>Ga0190271_10000382_pt1 | contig 22381 bp, 8 predicted proteins | sample Popmic356T_FD_133747 | JGI IMG/M metagenome (GOLD analysis project Ga0190271, IMG submission 133747) | Populus adjacent soil microbial communities from riparian zone of Weber River, Utah, USA - 356 T | ecosystem: Environmental > Terrestrial > Soil > Riparian zone | place: USA: Utah | collected...
CCGAGATGATTGCAGCGGTGCTCGGAGTGCTCAAGGCCGGCTGTGCGTTCATATTTTGCGACCCGCAATATCCCTTGGCTCGCAGACGTGAAATGCTGGCCGCATGCAGCTGCACCATTTGCATCAGTGACGACGGACGGGATGAGGGCTTCGGACGGGTACTTCGTCTCTCGGACTTGATCGGAGAGTCATTCCTAGACCACGAACCGACACTGCCGTCGATTGATCCCGACTCCGACGCGTACCTGATGTTCACCTCCGGTTCCTCGGGACTGCCGAAAGTCGTGGCTGGCACTCATCGCGCGCTCGTCGGGCGCCTGCACGCAATGTGGCGGGCAAAGCCATTCGAAGCATCCGAGGCATGCATCTTCAGGAAATCATTTGGCTTCATCGGGTCGTTGACCGAGCTTTTCGAACCATTGCTTCAGGGAATCCCAATTGAGCTGGTAGCGGACAACGCGGTGGCAGATCCTTCGGCGCTCGTCTCGCTTCTGGCCCAACGGAACATTACGCGATTCTGGTGCTTTCCGCCGCTGCTGCGGGCGATGCTCCGTGTCTGCAAGCTGACTGGAGCCGAGCTTCCACAGCTGCGGTACTGCTTTTCCAGCGGTGAGCCTCTCGATACGAGAACCGTCCGTGAATTCCGCCGAATGGCTCCAAATGCGGAGCTCATCAACATATATGGGACGACCGAAGTCTGTTCCGACGTCGCATTTTATGCGGTAAAACGCGCGGATGAACACCGGTGTATTGGCCGGCCGATGTTTGGATGCCGGCTATATGTATTGGACACACACATGGAATTACTTCCGATCGGAGTTCCCGGGGAACTCTACGTAGGGGGCGACTTTGTTGCGAACGGATATCGGGGACAGGACGCCTCCGGGGGAAAATTCTTCGACGATCCGTTCTCTAGTATTCCCGACAGGAAACTGTTCCGAACCGGCGATCGAGCGATTCTCGACGAGGCTGGCAATTACACGGTCCTTGGACGCTTGAACACCGAGGTGAAGATCCACGGCTTTCGGATCTCATTGCAAGAAGTGGAAGCAACCCTGCAGACGATCGAGGGGATCGGTGCCGCTGCCGCAACCGTGCGAGGCACTGACGCGAATCCGCGCCTTGCTGTATATTTCGAATGCCCCGAGAGCAACGTGCCGTCCGTCGCAATTCTACGGCAGAAAATGAGAGAGTCACTTCCTGCGCACATGGTGCCGGCCGAATTCTGGCAAGTGGAGTGTCTTCCGAAAACCGCCAACGGGAAACTCGACCGTGCCGCGCTGGCCCACGTAGAGGCGAGGAAGCTTGAGCGCCTGGGCACAGGCTCGCGCGTCCCCACGGGGCATTTGGAGCGAGCCATTGCATCGATCTGGCGCGCGGCCATTGATATCGAGGAGTTCGGTCTTGATGAAACCTTTGACGACGTCGGCGGCACATCCATCGCCGCGTTCACCATCATAGCGAAAATTCGGGAGCGGCTTAGTGTCGATGTGTCTCTGGCTGAATTTTTCGATCATGGCTCGGTCCGAAAGCTCGCTCACCTAATCAAGACAAAACAACCTGTCGCAAAACAGGCGGTTTCGCTCCCGCGTAATCCAGTCGAACAGCTTCCTTTGACCGAGGGACAGATGCAAATGTGGATGGCCGCCACGATCAATCCCCATGGCGCTAGTTATGGCATGTGTTCCGCGGTTCGCATCCGCGGCATATCGCGAACCGTATTACTGGATCATTTACGGCGACTGTTTGTTCGTCACGCCGCACTGCGAACCCGCGTCGGCGTCTTAAACGGAATACCCTTCCAGCAAATCGACGACCAGTTCCGCGATCGGATCGTCGAGTTGACGCTCGAGACGGTTGAAGCCCGGTACGGAACCGTCGGAAATTGCTGCAATGAAGAACTGAAGACCATACCAGGCTCAGATGGCCGGTTGAGCAGAGTGATCCTGATTGGCGAGAGATCAGCGCAATGGCTGGTCTGCGTTTTGACGCATCATATGATTTGTGATGGATGGTCGATGCGCGTCCTACTCCAGGATTTTCGCCTGCTCGTCCTGCAGAAAAGGCTGCGCAAGCTGGACTTCGAGTACGACTCTTGGATCACAGAGCGACACCGTCGGGAAAGTTCAGACAATTTTGCGCCCGAGTACTGGCGTCAGCGATTGCTCGGGATCCCTCCTACGAGCACCTTTCGATCCGAACGGCCGAGAGACCTCCGTTCTGCTCAAACGACCGCGCGTGAGAAGCTCTTATTTTCTCTGGCAGAGACTCAGAACATATCACGCATTTGCGCCCGGCTGAATGTGACGGTCAATCAGTTCTTCATCGCCGCACTCGGCATTGTCCTAGGCCGGTTTGCCGACCAGACGACTGTCACGATCGGAGTTCCGTTACTTGGGCGCGCGACCGCGGCAGAACACTCGGCCGTCGGACTCTTCATGAATACTTTGCCATTTCGCATGGATGTCGGGGCTGAGCACACCTTTAGAAGATTCTGTTCCGATGTTAAACGAACCTTGTTGAGCGATTTTGAGCACGGCCTTGTTGCAGCATCCAAGATCTTCACCGCGGCCGGAATCGAACGAGTGACGGCGGTATCCACGGGATTCCAGGTTCTTTTTACGGCCTACGACTTTACCCCCGAAACGGCGACTGCGTCGGACACGCGGATCGAGCTGCAGGAAATTGCGCTGGATCGCGGAGCCAAACTCGATGCCAGCTTCTCGCTTTACACCGGCGGCCACTTGGAGCTTTGCGTGGACTATTCCCCGGCCCGATATCAGGCCAAAACGGCAGCCATCTGGTTGGAGGCAATCAGCAATATCGCCAGCACCGTTTCCGCCAATCTCGACATGTTGCTGGCGGACATCGGGCTTTGCGGCGGCGTGTCTCGCGCGAATATTTTCCGTTGGAATCGGACAGACACCAGTCAGGCAGGTAGCGCGGGCCTCGTAGAGCGTATCGCGGAACGGATTCGACAGAATCCTTCGGCACCGGCCGTCTATCACAAATCCGACTCATATGACTACCGTACACTCAGCAGGATCGCGAATGGAATCGCCTACCAGCTGAAGCTCAGGCTGCCAGCCAACGGCACTCCATTCGTGCCTCTCTTAATGGATCGCTGCATTGATCTGCCGCCTGCGATTCTAGGCATCCTTGGTGCCGGTTGTGCCTTTGTGCCGATCGATCCGAGGCTGCCGGAATCCCTGCGTCGTCAGTTATTGGTGCAAATCGGCTCGCCGGTCGCAGTAACGTCCGCCCAGTGCCTGCCTCTGTTAGCCGGGGCTGAAGTTCATCCCATCATGCCGGGAGAACATCTGGACGCCCCGACGTTTATTCCGACACCCGCACTCGATGACCCTATTTATGCGATCTTCACCTCAGGCTCAACCGGTATTCCCAAAGCGGCGATCAACCTCCACCGTGGCATTCTGAATCGGTTTGATTGGATGACAGCGGAATTCGGAGCCAACGCCGGATCTTGCACCGTTCAGACGACTCACCACTGCTATGACAGTTCTGTTTGGCAGATTCTGTGGCCGCTAACGCTTGGCGGTGCCGCGGTGATACCGGAGGCCGGTCGAGAAACGGATGCGACGTACCTGCGAGACCTCGTATCCGTCCACAAGGTATCGATTATTGACTACGTCCCGTCCGTCCTAAAGGCGCTGGTTCCGCAACTATCGAGCGATTCTGCGTTGCGCGCCTCAGTTGCCAGCCTGCAGGTGGTGATAATCGGAGGCGAGGAGCTAGGTCGCCCTCTCGCGCAAAAGGCGAAGGAGCTTTTCGCCCCGGCAACGGTCGTCAACCTGTACGGCCCGACCGAGACGTCAATTGGCTGCATCTTTCACCGCTTTGGCGCCGATGATGACGGCCGAATCCCCATCGGACGGCCGATAGCGAATACCCGGGCAATAATTCTGGACGCCCAAGGTCATATTTGTCCTCCAGGACTGATCGGCGAGCTCTGCCTCGGTGGCGCCTGCGTGGGTGGCGGGTATCTCGGAAAGCCAGATCTTACGGTTCGCGCGTTCGTGCGGAATACCGTTCCCGAACTTGCATGCGACACGCTCTACAAGACCGGCGATATGGCGGCGTACCGCGCGGACGGAACAATCGATTTCTTCGGCCGCCGCGATCACCAGATCAAAATACGGGGCCACCGGGTTGAAGTTGGCGAAATAGAGACGGCCATCAAAAGCGTACCACAGGTGCGACAGGTCGCCTTGGAAGTCGAAAAATCAAAGGAGGGAGAAGCGACTGTTGTGGCTTACATCGTTCCCGAGTCGCCTTCAACCTCCGCTGAACTGCGACGGCTTCTGACGAAGGCTTTGCCGGCCTATGCCGTCCCGAAGGATATCTTCATTTGCACTCACATTCCGATCGCCGGCAGCGGCAAATTGGACCGTGCGAAACTACGGACCGTTGTTTCGGAGGACGCTTCGCCACCGATATCCGCCGACGACCTGAATCCAACGACCACCGTCATTAAGCAAATATGGGAAACTGTTCTCGGGCACGAAGTATCCGACACCGAGAGCAATTTTTTCGATCAGGGCGGCAATTCCCTCATGGTTCCCACCATATTTGCGGAGATTTCAAAGTACTTTCCCTCCCTCACCATGGTGGACCTGCTCCACTATCCTTCGATTGCGGCACTCGGCCGGGAGATCGAGGCGCGCGGGCTGGGAAACGCGCCAGTCGGGCATCATTGACCCATTACTTTGCAGCCTAAATCAGCTCCCCTATGAATGGTGCAACCACCCAAGGATTCTACGACTCGGACGTAGTGATCGAATTCGATGACCATAAGGATCTACTCCAGTACATGCCCGCCTACTGGCGGGAATATTTTGCGCAATCGGATTTCGAGGGACCACGGGCCAACGGCGTTCACGGCCTGCCGCGAACCGCGATTTCAAAATTTAAATCCCGTCTGTATCAGGGCGGGTTGGCAGGTTACGTTTCGGCCTTCAACAGCGGCTACGCCACCCGATTTCGCCCCGATGGCGTTGTTTTCAATCCTCTCTATAACATCGAGAGCATTCGTCATCCCGATCTCAGTGCGGTACTCGCGACTGCCGTCAACGACTGGATGCACGACCACCTGCTGACCGCGTCCGGACACTCTCTTTTTTCCATCGTCGTTTCACCCCACTATCCTGACGCGGCGGCAGCCGAAATCCGCCGGGTCGCCGCCCGCGGGAGGGCCGCACAGGTCATTCTCCCGGCATGCACGGCGATTCCCTTGGGAAACCGGATTAACCGTCCGATTTTCGAGGCGGCGGCCGAGTTTGGCTTACCTGTCGCTTTGCAAGCGACCGGTTATAATGGCAATCCCCCAACTTCGTCGGGATGGTATACGTACTTCGTTGAGGAATTTGCCGGGCTCAAGCTCACCCTCGAGTCGCAGCTGATGAGCCTCATCACCGAAGGAGTGCTTGCAGAGTTTGAGCAGCTCAAAGTGGTCTTGCTCGACAGTGGCGTGACATGGCTGCCGAGCTACGCGTGGCGTTTCGACAAGGAATGGCGCGGCATGCGCCGCGACGTCCCGTGGGTAACCAAGCCACCGTCGGAATATATCCGCGAGCAGGTCTTTTGCACGGTCACAGGCGTCGACCTGCCCGAGTCAGTCGACGAATTTCGCGCCTGTTTCGACGAGTTGGACCTGTCGAAGTCACTGCTGTTCGCGAGCCGTTATCCCTACTGCCACAGCCCGGACACCGTCGAATCCTTGATTCCTTCTTTCGTCGACCAAGTTTTCGGCACCGCCGCGTTGGTGGAAAATACCAGACAGCTTTATTGGAAGTATCACTCCCGTTCAGTCCGGGGTAGTTGAACTAGCAAAGACTACTATGAATAACCACGACTATATCATAGACTGCGACATACACCCGACGTTCGGCAAACACGACTACGCGCGACTTGCCCAACGCTACCTGCCCAAAGCGTGGCAGGCCTACGCCATCGAATACGGTCAGAATGTGGTCAGCCACTCCATCGGCTCCCACTTTCCCAGAATTCATCCCAATTCCGCGCGGTTCGATGCCTGGCCGCCGAACGGCGACGTTCCGGGATCGGACTATGACTTCATGAAGCTCCAGCATTTCGACCGCTGGAAGACGAAATACTGCATTATCAACCCGCTGACGCTGCTTGTCCATCCCCGCAATTATGGTTTCGCCAATGCAGTTGCTCACGCCCTCAACGAGTGGGTGATCGAAACATGGCTCGCAAAAGACGATCATCTCCGGAGTTCGATTTCCATCGCCTATGAAGATCCCACGGCGTCGGTCAGGGAGATCGAACGATATTCCGGCGATCCCCGCTTCGTCAGCATTTGCTTTGTAACCCGAACCTTCGAACCACTCGGCAATTCCAAGTACTGGCCAATTTATGAGATCTGTGAGAGCAAGGGGCTGCCCTTCGGTATCCATTTCGGCGGATATAGTGGGTGGCCGCTCACCGGCGCCGGTTTCCCGTCCTACTACATTGAAGACCATTGCGGAATGGCGCAGTCGATGCAGGCCCACGTCATCAGTATGGTCATGGAAGGGGTCTTCGAAAGATTTCCAAAACTCCAGGTTGTGCTCCTGGAGGGTGGCATGATGTGGCTGCCATCCCTCATGTGGCGCCTGGATCGATGCTGGCGCGCTATGCGCAGCGAGGTCCCCCACCTTAAAGAACCGCCCTCATTCTATATCCGGCGCAACGTGTGGCTGACTACCCAACCGATCGAGGAGCCCAAGAAGCTCTCCTCATGGAAGACATTCGTGGAACAACTCAACATGCCGGGACGTATCATGTATGCTTCGGATTATCCGCACTGGGACTTCGATTCACCTGAAAAGATCGAGGAAATATTCACCGTCGTCGGCCGGGATTTCGCCCGAGATATACTCGGCGCGAACGCGGAACGACTTTATCGATTCGAAGCGGGAAAGCCGCTGCGCACGGGTACAGAGGCGGTAGTTCAAAGCTGAGCGCTGCCCACCATGAAATCCATCTCGGATACCAGTGAACGAGCGGAGATGATTCGGCGCCCCGTCTTTACAGTTCTTGGGCCTCTCAGCCAGTTTCCCGAGAGAACGGTTCGCACGTTTACCCTCGATGAAATGTCAGTCGGGATCGTCTGCGCCAACGGCGAGGTTTTTGGATTTATCAACCGCTGTCCTCATCAAGGCGGGCCGGTCTGCGAAGGCGAGTTGTCCGGCTCAATTGAATCCAGGCGGGCGGGCGAGTACAACTACGACCCGCAAGCCCTCGTACTAAGGTGTCCCTGGCATGGTTGGGAATTTCGGTTAACCGACGGCACCTGCACGATTCCGCGACACAACGTGAAAATTCCCCGCCTGAAAGTGCAGGCGACAAGGCTCGATGTGCTGCGCCGCGAAGCGGAGTCCTCCGGTGCAACCCTGGCGTTCGCCCACGACTGCGGAAATCTCCCGGAGGGAATTATGGTGGTGGCGCTTCGTCAGCATCTGCCAAGTCATGCATGAATTAACTGCCAGCGTACTACGCCCCCCTCCGGCCATTACTGCTATCACTGAGCCGATTTCTGCTTCGAAAACTGTTACCAGCGCCATCGCTGATTTCAGACAGGATATTCATGCGTGGATTGATGACTGCACGCGTCGCTACAGCAGCGTCCCGCCCTCTGAGGTGCACGATCAGGCAACGTTTGTCTGCGGTTGGTTGCCGTACCTGAGCGGACCGCGGGCGGCCCCATGCCGGCAGTTCATTGCGGACCTCGGTCGTCGCGTGTCCTCGCATTATCGCCAATCCGGCGTTTGGGAACATGGATACTGGATTCTCAACGATGCGCATCACGGACCAGAGCATTTCATCTACTACCTAGCAGGTATGCAGCAGTGGGGTATCGACTCGAACAATGTCTGCGAGTTGCTGACCGATTGTGCGGAACACATCACGAGAAAAATCGACGGATCTGAGTCGTGGATCGACCTTGAAACCGGTCTGTTTCGCGCCCTGTACTTCGGGACGGGTTGCTGGCTCGAACACGAGCACAGTAAAATCAACATCCCGGACCACCTCCGATTCGTCAGCCTGGCACTCCTCGCCTATGACGCATCGCACCATGCCGTCTACAAGAATTGGGCCGTCGAATACGGACGGCGGTGGGCCGATGAAATTGCGCGCTCACGGGATATTCCCGTGGCGCTCACGCCGGAGGGAGCCATCTATACATTACCGCCTCGCGGCCGGCGCCATTCGCGCGACATCTTCCACCTACTATCCTCGAATTTGGAATCAAAGCTGGCCCGAGCGGAGTCATTCATCGCGTCTGACGCTGTCAATGTTTTCCTGCAACTATGGCGGTTGACGGACGATCCCCGGTTCCTGCTTGCGACTGAAACCATCATCGACGCCGCGATCGAAGACATTGCATCGCCCGACGCTGCCGCCTTAGTGGATCTTATTCGACTGTACCGGTTGCTCACCGATTCGCGTCGATACGATCATCATGTTTTGAAGCTGGCGGACTTCTTTTCGCCCTGGTCCTTCTCCGAAATTGGGCTAACCATTCCGCCGGTGGCCGCCGATCGCGCCGTGGGAATCGGGAAACGAAAAGACTCGGTACTCTGGCTCGAGGACGGACGCGCCCGTTGTCACAATCCAGTTCATCTCGCCTTTGTGGCAGATATTAAACGGGACACCAAGCTTGCTCAGCGTGCGCTGGAAATCAGCCGAGCGTATTTCTTGGCAGCCCGGCGATTGCTTCCCGACGGAAGGGATGACGGCTGTTCTGGGCGCACAATCAGTTCGGTGATGAGAGGACATGGACGCGACAACGGGACCGGAGTCGTCAATGCCGTGTTGCTGCCGCTGGAGAAGAGTTTCCGCTCCGAGCTTACGATTTGAGAGGGGCCTTGTCGTGCAGCCGCACGCATGATAATTCCGTTAAACAACCCCGAGCCGTCGCCACCGCGCATGTATGTGTTCCACGCGCTATCGGGACGATGCGCGCCGTACCTAAAATTCGCCGCCGGCGTCAACAAGCGCATCAGCGTTTACGGGGTGGAATCGGAAGCCTGGCACTCCAACGCAGAACCGTTGTCGTCGGTCAGTGCGATTGCACTGACCTGCGCACACGCCGTGCGCTCATCGGCGTCCGGGCCAATTACCCTCCTAGGGTGGTCATTTGGAGGCCTCATTGCAGTCGAAGTCGCACGGATCCTCGAAGGGATGCAGCAAAGACCCGAACACGTGTTTATCTTGGACAGCATTAGGCTGGCTGCGGATGTGGGGTGCGACGTTGACACGCCGTACGGGACATCGACGTACGATCCGTCACTCGATCATGTTGGCCGCGCCTATAGGCGGGCGCTCGCCCGATATCGGCCGCTCGACTATGGAGGTCCCCTCACCTTTTTTTGCGCGACGGACAACCGGCCCACTCCTCTAAACCAGGGCGGTTTCAATCGACGATTCCCGCAGGGAAAATTCACGACTGTCGCAGCCGATCACTACAGCATGCTCGAGGGCGAGCCGCTATCCGAGATTACCCGCACCGTTCTGTCAGTGCATTCTGGACTCCTCTCTTGACCCGCCGAACCGACAGCATCTCGCCGATGGACGTGGCCGGCTCCGCGATCGCAGTGGTGGGACTCTCATGCCGCGCTCCGGGAGCAGACGACCCGGAAGAACTACTCGCGAATTCGTTGAACGGCACCCGCTCCATCCGGAACCTGACGGAGCAGGAACTGCAGGAAGCGGGCGTGCCGGACGAAGTGCGGTCTCAACGAGATTACATCCGGGCAAGAGGGACCATAGACGGACTCAAGTATTTTGACTGGCAATTCTTCAAATACACTCAACCGGAGGCGTGCCTCATCGATCCCCAGTTTCGTCTGTTGCTGGAGCTCACCTGGCGGGCATTGGAGAACGCTGGTCATATGCCTGAACCATCCCAGAGAGTTGGAGCCTTCGTCACGACCTCGTCCAACTATGGGTGGCTGAAATTTATCTCAGAATGTTCCGGGACCGACGTGTTTCACCATACGTTTTCCGCGAATCGAGAGTTCTTCGCAATGCTGCTCTCGTATCGACTCGGCCTCACCGGCCCTAGCATCAACGTCAATACAACCTGCTCCAGCTCGCTGGTTGCTGTGCATCAAGCCATATTAGCCCTACGCAATGGCGATTGTGATGTGGCGGTGGCTGGCGGCGCGGCGGTTTCATTCCCGCTGAACTGCGGCTACCTTTATCGCAAGGGCGGCATCATGTCGGGTGATGGATTCTGCCGACCCTTCGAAAGCAGGGCCGACGGCACCGTACGGGGCGATGGCGGCGGGATTGTCGTGCTCAAGCCTCTCCGCAGTGCGCTTAAGGCGAGGGATCACATCTACGCCGTAATTCGAGGCTCGGCGGTGAACAACGACGGCTCCCAGAAGATCGGATTTACTGCCCCCGGAGTTGTGGGCCAATCCCGCGTCATAGCATCGGCGCTGGCGGATGCGGCAATCAATTCGAGGCAGGTCACGTATATCGAAACGCACGGTACCGGCACTGCTCTTGGAGACGCAGTGGAAATGGAGGCACTCAAGGCAAACTATGGCGGAAGCGCCTTGCTCCCATGTCGCCTTGCCGCCGTCAAGGCCAACATCGGGCACCTGGATGCAGCGGCGGGAGTGGTGGGCTTGATCAGGACGATACTCTGCCTGCAACACCGCGTCCGGCCGGGGATGTGCGGCTTCGAGACTGCACACCCGCAGCTGAAAATTGAGGGCTCCCGATTCGACCTTCGGCCAAACTCGGCAAGTTGGGAGGCTGACGAGTCGCGGTTCGCCGCCGTGAGTTCATTTGGAATTGGAGGTACCAACGCCCATCAGATACTGCAGGAAGCTGCTCCGGTTGACGGCGAGTCCCTCGCTCCCGACTACGCCATTTGGCCACTGAGTGCACAAAACGAGATTTCCCTCGAGGCGATGACAGACAGCGTCCTCGAACTTGCGCACCGAGCGGGTCTATTCAAAACAGCTATCGGGCGTTCCCTTTCCGCCGGCCGCCGGCATATGCCTGTGCGGCGCGCGTTCGTGGTGGGAAATCCCGCCGATACATGGGCGGCCCTTCGGGCCCGTGATTCCACAGTCGTAAAAGACGGGGTTGCGCCAGCTGAAGGTCCACTCAGCGCGATATTCCTCGGCACACCCCAAGTTATCGAAAGTTGCCGCGCCCTGTTAGCGCACGAACCTTCCTTTCGCCCGATCGTAGATCAATTGCTGTCGCAGGACAAACACGGATCGGCCGATGAATTCATGGGCGCACTCGAGGGACAGCCAAATCATCCTACGGATCAGGTCGTGATCTATGCGACAGTCGCAATCTGTGCCTGGTTTTGCGCCGTGAGCCCGAAAATCGAGTATGCCAGTTGCGGGCTTGGCCGCCTAGCGGATCTTGTAGTCCGAAAACAGAGCAGTTTGGCCGATGTTTGCGCTTTTGTCGGCGATTATCGCGAGACGCTGTCCGGCGTGCTGGGGCGGGACGCCATGCGTGTACTCGGAATGGAACACCAAGCCGGTCAGCTCAAGCTTTACAGCTTCACGCATGAAGGTGACCTCGTTGCCGAGGTTCTCGCTGAAAGGAATGTGGTGGACCGGCTGGCCGCGGCCCTGAAACCACTGTTTGCCTCGATCTACCGGTCGGACCCGGAAAGAAATCATTTCTCGCCGGACTCTCAGATTTCGGCAGCGCTTTCCCACCTGCTGATGTTGGACAATGTACGCCGGCTATCGACGTCACGACATGCATCTCCGATTCTCTGCTTCGAAGGCAGATTAGGCGGCCAACTCGCATCTTCGGGTCGAGAGATCGCATCTTGCGACGGGACCGGAATTGTACGCCATAAAGCAATTATCTCCGCGCTCGCCGCGGCATGGACAAAAGGCGCGGCACTCGACTGGCCATTTCTCTACTCTACGCATTCAGCAACCAAGTATCCGGTGTCAGGTTACTGCTTCAGGCGCCAGCTTTGCTGGCCGACCAGGCCGGCAAAATCCGCGCCTGATCGTGAGACACCGGCGGAATCGGCGGTGCTGGAGATCGGGGTACCAGTTTGGTTGAGGCGGGCTCTCCCACCCGAGCCCAGACACACGGAGCCCACCATTGATCTCTGGTTCGCTCCAAAGAAGAACGTACCCAGAGACGAACGGCGTCGTACCACGACGCTCGTGACCTGCGGGGACTCGTTCGCCAGAGAACAAAACCAGACAGCCATCCGTCCGGCGTCCTTCGACGACTACGTGGCACTGTGTCGGATAATAGTCTTCGGAGAAACTCCCATCACAATCGTCCATCAGTGGTCCCAGTTGATAGAGTCCGGGACGGACATTCATAATCTCGCCTCCGCTGCGGCACATGGACTCGGCAGTTTGGTACTGCTGATGAAGGCCCTGCATGAAGTGCATCCCGGCAGGGCCTGCCGTATTGCCGTTCTGACTTCGAATACTCATGCGGTTAGATCGAGTGAGCCCGTGAATCCACTACGTGCCCTTGCGCTGGGGTTTGTTCGTGGCGTCGGAGCCGAATTTCCCCACATTCGATCCGCACTGATCGATATCGAAGGCGAACGTCTCGGAAGCGCCTTCCACGAGGTACATGCAGGCCTTCCCGACACCGATGTTGCTTACCGGGGCCAGCAGCGCCTCGTACTCGCCTACTCGCGGCTCCGCGACACTCCGACAGAGCGGTTGCCGCCGTTAGACCCCCAGGGAGTTTATCTCATTACCGGCGGATCGGGTGGCATCGGAAACTCGCTGGCGGAAACCTTAGTGGCGAGTGGCGCGCGGGTGGCGCTCCTGAGCCGTGGGGGCAAAGCCGTTCATGGCACCAGCGATCTCATCATGGCCGGCTATGCGTGCGATATCAGCGATCGAACGCAATTACATCAAACGATCGCGGCGATCCATGAGGCTCAAGGTCCTGTCCGAGGTGTATTTCATGCCGCCGGCATTGCCGGCGGACAGCGATTGACCGCGTTGGATGTCGTATCGATACACGAGGGACTCAAAGCAAAGGTACTTGGTCTGCTTAACCTTCTCGAGGTACTCGATTGGGAAAAGGTCGAATTCTTTACATCATTCTCCTCCGTAACGGCAATCAAACCCGGACCGGGTCAGATCGTGTACGCAGCCGCCAACGCCTTTCTCGATGCTTCCGTCGCGACCCTCCGCAGCCATCCGGGAGTACATGCAACCAGTGTCAACTGGGGCACATGGAAAGACGTCGGTATGGGCCGGCGATTCTTTGACTCAATTGCGCATTCATCACGCGAGCTGCGAGGGATACCTACCCGATCCGGCATTGATCTCGCTCTGGCTTTGACTGCGTCGCCTCTGTCAAACGTCGCGGTCGTCGCAGCAGACGCTGATTCCGCGCTTCGCTGGCACAACGTCGCCATCGTGCGAAGACACTCCGGCGGTCCCGCGAATGCGATTTCTGGCGGGGATATCCGGGGCCTAGTGAAATCCGTCTGCGAGCGGGTGGTCGGGAAATCGCTGGAGCCGGCGGAAGACCTTTACACCGCGGGCCTCGACTCAGTCCAAGCCCTGGATATTGTTGATCACCTCCAGAAGCATCTGGGGCAAATTGTCCATGTCACGGCGTTGAGCGAGGCTCGGACAATAGATCAGCTGTGTGCGTACATCGAACGACACTACAGCGATCAGCGACCAGCGACGGCTTCGCTCAGTCCGCCACATGCCACGGTTGTCGCGGTGCTGCAGAAGCACAAACCGAGAATCCGGGCGTGCGCCTCTTCCAATGATCCGATTGTTTTCATACTGTCGGCACCCCGGTCCGGTTCAACTCTGCTCAGGGTGATTCTTGCCGGGAATAGCCGTCTTTTCGCGCCACAAGAACTGGGTCTCCTTGGCCTCGACGCTCTAGGGGAAGCGACCAAGGCCAGTACGGATCACGGGCTTCACCCTCTCGACGGTTGCAGGAACGCGTTGATGCACCTCCTTGGTGTTGATGCCGACGAGGCTGCCGTCAGGTTGTCGTCGCTCGGTGTAGAAACCGGCCCGGCACTGCTTCAGGCGCTCCAGCGCCTCGCGGCCCCGCGCGTCCTCGTGGACAAGACACCTTCCTACTCCCTGTTTCCGGAGATCCTTGAGAGCATGGAACGCTGTTTCCCCAACGCGCGTTACCTCCATCTGCTGCGGCATCCGAACGCCATGATTCATTCCTATACCGAGGCAAAGATGGACCTGCTGCTGCCTCCTGAAATTCGCGACGGCCTGAGCCTGCCTTCCTGCAAGATTGCGCAGGCCAACTGGGCGATCAGCAATCGTAATATCTTGGATTTTCTCGGGACGCGGCGCGCCGATCAGTATCTCCAATTCTGGTATGAAGACCTAGTATCGGAACCCGACGGGATCGTTCGGGAGCTCTGCGCGTTCCTCAATATCCCCTATTCCGCGAAAATGATTCAGGTTTATGACGGCAGACCCGACCGCATGACCGACGGCCTTCGCGAACGGTCGAGAATGATCGGGGACGTGAAATTCAATTCGTTCCGCACCATCGAGCGCGCCCGAAAGGATGCCTGGAAAGCCGCACCCCAAATCGATGCGCTCGAAGAGACAACACGAGCCGTTTTTCAACAGGCGCTGGCCGTCGTCGAGCCGCGATCGCATGTTTTCCAGGATCCGGCCTGATACCGTGATGGACCTCCTTGCACCCGCGGGTGAAATCATCCTCCGGCAAAATCTCCCGATTTACGAACAAAGTCATTTCCGGAACGAATCGCCATGACTCAACCCACCGAAGACGCTGACTGGTACGAAGGCTGTCTCATTCTCGATGAACTGCGCAATCGTGGCGCGGAGATCACTCCGCTTGGCGACCGCATCAAAGTGGACGGCCCGGCAAACATCCTCGGCGATGGACTGCGACGGCGGATGGAAGCCGCGAAGGGAACGATCCTTTCAATCCTGCGCTCCGCCTCTGGTTCCGTACCCGGAGACACGCCGGTCCTTGCCCAACCTTCATTCGGACAGGTTCGGCTCTGGGCAATCTCGCACTTTCCGTTCGCATCGATCGCCTACAATCTCCACGGTGGATACCGCCTGAATGGCAGGCTGGACATCGAAGCGCTTCGGCAAGCGCTCCTAGCAGTGGTCACCCGCCATGAATCCCTTCGCACAACTTTCACGGTGATCGAAGGAAAGCTCCTCCAACGAATCGATTCCCCTGTTGCGGTTGAGATTGAAATCACCGACTGCCCGGAAAGCGAAAATCGTAAATCGATCTTGCGGGAAACGGAGGCGCGCGAGGCCGCCCGCCCATTCGATCTTGTGGCGGGGCCTCTGTTTCGGGTGCGAATTCTGCGCCTTTCCGACACGGAGCATTTTCTCCTGCTGACCGCTCATCACATCTGCTGCGACGGATGGTCCATCGGGGTGCTTTTCAGTGAACTGGCGACCTACTATGAACATTTCACGCGCGGAACGCCTGTTCCGGTCGTGTCCGAATTTATCCAGTATCGCCATCACGCCGCCTGGCAGCGGCGCCGGGTTGAATCCGGCCAGCTTTCGCAGCGACAGGAGTACTGGAAGAACCGGCTGGCGGGCGAGCGCGGCGTGATGGAGCTTCCGCGCGATTTTCCCCGCCCGGCGCAACAGTCCTTTCGCGGAAGCTGGTTGACCGCAGCCCTCTCCGATCGACTCCAGGCCGCGATCGTAAAATTCTCAGCGCAGGAACATGTGACGCCATTTTCGATCCTGGCGACTGCTGTGAAGGCCCTTCTTTACCGGTACACAGGCCAAACAGATCTTATCGTGGGAATACCCGTATCGGGGCGGGAAAATAATCTTCTGGCAAAACAGGTGGGATTCCATGTCGAGACCCTTCCCATCCGAACAGCCGTGGCAGGCACGGATTCCTTTCGAGGTCTACTGGCGAACTTTCGACAGGGCTTGCTCGAGGGGTCGCGCAACCAGTATCCGCTGGATCGCATCATGCATACCGTGGGCCAAGCCCGCGAACCCGGACGCAATCCCCTGTTCGATGTTATACTGGTGATGCAGGAGGATTGGTTCAACCCGTCGTTTTCCGGCCTCGCGACCGAGGCGACGGAGACACACAATGGAAGCAGCAAATGCGATCTGCTGTTCCAGTTTCGTTTCGCGAATGGCGCGCTGCGGGTCGAAGTCGAATACGATTCAGCCCTCTTTTCGTGCGCCCGGATAGGTCGACTGTTAAAAAATTTTGAGACGCTGCTCGAGCACGCCCTCCGGGAGCCGGATGCAGCCGTAAATAGCCTAGAGCTATTGGCTCGGGATGAAATCCAAGCGCTGATCAGGCTCAACTCCGCCAATGTTTCGTGCCCTGCTGACACCACGGTCGTCATGCTGCTCGCAAGCCAGTTGGCACGGACCCCGAACTCGCCGGCGGTGATCTCACGTGACGGCGTGATGACATATGCCGCGTTGCATCAACGAGCCGAGCGACTGGCGAGATATCTGGTGGCCCGGGGAGTTGTCCCAGATTCGGTGGTTGGCGTCTGCATGAACAGGTCTGTTCATTTGACGGTCGCCATCCTCGCGGTCCTGAAGGCTGGCGCCGCCTATGTTCCTATCGATCCCCGATATCCGGGCGACCGCGTGGCGTTCATGATCGAGGACTCGTGGATTGCGGTCGTACTGGTCGACAGCGCATCAGCGCAAATTGTCGGGACGTCCGCCGCGCAGATCTTGCGAGTAGACGGCGACCTGCCCGAGCTACCGATACCGCAAGATCCGCCGGCACCAACCCCATCGTCTTTAGTCTATGTGCTCTTCACTTCCGGCTCGACCGGCCGCCCCAAAGCCGTGGCGATCGAACATCACAGCGTCGTTGCACTGCTCGGGTGGGCCCATTCTACCTACACGCGACCGCAGCTTGCCGGCGTGCTTGCTTCGACCTCGATGAGTTTTGACCTGTCGGTATTCGAACTGTTTCTTCCCCTCACTTGCGGCGGCGCGGTTGTGCTTGTTGAGAATCTTTTTGAGCTCGAGTCGTTCCCTCGCCGCGACGCAGTCACCCTCATCAATACGGTGCCCTCGCTGATGCGGGAGCTGCTGAAGCAGTGGCCGACCTTCGGGGGGAATTTCGTCGTGAATCTGGCGGGAGAGCCCCTGGCCCAGGATCTCGTTGATCGCCTGTATGAACAGTGCGGAGTCGCGCAGGTCTACGACCTTTACGGCCCCACGGAAGATACCGTATACAGCACTTGGACGCTTCGGAATTTTCTGGGGCGAACCAGCATTGGACGTCCGCTGCCCGGCAAGCAGGTCTGGATTGTGGACGATCGCCTTCGGCCGGTGCCGGTCGGGGTGGACGGCGAGATCCTGATCGGCGGCCATGGGCTTGCCCGCGGTTATTTGAACCGCGCCGAACTCACGGCACAGCGTTTTGTGACGATTGAACCGCCCGGGGGCGAGCCAACCCGTGTTTATCGTACCGGGGATCTTGGTAGGCTGACCGAACAGGGAGATATTGAATACATCGGTCGCATCGACAACCAGGTGAAGATTCGTGGCAACCGGATCGAACTCGGTGAGGTGGAGCTGACAATTGCAAGCCATCCCAAGGTCGACCGGTGCGTGGTTGTTCCCCATTCCAGGTCCAAGGCGAAAACGGACCTCGTTGCCTACGTGGTCGGCCGTGAAGCCATCGACTCGCAGCTGCTTCGAAACCACTGTCGGCAGAAGCTCCCGGAATCGATGGTGCCGACCAGTTTCGTCTGCCTCGACTCGTTGCCGCTCACGTCAAACGGCAAGCTCGACCGTAAACGCCTGCCCCCGCCGATCTGGACCGAGTCCCGACCTCAAGCCCAGCCGGCTCAAACACCGCTGCAAGAAACGGTACATCTGGTCTGGAAGGAGGTGCTCGAAATTTCGGAGGTCGGTCTGGACGATAATTTCTTCGATTGCGGGGGACATTCGCTCAATGCCATCCAGGTCGCATTGAGGATTCAGCGCCGTCTCAACGTGCAACTGAGCATTGCAGACGTCTTTTCCCATCCGACCGTCCGGAAACTGGCTGAACTCGTCGGGCGCCGGACGTCCGACTTACCGCAGATCGGCACTGCCGCCGAGGCGGCCGATTATCCTCTTTCCGATCAGCAGCGTGGACTGTGGGCAAAATATCAGCTGAACCCGAATTCGGCGGCGTACAACATGCACGCTGCCTACACCCTCCGCGGCAGATTGGACCCGGATGCGCTGCAGACCGCTTTCAACGAACTCGTGCGCCGACATTCGATACTCCGCACGATCTATCCCTTAGTTGCCGGAGAACCGAGGCAGCGTATACTGCCGGACGCCAGAGGTGAGTTCCTACGATTGGACTGGCGCGGCAAGAAAAACGCCGTCACCGCAGTCCGAAAGCACTTCGCGCAGGAGCGCCAACATTACTTCCGGATTGATCGGCTTGTTCCCATCCGAACCGTGCTCATTCAACTCAGCGAGAACCGCTGGTGGCTCTCGGTCACAGTTCATCATATCGCCGCAGATGGTTGGTCCATGCGAATCCTCGCCAGCGAAATAGAGTCCATTTACCGCGCGCTGCTTGAGGGAAGGTCAGATGACCGCGGGCAGACCGTTCTCCGATACCGCGACTACGCCGTCTGGCAGCAGGGAATTCGTAACGCGGAGGCTGGCAGGCAAGCAGCCGACTACTGGGCGCAGCGGCTTGCGGGCGAATCCGAACGGAGCCTCCTTGTTTCCAAAGGGCGACCTAACAGGCAGCGAGACTGCCGGGTAGGAATTTGCAGCATTTGCCTCCGGGACGACGAGCTTCGAAGACTCAAGAAAACAGCCGTCGCGGTCGAGGCGACCATCTTTATGGCCGTGGTTGCCGCGGTGGACGTTCTCATTTATCGATACACGGGCGCGACCAGCATCGTCGTCGGGTCATTTTTTTCTGGTCGAAGGCAGAGCCAGGTCGCAAACGAAATCGGCCTATTCGTCCGGGGTCTGCCACTTTATGGAACGCTCGAAGGAAAGATGTCGTTCTCGGAAGTGTTGCAAAGCGTCAGGAACACGGTCGTGAAGGTCTCCGAATTCGAGGAGACTCCGCCTGACGAAATTAAAGCCGGGATGCCGCGCCTCGGCGCGTCATGGTTCAATGTGGTTGTAACCATGGAAGAGGCGTGGACCAGCCCCTGTTTGCCGGACGTGAATCTGGAAGCGTGGAAAAGTCCGGCGCCTTACGTGAAGCACGATATCGCATTTCGCGTACACTGCCGCGATGATCAATGCGAAATCCAGATCGAATACGATCCGCGGCTGTTCTCAAAAGATCAGGTCGCGCGTCTGGCCTCGCATTTGAGTTCCATCATCAGCTCCGCCACCGAGGCGCCCCAAAGTCCAATCAGTCGCCTGCCGATGATTGGGGAGATTGAAAGACGGCAGCTCATCGCGACGGCCGGAATCCGTCACCCCGACAACCTCAATGATGGGCATGACCGGCAAACCCAAGTCCCGGTTCAGGAAGAACTGGCGAAGCTGAGCTTGGGAGCTGGCGATGTCGTGCTCGTTCAAGCAGGACCTCCGGAACAGGTGGTCGGCGTTCTTCAGGCGCTCCAGCGGTCCCAAACGACCTATCTCCCATACGATCGGTCGCTGACCGGCGAACAGCAAAAGGCGCTGGTTCGCACATACTCCCCGAAAGCCATCATTGAAATGGAGAAGGCATCCGGGGGGCCCGCCCAGACTGATTCTTTCGCGAACCATCTACCTCGGTTTCGGGTTAGAGCATCGGACAGCACGGCGACACCATGAAACTTTACCTTGCACGATGATAGGGGTTTTTGACTCTGGATTCGGCGGACTGACGGTTCTTGCTACGCTTCTGCGAAAGATGCCGCAGTACGATTTCCTGTTTCTGGGAGACAGTGCACGTGCGCCGTATGGAACCCGCAGCACGGAATCGATCAACCAGTTCACCGCTGAAGGGGTAGAGTGGCTTTTAAATGAGGGCTGCACAGTCGTTATCTTGGCATGCAATACGGCCTCTGCCCGCGCGCTGCGCAATCTGCAGCAACTATACTTGCCCGGCCGGTATCCGGATCGCCGGATACTTGGCTTGGTCCGTCCCTCGGTGGAAGCGCTGGCTGGCCTCCCGCCAGGGTCTCCTCCGGGAGACGGAATTCCGTCCTCGATTCGCGGAAAGGTGGCGGTGTTGGCCACCGAAAGCACGGTGGCATCCCAGACGTACGCACTCGAACTGGGCAGATTCGCGCCAGGAATTGAGCTGGTCCAGCATGCGTGCCCGATGTGGGTCCCCCTCGTCGAGGCCGGGGAATTGGACGGGCCGGGGCCGGAGTGGTTTGTCCGAGACTCGATCAGCAAAGTACTCTCACATCCGTCCCCGCCTCAGAAAATTCTGCTCGCGTGCACTCACTATCCGTTGCTGGTACCGCTGCTCCGAAAAATTGTGCCCCCGCACATCGAACTTTTGGACCAACCTTCCATCGTGGCCGCGAGTCTTTCCGCCTGGTTTCAAAGGCATCCTGAGATCGAACGCCGAATATCCCGCCACGGCAGCCGGAGGTACGCCACAACGGATAGTCCGGAGTGGTTTGCGCAACGTGGACGCCGCTTGCTCGATCAGTCCCTGTCGGTCGAGAAGGTCGATCTGCATCCGAGTTCCGCACTGTCCGTTTTCCCGACCGCGGTGGCGGCCGCACCTGGTGCCCCCGCCCGCGCGGCAACGTTTCCGACAATCCACGCGCCCGTTTCGAAACAGGACCATTCCCGTCTCGGAGATGGATGTGAAGTGAATCCCGAGATCCAACCGCTCGGACACCATCGCGGGGTTGTGATTTGGCTCACCGGTCTTTCCGGAGCGGGAAAGACGACCATCGCGCAACGCGTCTATCGCAAACTACAGCGGGACGGGTTTTCCGCGATCGTCCTCGACGGAGACATCCTCAGGCAGGGAATCTGCCGGCATCTAGGATTCACCGATGCGGACCGAAAGCAGAACGTTATGCGTGCGGGCGAGATTGCCATCCTGCAGGCCCAAGTTGGCGTAATCTCAATTGTCGCTCTTATCTCGCCGTTTCGTGACCATCGAAAGACGATCGCTGAGCTCAGCAGTTCACAGGGGATCCCGTTCGTCGAGGTATTTGTCAATGCGTCCATCGCCGAATGCGAACGTCGGGATCCCAAGAAGTTGTATCGGCGCGCGCGCGCGGGCGAGATCGCAATGTTCACCGGTCTCGATTCAACTTATGAACCACCCGTCAGCCCGACGCTGGAGCTTCGGACCGATCTGGAATCCATAGCTGAGTCGGTCGAAAAAGTATTCGCCGTGGCTGTCGCGCAGTCGCAAAAGGCGCGCCCCGTTGCGACCTCCTGACAAACCGACGGCGTACCTGAATGTCACGACCGAAATTGTTCTCCCCGGCAACAAACCCAAAGCAGATGTTGGAATCATCTGATTTCGGACGATGACGATCAAAAAAATGATCGCAAGGAGAGCGAGCCGATAGGCCGGTCAGTTCGCAACGAAGGCTGCATATGGATTCTATCAGGCACGCATCGCAGGATTTATCCGCATCCATTCTATCTGACGCAATGTCCCACACCCAAACTTTCCCGCGTGCGGTGGTCTGTATGACGCCATTCATCGGCCACCTCTACCCTACGTTGACCATAGCGAAACAGCTTCGAGCCAACGGATGGCAGATCCAATATATCGGATTTGAACATATGCGAGACGCCATCGCGCGCGAGGGCTTCGCCTTTGTGGCCATCGGGGTGCATGAGGAAGTCAAAATGGTGCATCGCCACCTGGCTCGGTTGAATGTCGTGGCTGCGTTCAAGCTGCTGCGAACGTTCATCGAACGAACGAAGCGGGCGATCCTCGACTATCGGCCCGATCTGAGTCTCATCGATGCAGATATGCCCTACGTTGTCGCGGCGGTTGCCGCCGAGACACGCGTCGTACTCTTGCACGCGACCTTCCGGCGTTTCAGTCCGTCCTTCATCTGTCCGCCCGACTGTTCCTCGGTGGTTCCCTCCACGTCGGGATTCTCCAAGCTGGCTGTTGGTTTGGCGTGGATTATGGCGTATGCGCGGGAGCGCATTAACCCGGCTTTCCTGATTTCGTGGCTGCTTGGCCCCGAGCGCTGGGTGATAAAGGCGGCCCGGGCTACCAAGCAACCGACGTCCTCGGCGTACCCGGGGTGCATCATCGACCTGCCATCTCTCGTGTTGTGCCCGCGCGCGCTCGATTTCCCGCGGAAAACGACGGCCCTATATCTGAGAGACGTCAATGATGTCTCGAGGAACCAGCCGGCCGCCGGCCGAACTGGTGGATCGAAGTCCATCCTTTGTTCGCTTGGCACGAATGCCAGGTTCTATCC
>Ga0190271_10000383_pt1 | contig 22364 bp, 23 predicted proteins | sample Popmic356T_FD_133747 | JGI IMG/M metagenome (GOLD analysis project Ga0190271, IMG submission 133747) | Populus adjacent soil microbial communities from riparian zone of Weber River, Utah, USA - 356 T | ecosystem: Environmental > Terrestrial > Soil > Riparian zone | place: USA: Utah | collected...
CATGTTTGCCAAGTCCAAGACCGTGCATGCGGTGAAGGGCGTTTCCTTCAGCGTCGACCGGGGCAAGACCCTGGCGATCGTCGGCGAGAGCGGTTGCGGCAAGTCCACGCTTGCGCGCATCATTACGCTGATCGATCCCGCGACCTCGGGTGATCTGCTCATCGACGGCAACAAGATAGACCTCGCCAAGGATGGCCTGACGTCGGAAATGCGCCGCAAGGTGCAGATCGTATTCCAGAACCCGTATGGCTCGCTCAACCCGCGCCAGAAGATCGGCGACGTGCTGCAGGAACCGCTGCTCATCAACACGAAGACGCCGGCCGACGAACGGCGCGACCGCGCCATGAAGATGCTGAAGAAGGTCGGCCTGCAGGAAGTGCATTTCAACCGCTATCCGCACATGTTTTCCGGCGGTCAGCGGCAGCGCATCGCTATTGCGCGGGCGCTGATGCTGAATCCAAGCCTGCTGGTGCTGGACGAACCTGTGTCCGCGCTGGATCTGTCGGTGCAGGCGCAAGTGCTCAACCTGCTTGCCGATCTGCAGGACGAATTCCACCTGACCTATGTGTTCATCAGCCACGATCTGTCGGTGGTGCGCTACATCGCCGACGATGTGATGGTGATGTATTTCGGCGAGGCGGTGGAATACGGCTCGCGCGACGAGGTGTTTTCCGACCCGCAGCACAGCTATACCAAGACGCTGTTTGCGGCGACGCCGAGGGCGGATGTCGAAAGCATCCGCGCGCGCATCGCCCGCAAGAAGGCGGCTTAGCGCCGTCTTACTTTTCAGGTACCTATCGAAGCAGTCGTCTTTCCAGCAGACTTTGCATGTCGCGGCGACCATCCACGACACAATAGATCACCACATCTCCGCCCATCACGCGATAAATGATCCGATAGGGATTGTAGTGTGCTTCCCGGTATTCCGTAATGCCGACGCTCATCAACTCTTTTGGAACATGACCACGCTCGGGCAATTCGGTCAGCGTGGCAATCCTGCTTTCGATTTCAGCAAGAACCCGCATGGCATTGGCGGGGGAATCATTGGCCGCGATGTAACGGTAGAGGTCCTCAATATCGCGTTCGGCATCCTCGGCCAGCATCACGCGATAGGCCATTCGTTCAGTCTTTCAGCCGGTCTCGTATTCGCTGAAATGCGTCCGCGGCGGAGCGCGTTCGTCCCTCTGCTACCTGTACGTTCGTCAAGGCCAGTATCTTAAGCAAAGCCAGCGTTTCTTGAGTTTCCTCGAAACGCCGGACATCTTGCAATACCGCCTTGGCTTCGCCATGGAGGGTGATGACGATTGGTTCCTGTCCGGCAGCAAGGCCGCGAATGACCTCGGGCGCATGTGCTTTCAGATAGCTGATGGGTTTTACACGATCGGAAAGCTTCATCCCAAATCTCCATTTGGACCAGAATATAGACCGAATACAGACTGATGCAATCGGTTGCGCGGACGTTTGAGCGATATCAGCGCAGCTCGATCTTGACCACGTTGTGAATGGCGCGTGCGCCGCGCTTGTCGCCCTGCGCCACGATGCGCAAACCGTCCTTCATCGGCTGTCCATCGGTTTCCAGCGCGACCAGTATCGTCGCATTGCCAAACTCCGGCGCGATCTCGCCGATTGAGTATGCGATTTGGTAGCCGTCGCTCGCTGTCACCATCAGCGTCTTGGCCAGTTCCTTGTTATGGTCGAGCCCGGCCAGCGCCTTGCTCGCTTTGACGACGTCCCACAGCAACGGTCCCTTGTAGTGCCCGGTAGAGACCCCTTTGGAGGTCTTGAAGGTGACATCCTGTTCGACCGGCGGAAGATCGGCCAGTGACTGAGGCGTGAGCACCAGCGTTTTGCCGGCGCTGACAAGCTCGATCGATGGCTGAATTTTGGCTGCTTGGTCGGCGAGCGCGCCGTTTGAAAGCCATATGGAAAGTGCACCCGCAATGATGATGTGGATCGTCTTCATTGTACTCCTCGTTCATTCTGTTTGTACCGGACGACTCGTTGCGGCGAGCCGCCTATCTGGCGAAGAAACCACAAATCTCTGACGACTTGGTTCCGTCTCGTGGATCCGGTTCCTTCTCGTTTGACGGACGGTTGTAGCCATGCATACATATCGCCTCAGCGCCAAGCGCTCATACGCACATTCGGAGGGTTTTTATGTCGACACGCATTTTTCTTGCCGCCGCCGCGATAGGCATGTTCGCGGGCTTTGCCGGCCCAGCCTCCGCCCAGGACGGCTCGACCGTTTTTGCGGCGGCAAGCCTCAAGAACGCGCTCGACAGCGTCAACGCGGCCTGTGAGACGGAAGTCGGTTCGAAGGCGACGATTTCCTATGCGGCAAGCTCCGCGCTGGCCAAGCAGATCGAAGGGGGCGCGCCGGCTGATATATTCATCTCCGCCGATCTCGACTGGATGAAATACCTCTCCGACAAGAAGCTGACCAAGCCTGACTCCGAGGTCAAGCTGCTGGGCAACCGCATCGTGCTGGTGGCGCCGGCGGATTCGAAAGCCGCAACGACCATAGCGCCGAACTTCGACCTCAATGGCCTGGTGGGCGACGGAAAACTGGCCATGGCCAATGTCGATTCCGTGCCGGCCGGCAAATATGGCAAGGCTGCCCTTGAAAAGCTCGGCGTCTGGGAGGGCGTATCGGCAAAGGTCGCGCAGGCGGAGAATGTCCGCGCCGCGCTGAAGCTCGTGTCCACCGGTGAAGCAGCCGCCGGCATCGTCTACCAGACCGATGCGGCCGCTGAGCCCGGCGTAAAGATCGTCGATATCTTCCCCGAGGATTCGCACCCGCCCATCATCTATCCGGTCGGTCTGACGGCTGCGTCGAAGAGCCAGGATGCGGCGGACTTCGAGAAGTGCCTGCAGGGTGCAAAGGCAAGGGAGCTTTTCGAGAAGGAGGGCTTCACCTTCCTCGCGCCGGTGGTCTCGAACTAAGACTGATGGCCGTCAGGGTCGGCTGATTTCAAGCCACGCAAGCCCAGACCTTTCGGTGGCATGCCTCCCCCAGGCGCAGCAAATTGGCCAGGCAAGCGGCCCTCTCCAGCATCCATCAGGGGAATGCGGCGATCGACAGGAAAACGACCGGCGAACTGCCGGTCGCCTTTGCCCTCAATCCAGCCTCTTCTTCAAATCCTCGTCGAGCCAGCGACCGAAGAAATAGGGCAGCTGCTTGTGCCACCACGGCCAGTCGTGGGCGACATCGCCGCCCCAGAAGTCGACCCAGGCAGGGATGCTCTTCGCAGCGAGGATGCCTTCAAGGCGGCGTGTCTCCTCCAGCATCCGTTCTTCCCAGGCGCCCTGGCCGCAGCAGAAGATAAGCCGCAGCTTACGAATGCGATCAAGCGCGGCTGCATCGGTCAGGCCGGGCAGATAATCGAGCGGCGAGTTGAAATAGATGTCGCCGGCACGATCTCCGCCGAAGAAGTCCTTCACCGAATAGACCGCCGATAAGGAGACCAGACCCGAGGCGAGTTCCGGAAAGCGGAAGACGAAATTGGAGGCGTGGAAGCCGCCCATCGAGCAGCCGGTGAACACCGGTTTCATGCTGCGCCCGCCGTTGGAGGCGGCCGCAGCCTCGCCGATTTGCGGAAGGGCTTCGTCCCGCACGTACCGGAAATAGGCTTCATGCCGGGCGATGCGGCCCGCGTGGTCGGCGCCCTTGTTGAAGAAGCTTTCCGAGTCGATGCCGTCGATGCAGAAGAGCTGAATGCGCCCGGTGTCGATGAATTCGGCAAGCGCGCTGACCCCGCCCTGATCCTCGAACTGATAGAAGGTGCCTTGCGACGTGGGGAACACCACGACCGGCCGACCGGCAAAGCCGTAGCGCTTATATTCCATGTCGCGGCCAAGCTGGCCGCTCCATGCCTTGTGATAGGAAATATCCACTTATGCCTCTTCGTGAATGAACTTGACCGCCTCGCGCAGCGCCTGCGGATCCGTCGAGCGAAGCTGATAGGCGTAGTTGCCCATCGCCCGGCTGAAGATTTTCTCGACAGCATTGTGCCGAACGACCTTGTCGGCGTGCGCGGCTAACACGTCTTCGTGGCTATGGCGATAGGTGTAACGATCCTTGCGGCTGGCGAATGCCGTATAGTATTTGCCTTTGAAGTCGCCGCTCACGCAGTTCTTCGCCACCATGTTCGCCCACTCGGCGTAGATGTCGATGTCGTAGCTGTAGTTGATCGCGTCGGTCATATAGCCGCCCGGCGGGCGGATGTTGACTTCTAGCGCGACGATGCGGCCGTCCTTCGTCTCGAACAGCTCGATATGGAAGAAACGCTCCTTCAGGTCGAAGGCCTTGACGATCTTGCGCCCCGCCTCGGCAACTTCCGGGGGCACGTCGGGCCGGCAAGTGTAGCTCATGTGCCTGTTCTTGTTGACGACATCCATGATCGAGTCGTCATATTTCGAGCTGGCGGCAAAGACGATCTCACCGTCGCGATTGACCAGCCCGTCAAAGGTCACCACCAGCCCGTCGATGAACTCCTCCATCACAAAGGAAACGCCCTCGGGCTTGATCCGGAAGAACTCGTCGAGCTCGCCAGAGTTGGAGATTTTGTAGGTGTGTGCCGCGCCGGCGCCGGAGTCCGGCTTTACCACCACCGGGTAGCCGACGCGGCGGATGAATTCCAGCGCGCCGGCGCGCTCTGACGTCTTCTTCTGCGCGATGACATTGACGCCCGCCTTGCGGAACGCGGCGCGCATGCGGCTCTTGCGCTTGATGTTCTGCACATAGTCGAGCCGGATGCCCCAGATGTTGAAATCAGTGCGGATGCCGGCTTCCAGATCGAGCCAGTGCTCGTTGAGGGACTCGAAGCGGTCGATGCGGCCCCATTTATGGATGAAGTGCCCCATCGCCCGATAGGTCTGGTCGTAGTTCTCCATGTCGGAGATCAGGTAATATTCCGACAGCGCAGTCTTCAGGTTCCCGTCCAGCCTGTCGTAAGGCGTGTCGCCGATGCCCAGCACCGTGACGCCGGCTTTCTTCAGCCGGTCGCAGAAGTCCGTGCCCGTCGACGGAAAATGCGGTGAGAAGAAAACAAAATTCATGAACACCCTCCCGGCAGCATTGGCGCCGCCTCAGCTGCAATGTTGCCTATTTGGCGGTCGCGCGAAAGGGTCAATGCCGGGGCGAGAATAAGGAAGAAGAGAACGGCGGGGTTTATTGATTATCGGCCACATATGCCCCCTCCACCGCCTTCGGCGGTCCCCCTCCCCCGTTAACGGGGGAGGATCAAGGCCGGCGACGGCATCGACGCTCAATCCTCCCCTGCGGAGCGGGGGAGGGGGACCGCCGAAGGCGGTGGAGGGGGCATAAGGACCTGCTGCCTGCCTGCTGCCACGCCGCGAAAAGCCGCAGCGCTACCGGCCTTGCCGCCATCCCGCTCTCCTGCTACACACCGCTGCATGTCGATCCAGCGCGCCACCACCCGTCAGACCGCTTTTGCGGTTGAGACCGTGCGCGCGCTCGCTTCCGCGCTACTGCTTCTCGGCCTTATCGGCGATCGCCGGGTACGCTGAAGGAGCGCCCGGCGGTCGAGTACCGCCGCAAGGCACGCTCCTCGCAAACCATCCACACCTGATATTAGAGCCTATTAGGCCGCTGCCGCAGCGATTGACGCCGGTGCGCGGTCGGGAGAAGACAAGATGAGCGTCCCGCAACGCAAAGCGATCGAAGAACCGATGACCGTTAGAGAGACACACCAGACGGGTTCCGCCGCGCCCGAGAGCGCGCGCCACAGGGGCATGCCGAATGCCTCGCGCAAATATGAGCCCTATCCGTCCGTCGGTTTGACGGATCGCACTTGGCCGTCGAAACGGATTGAAAAGGCGCCGATCTGGTGCTCCGTCGACCTGCGCGACGGGAATCAGGCGCTGATCGACCCGATGGGTCACGAGCGCAAGGCGCGCATGTTCCAATTACTGCTCGATATGGGCTTTCGCGAGATCGAGATAGGCTTTCCCTCCGCCTCGCAGACCGACTTCGATTTTGCCCGGTGGTGCATCGAGGAAGGCAATGTGCCGGACGCAGTCGACCTGCAGGTGTTGGTGCAGTGCCGGCCGGAACTGATCACGCGCACCTTCGAGTCGCTCCAGGGGGCGAAGACGCCGATCGTCCATTTCTACAATTCGACCAGCGAATTGCAGCGCCGCGTGGTCTTCGCCAAGGATGTCCCCGGCATCAAGCAGATCGCCACCGATGCGGCGAAGATGATCACCGACATGGCGGCCAAAGCCGGCGGAGGCTTTCGGTTCCAGTATTCGCCGGAGAGCTTCACGGGAACGGAATTGGAGGTGGCGCTGGAAATCTGCAACGCCGTCGCCGAGATCGTGCAGCCGACCGCCGAGAACAGGCTTATCATCAACCTGCCGTCCACGGTCGAGATGTCGACGCCGAATATCTATGCCGACCGCATCGAATGGATGTGCCGCCAACTCGACAACCGCGAAAACCTGATCATCTCGCTGCATCCGCATAACGATCGCGGCACCGGCATCGCCGCGACCGAACTCGGCCTGATGGCGGGCGCCGACCGCGTAGAAGGCACCTTGTTCGGAAATGGCGAGCGCACCGGCAATGTCGATGTCGTCACCCTGGCGCTGAACATGTTCACGCAAGGCGTCGATCCGGATCTGGATTGCTCAGACATTCCGCGCATGAAGGATGTCTACGAATACTCCAACCAGATGACGATCGCCGAGCGGCATCCCTATGTCGGCGAACTCGTCTACACCGCCTTTTCGGGGTCTCACCAGGACGCCATCAACAAGGGCATGAAGGCGATCCAGTCGGCGAACAAGGAATTGTGGGAGGTGCCGTATCTGCCGATCGACCCGCAGGATGTCGGCCGCAGCTATGAAGCAATCATCCGCATCAATTCGCAATCGGGCAAGGGCGGCATCGCTTACGTCATGCAGGCCGATTACGGCCTGCATCTGCCCCGCAATCTCCAGATCGAGTTTTCCAAGGACATCCAGGCGATAACCGACGCTGAGGGTAAGGAAGTCTCTGCGAAGCGTATTTACGAGCGTTTTGTGGAGAATTATGTCGACCAGCCTGGCGCGCGCCTCAAATTCGTCGATCATACCACGCTCCCGGACCCGGCGGCGAGGACGCGGCGGATCGTCGAGGCGGTGATTATCGACAATGGAAAGGAGGTCACGATCAGCGGATCGGGCACCGGACCCATAGACGGTTTCGTCGACGCGCTGTCGCGTCACATCGGCGTCGAATTGTCGGTACTCGACTATTCCGAGCATTCAATGCAGCGTGGTTCCAACGCCGCGGCCATCAGTTATGTCGAGATGGAGCACCCCGGAGGCAGGGTATTCGGCGCCGGGATCGACACCAACAGCGTGGCTGCTTCGCTTGAGGCGATCGTCTCTGCGGCAAACCGGGTCTTTCGCTAGCATAAGCATTTTCGGGCGTGTTTTCATCGAAACATCGTGGTAATCGGCTTACAAACTGGTTAACCAGTTGTAGAGATGTTCTCGTCTCCTCCTGACAGGAGGGTAAGATCGAGGCACCGGGAAGGCCCAGCTTGCGGAAATTTGCCCCCGATCCCGCCGCGCTGAGTGAGACGCTCGAGAGAATTCTCGCGAGCGATACATTCGGCCGTTCCGAACGCGCCCGAAATCTCCTTCGCTATCTGGTTGTACGCGAGCAGGCCGGAGAGGCCGACAGGCTGAAGGGATTTGCCATAGCGGTCGACGTATTCGGCAAGGATTCCGAGTTCGACCCGTCGACCGACGCGCAGGTGCGCGTGCAGGCAGGCCGCCTCCGCGACCTGTTGGCTCAGTACTTTTCCACGGAGGGCGCCAAGGAGAGCTTCCGCATAACCATACCGAGGGGCAGCTATGTGCCGACCTATGCGCCCCAGTCGGACATGCAGCCTACGCCAGAACCAGCCTCCGACGAGGCTATCGGGTCCGAGGCCATTCGGGCTGAGACCGCGCCCGCGGGGGGCGAGCCGGTGAGGGCGCCGCCCGAAGCGACCCGCCGCGGCTCGGTCAAAGACTATATCTCGCGACAGTTCAGGCTGTTCATGGTGGCGATCGCGGTGGTGATCGCCATGCTGGGGTTCGTGGCCTTCAGAGCCCTCGACGGAAACGACACCGATCCCGATACGCTGGTGAAAGCCGGGGAAGTCGGCACGAACACCGTCGACGAAGTCGAGACCCTTCCAAACCTTTATCTCAAAGTGTCGGGTGGCGAGGCGGTGGAAAAGGTAGGTTCGCTGCTGCGCAACGCCATATCGGGTTTCGACACGGTCGTCTTCGTCGCGCGCGAAGCCCCGGACACCAGCACAGCGAGACCGCTGGATTTCGTCGTCGATGTGTCGCCGGGTCCCGAAGCGCACAGCATAGATATCGCGCTGGAAAATCTGAAGAACGGCCAGGTGGTGACGTCTCGCCTGCTCACTGCCGACCAGATGAAGGCCGACCATCTGGATGACGAGATCGCCGATTTCATCACCGCCACGATGCCTGTATCGGGCGCTGTCTACGGCTATCTTGAGAAGCACTCGCTCCAGCACGGCTTGGCCAAGTGCCTCCTGCTCAATGACGATTATTACCTCGATCAATCGGCTGAAAAACACAAACTCGCCTACCAATGTTTCGAGAAGCTGAAGAATGATGGCGTCCGGTCGCCGCTGATCTATTCGGAAATGGCATCCTTGTGTCTGGAAGCGGTCACGGACGCATATGACTATCCTCCCGGCGCGACCCGTGAAAAGGCGTTGGAGCTGGCCCGCCAGGGGGTCCAGATGGCGCCGACCAGCCCCTATGCGCACCGCGCCTACGGCTTCATCTATACGGGACTGGGGAGCCGGACCGAATCCGTGAAATGGATGAAGAAGGCATACGAGCTGGATCCCTATGATCTCAGCATGGCCGCCGCCTATGGCTATGCGCAGATCATGGCCGGCGACTACGCTCATGGTACGCCGGTGATGTCGCGTGCCGTCAGTGCCTCCAGCGCGCGGCCGAGCTGGTGGGACTACTCGCTCTTTCTGGGCAATTATATGCTTGGCCTTCCAGAGGCGGGGGACGCCGTCGACTCCTTGGGCACCACGAAGCGGCCGCACTACATTGCCGCGCGGCTGCTGGCTGCCCGCGTGCGCGGCGATCTCGACTTGGCAGGCAAGCTGAAGGCCGACCTCATCGAGAAGCACAAGAATTTCGCCGCCAATCCGCGTGAAACCTATGAGAAGGCGGGCTATCCCAAGGAGATGGCCGATAAGCTCGTTGACGGCCTGTTGAAAGCCGGCCTCATTCCCGAGAGCTGATGTCGGATCATCAAGCTCTCGCGCCGCGATCCCTCTACGTCATGGAGTGGGGGAAGTCCGGCCCCCATCTCGTTCTGCTGCACGGCTTTAGCGGGCTTGCTTCGGTCTGGGCCGACGTCGCGGCGGCTGTGTCGCACAATACCCGGATCATTGCCTATGATTTGCCGGGACATGGCCAGTCGCTGACCTTTCCCGGCGCAGGCCCGGTGCAACTGGCCGTTGGCGCCGTACTCGACGATCTCACTGCGCGCGGGATCGCGGGTTTTCATCTTGCCGGCCATTCGATGGGCGGCGCGATTGCGTCGCTTATGGCGATCGCGGCGCCAGAGCGCGTTCGATCCTTGGCCCTTTTGGCGCCCGGTGGAATGGGAGAGGAAATCAACGGTCCCGTCTTGCACAATTTCGCTGCTGCGGTGACGGAGGCTGAACTGAAAATGGCTTTGTCGGCCATGTCGGCGCCTGGCGCCGCGCCGCCGGACACCACTTTGGCGGCGCTCGCTGAAAGCCGGCGGAGGGCGGGTCAAAGCGCGATGCTTGAGACGATAGCCGCAGGGATTACGCGCGGCGGTCGACAGGGCGTTTTGTCCAAGGACCAGCTCGCTGCGCTGCCAATGCCTTTGCGGGTGTTGTGGGGCACCCGCGACAGCGTTCTGCCCTTTGCGCAGGCTTTGCAAATGCCTGGGGCATTCGAGTTGGATGCGGTGGAAGGTGCGGGCCACATGCTGATCGAGGAAGCCCCGGAGCGGGTGACCGGGATGCTGCTTCGTGCCGTGCTCGCCGACAGGGGGTAGCCCGTTCCGAGCGGCCGCGTTGTGTTAGTCCAGCGTTGAAGCTATCGTCGCCGGCGGAGCAAGGCGGATGAGCGATACGACCGACAATGTGACGGCGCTGGGGCAAGGCCGCCGGTTGACCGACGCGATCCGCGAGGTGAAGAACGCCGCCGCGGACCGCGATGACGTCGTCATCGAAATGCGGGAAGCCGAGCGCATGCGGCTTGAGCTTCTAGCGGCCGAACTGGCGCCGGTCATCGCCGAAGTGCCGCACGATTCGGACCTCTTCGATTTTGCCATCTCCTACGGGCTGCAGCCACGGTTCTGGATCGACGCCGTTTGCCATGTCGCCATGGGGCGCGACAAACGCACCTTCAGGTTCTTGAGGGAGACGCGGCGGGGCAGGGTAATTCTCGCCGAATCGACCGACATGAGGACCGTCGCCAATGCTGTGACGCGCTACCTTGCCGAGCGCATCGTCGAGCGCGAGCGTCTCATGGAAGGCGAAATCGTGGATCTTCCCGGGATGGCGGGTCGGGAACAGGATGCACGGGTCCGTGCCTCCAGTCTCGCCCATGCGAAGGAAGCTGCTGAGGCGGGTATCGCTGCAGGAGAACCTGCAGGCCGACGGGAACTGCTCCCGCAGACCGGTGTGCTGTCCGCAAGGGAGGACAACGCAATCGCCGCCTCGACGGCTCGGGCCGATGCCGGCTCTCGCTGGAAGCGCTTTCTCATTGGATCGTGCCTCGTCGCCACTGGCGTGGCGGTGGGCCTGGCCGCCGCGGCATTGCTCTATTGGGACAGGTTGGGGTCGGGGCCCATAGAGAAGTCGCTCGGCTTCTGACTGGCTGATCGGCACCTATACCGGCTCTTCCTGCAGAAACGCCCGTCCATCGCCGATCAAGTCCGACACCGCCAGCGCCGATGGCGGTATAGAAAGCCCTGTATAGCCGCGCCGGGTCAGCCGAAGCGCCCAATTGCCCGGCGCGCCTCCAATTTCCAGCAAGTTCCACTGTGCGGCGGGTTTGCTGCCGCCCGGCGATTGGCCGGTTGCGGCGACGCCGACGACCGGGACAGGCCCGCTTGGCCCGGCGATCCGGAACAGCGAAGGCAGGTGCGAATGGCCGTGCAGGACAAGTTCCGCCCCATGCCTGCGGATAACGCGCTGGAAACGCCCGATCCCGAACAGGCGCTTGTGCTGCGGCACCGCGTCTCGAACGGGCGGATGGTGGATCATGACGACGCGAAAGAGGCCGCGCTTTCCTGCATCGTCCAGAATATGCGCCAACCGCTCGCCCTGGCCGGCGCGAAAAAACCCGTTCGCCATGAACGGCGCGGTGGCGCGTGCGGACGTGACGCCGATCAGCGCCACGTCGCCGCGCACTCTCAGATAGGGAAACGTCTCGCGGCTGAGTGAGCCGTGATAGCCATCCGAGCACATATAGGCGCGCCAGGCGCGGCAGGCCTTGTCGAAGGCGCCGGGAACGTAGGCGTCGTGGTTTCCAGGCACGACCGAGACATGCTCGCCGGATCCGAGCGCCTCAAGCCACAACTTGGCCAGTTCGACTTCTACGTCGAGCGCAAGGTTGACCAGGTCGCCGGTGACGGCGATGTGGTCGACGTGATGTCCAGTGATGTCGGTGATGATCGCGCCGGTTACGCCGTCATGCATGAATTTACGTCGGTTGCGCTGCCAGTTGACGTAGCCTACCACTCGCTTCGATGCGAGTTCGCGATAGCTGATGTCGGGCAGCGGTCCGAGGTGGACGTCGGATATATGGGCAAGGCGAAACATTTGTTGGTTGTAGAATCTGATTTGTGCGGAGGGAACCTCCTGCCTCGCGTTCAACGGCAGCGTGAACGAGATGTTCCCCACCTTATATTGCGTGCCCGGAGTGCCGCGTGAGCGAGGACCGCTTTCGCCAGACGGGTTGGCCAGGCATCCGCGGGCGGCTTTTCCATCTTTTCTTCCTGTTGCGGAGGCCGATGACCCTGGGCGTTCGCGCGCTGGTGCATGACGAAGGCAACGGAACCGTCTTCTTGATCCGCCATACCTATGTGCCGGGCTGGCAGTTGCCCGGGGGCGGCGTGGAAAGCGGCGAGACCTTGGAGGAAGCGCTGCGGCGCGAACTGGTCGAGGAAGGCAACATCGTTTGCGATGGCCCGCCATTGTTGCGTTCGGTCCACTGGAACAGGATGGCGAGCCGCCGCGATCACGTAGCGCTGTACCTGATTGCGCAATTCACCCAGACCTCGCCGAAACTCAAGGACCATGAAATCGCCGAAGCCGGCTTCTTTCCGCTCGATGCGCTGCCCGGCGAGACGACGCCCGCTACCCGCCGCCGCCTCGCGGAGGTCTTCGGGGCAGAAGCCGTTTCACCCTATTGGTGAAAGGAGGGCCTCACACACCACCAGATATGGGCGTCGCTCGGGGTCACCTTTTCTCCAACGCGAAGCGGTCGCGATCATGCGGCGCTGAATAATCCAGGTCCGGCCCGACCGGGATGATGCCAGTCGGATTGATGCTGCGGAGGCTGCCGTAATAGTGCGACTTGATGTGGTGCAGGTTCACCGTCTCCGCTACGCCCGGCGTCTGGTAGAGGTCGCGAAGGTAGTTCGACAGGTTCGGATAGTCGGCGATGCGGCGCAGATTGCATTTGAAATGGCCGACATAGACGGGATCGAAGCGCACCAGCGTGGTGAAGAGCCGCCAGTCGGCTTCGGTGATGCGATCCCCTGTGAGGAACCGCCGTTCCGCCAGCAGCGACTCGAGCATATCGAGCGTCTGGAACAATTCCTTGAACGCCTCCTCATAGGCCGGCTGCGTCGTGGCGAATCCAGCCCGGTACACTCCATTGTTCACGGTGGGATAGATCACGCTGTTAAGGCGATCGATTTCGCTCCGCAGCGTGCGAGGATAGAAGTCCAGCGAGGCGTCGCCCCATTCGTCGAAAGCCGAATTCAGCATGCGGATAATGTCAGCGGATTCGTTGGAAACGATCGTTTCCTCCTGCTTGTCCCACAGCACCGGGACACTGACCCGCCCGGTGTAGTGCGGGTCGGCCTTGACGTAGATGTCACGCAGGAAGCGGCTGCCATGAAGGCGGTCTCCGGTGCTTCCATCCTCGGCCACAAAGGTCCAGCCGTCGGCGCTCATGAAATGATGCACGACATCGACGCTGACGACATCGTCCAGCCGTTTCAGCTTGCGAAAGATCAGGGTGCGATGCGCCCAGGGGCAGGCATAGGAAACGTAGAGATGATAGCGTCCGGCCTCCGCCTTGAAGCTGCGCGTCCCGCCCTTTCCCGGCGCGCCGTCGGCGGTGATCCAGTCGCGAAACCGGGTCTCCTGGCGTTGAAACCTGCCGCTGGTCGACGTGGCGCCCGGCCCAGGAAGATAGGTGCCTGCGCGACCGATGATACCTGAAACCGCCGGCGCTGCACGCCGCCATATCGGAGCCTGCTGGACGTGGCTGCGGTTTGATGGTAGGGACGCCGCCCAATGAGCACGCACTTCGCATCTTTCCGGGTAGACCGACGACGAGCCAGCGCCTGACGCGCCGTCTCGCTGTGCCTCTTGGCACGCGTTCATCTCTCTTCCCGTAGAGGCGAAAGCCATGATTCCCGACGATGTCGAGTACCTGCCGGAAACTCCGGCGCATGATGCGCAAATCGAAGCCATCAATGAGGAAGCGTTCGGCCCCGGACGGTTCACGAAAGCTGCCTACCGAATTCGCGAGGATGGCGCACACGAGCGCGGTCTCTCCTTTGTCGCCGCACATGAGGGAGTAGTGATCGCGTCAGTGCGCATGACACGCGTCGTCGCCGGCGAAGGCAGTGGTCTGCTGCTTGGCCCTCTTGCCGTGCGCCCCGCCTTCAAGAACCTTGGAATTGGACGGCGGCTGGTTGCCATCGCGCTGGAGAAAGCCACCAAGGCCGGCTACTCGGCGGTGATCCTGGTTGGTGACGCGCCTTATTACGGCCCGCTCGGCTTCACACGGATTCCCGCCGGCCAGGTGTCGATGCCGCGTCCGGTCGACCCCAGCCGACTCCTTGTGCATGAGATCACGCCCGGCGCCATTCAGCGCTTCCATGGCGAGTTGGGACATGCCTGCAAGCATGGAGCCAAAGCTGTGGCCCGCAGCGTCGACGCTGCTTGAGAGATGCGGCGGAAGCGCCGCCTTTCGCTTCCACGTGCTTGCTCCCAAAGGCCGTTGGGGGGGAGAGTGCTGCCCCGGGGGAGACAATCTCACCGTGAAGCGCTTGAAGCGACAACCGGACCCGATTGCATCCGATCCACCGGCTTCGTAGCATGGGCGTCAACATGCGGAGGCGATAAATGGATGCAAAGGGACAGGTTGCCGTCGTTACAGGCGGCGGCTCCGGATTGGGAGAGGCGACAGCGCGGGCTTTAGCGGCGAAGGGCGCAAAGGTTGCGGTGCTGGACGTTGGCATCGAGCGCGCCGAGAAGGTCGCGGCCGATATTGGCGGCATCGCCCTCAAATGCGATGTGTCGAACGCCGAAAGCGCGGAGGCGGCCATCGCGGATGTCGCCGGCCGCCTTGGCGAACCCCGCATTCTCGTCAACTGCGCAGGCATCGCCATCGGTGTGAAGACCATCGGCATGGACGGCCCGCATCCCCTCGACCAGTATCGCAAGGTGATCGAGGTCAACCTGATAGGCACGTTCAACATGATCCGGCTGGTGGCGGACCGGGCGGCGAAGCTGGACCCCCTGACTGGCGGTGAGCGCGGCGTTCTTATAAACACTGCGTCAATCGCGGCTTACGATGGCCAGATTGGCCAAGCCGCCTATTCCTCCTCGAAGGGCGGCGTGGTCGGAATGACCCTGCCGGTCGCCCGCGACCTTGCACGCTCGGGAATTCGCGTGGTGACAATCGCGCCCGGCATCTTCATGACGCCGATGATGGCCGGGATGCCGCAGGAGGTGCAGGATTCGCTTGGTGCGGCGGTGCCGTTTCCCTCGCGCCTGGGCCAGCCGTCCGAATATGCGGCATTGGCGATGCACATCGTCGAAAACCAGATGCTGAACGGCGAAACCATCCGGCTGGACGGCGCCATTCGCATGGCGCCGAAATAGACTGCCGACAGCAGGATAGAACGGCGCCTGGCGCCGCGGGAGGGATCGCGTCATGACGCGATTGCGTGCCGCCGGCGGCGAGACTTTGTTTTGATGGCAGGCAGGTTCGAATGAAAGATACGCCGAGCGTGGTTCGCGAAACCGATGCGGAGGCAATCCGTCTCGCAAGGAAGCTGATCCGCACCGCGCGGTATGGGGCGCTCGCGGTGCTTGACCCCGCAACGGGCGGACCGCTGGCAAGCCGGGTAGGTATCGCCACCGATATTGACGGCACGCCGATCATCCTGACTTCAATGCTGTCGGCGCATACCCGTGCGGTGCTTGCGGACTCGCGATGCTCGCTCTTGCTGGGCGAACCGGGAAAGGGCGATCCGCTGGCGCATCCGCGCATCTCTCTGGTGTGCCGCGCGACAAAGCTGGACCGGGAAACAGATGCCGGCATGCAAGCGCGCCGCCGCTATCTCAACCGTCACACGAAGGCCGACCTCTATGTCGACCTGGGTGACTTCAGCTTCTTTCGGCTGGAAATGACGGGGGCGAGCCTCAATGGCGGCTTCGGCCGCGCCTACAACCTGGAGCGGGAAAATCTGCTTTCGCCTGTGCTCGACGGCTTGGCCCAGTCGGAGCAGGGCGCGATCGATCATATGACGGTCGATCACGGCGAGGCCGTAAAACTCTATGCCCGCCACTTTGGCGGATTGGAGCCCGCGGAGTGGATGATTTCGGGGATCGACGCGGAAGGACTCGATCTTGCCTGCGGAGACCGCGTCGGCAGAGTGTGGTTCGAACCGCCATTGGCGGCGGCCGGCGATCTGCGTCTCAGGCTGGTGGAAATGGCGAAGCAGGCCCGCGCAAGCCTCGGGTAAAAATTTGTACGCTTGTCAAAACACAGCTTGAGTATTTTCGTGAATACGCTAGGTTGCATATAAGCCAGAGCGGACGAACATCGCTCGGCGCTTTCTGCCTCCTCGCTGCCCGCCCCCAGCAGCTCAGAGGCTCTAGATTGCTAGTGGGGATCAAAATGCTAACAGCAGAACTGCATGGCCGTACGGACGCTGCGGCGGATTTTCTAAACGTTCTGGGAAACTCAAAAAGATTGAGTATTCTCCAACACTTACTCAAAGGCGAAATGCCGGTGAATGCCATGGCAGAGGAGGTTGGTCTTAGCCAATCGGCCCTGTCGCAGCACCTGGCAAAACTCCGATCGCATGGCCTCGTAGCCACTCGCCGTGACCGGCAGATGATCTATTACTCCTGCGACTCGCCGGCGGTCCGCCAGACCCTGGAAACCCTCGCGGACATATTCATTTAAGGGTCTTCGTCTAAAGTACAACTGCCTTTAACAGCAGGCATCGGCGGTGCTGACGACTGCCTCCGCCGATGCTATCGGTGCTCGAGCTTCCGGCGATGTGAGCCGGAACAACGCGCGAGGACCGGGCAATTCAGATCCGCATCACCGACCCGGCAGACCCGCGCATCGCCGCCTATCGCGATATACGCGAGCGCGACCTTGTCGGACGCGAAGGACGGTTCATCGCTGAAGGGACAGTGGTCTTGCGGCATCTGCTGCAGGGTCGCCGCTTTGCAGCCGAGTCGGTTCTCGTGCTGGAAAACCGGCTGCAGGGCATTGCCGATCTTCTACACCAGGCGCCGCCCGGACTTCCCGTCTACGTTGCGGACCGCGCCGTCATGGATCGCGTCGCAGGCTTCGCGATTCATCGCGGCGTTTTGGCTGTGGGCCTTCGCAACCCGGCCCAGCCTGTTGCAACCCAGCTGGATGGCTTACCCTCAACCGCCACGGTGGTGGTCTGTATCGGAATTGCGAACCACGACAATGTGGGCTCCATCTTCCGCAATGCCGCCGCCTTCGGCGCGGATGCGGTGCTGCTCGACAGCACATCGTGCGACCCGCTCTACCGCAAAGCGATTCGTGTTTCGGTGGGCGCGGCCTTGACGGTTCCATTCGCGATGTTCGACGATGCCGACGGATTGGTGGGCGAATTGGCGGCGCGCGGGTTTCTTCAATTGGCGCTGTCGCCGCGTGGCGAGCGCGACCTGCGGGAGATCCACCGCGCACCCCGCACCGCAATCTATCTGGGGTCCGAAGGGGAGGGGCTGCCCGCTCATCTCATCGACAAGCTCGTGGCGACCCGTATCAGCCTTGCAGCCGGATTCGACAGCTTGAACGTTGCCGCGGCATCGGCGATCGCCTTACACCATTTGACGGCAAATTCCGGGTGCGGGTGATCTGTCCCGCAGGCAGATGCAGCTCAGGAAACCGGCGATTTCTTGATCGCGCGAATGCGGTCCGCGAGGCTGACGGGCGCATGTTTCGCCCGGACGGCCGGCGCCTTTGACTTGCCAAGTGCGCGGTGAATCGGCGAGTCCTTTCCTTCCTTTGCGGCTGTCATCGCCACTACCTGAGCGGCGAGTTCCTGCATTTGCTCGCGCAATTCCCGGGTAGCGCTGGCGGAAGCAGCGCCGCTACCACCGCCTTGCGCGCGCAGTTGCGTAAGCTCACGGTTACTGTGATCGAGGCGTTCGTCACGCTCCGCTATCGCTGCGATCAGCGCCTGCACCTTCTTTTCGAGAAGTTCGACGCGGCGGTTTTCCGCCTCTCCGGCACGAGGTCCGCGAAGCGCCGCAAGGTCGCTGGAGAGCCGGTCGATCTCGCCCTCTCTTGCCACGATTTCGATCTGCCTCGTGCTGGAGGCGAAGGCGGCGTCCTCGAATTCGCGCTCGAGCTTGTCGAACTCCTCCTTCTGCGCGGCCAGCAGTTCCTCCGTGCGCGTCAGGGCAGAGGAAAGGGCCTTCAGGCCTTCGTCCTTGCGCTGCATTTCCTCGCGCCAGCCGCGCGACTCGGCGTCCATCCTGGATAAGTCCGCCTTCAGCGCTTCCCGTTCGTCCGTCGTGGTGTTGGCACCCTGCTGGACCTTCGCCAGCGCCACGGCGTGTTCCGCGGTCTTCTCCCTGGCTGCCTTCAGGTCCATTTCGAGGCGACGCACTTCCATCGCGTACTCGGCCCTCAGGCTGTCCCTGTCGGCACGGATCTCGTCCAGCGTGAGCGGAACCGAAGCCTCGATGCGCCGCCTGGTCAATGTGGTCGCACGGCGCCACACAGCAGGCGCCACCAGCGCCGCAAGGAAGGCGGCGCTCAGGAAGCCAAGAGTGAAATAGAGGATAAGCTCGATCAAATTGTGCCGTCCGTCGGCGCCGGAGGCGGCGCCAGCCGCCATTCAGCAAGTTTCCATCGCGTCCGCAAGCTTGACGTGCGCTAACGGCGCTGCCCGGTGCTCGCCGAACCACGATAAGGGCGCACTTTCAGGGAGGAGACGCCACCGCGAGCGCAGCTTTGCCAGCGCTCTGGTTAGAACGGATTCCAGGTCGGGTGGTCTGTAAGCTTAAGGTAACCGATATTGACCCCAAGCCTGGCGCCGACACCGGTCTTGACTGGAACGAGGACCACATCCCCATGCTTCAGCGCGGTGAAGCCGACGCCGGCAACGACATAGGCGGAGCCTGCGACACCGGCGAAACGGTTGTAGACGTTCGAGACGTCATCCATGTTGTAGACGAGCATCATCGTGCGCGAGCCCTGGCCGCCGAAATCGAAGCCGACAGAAGGCCCCTGCCAGAAGATGCGGTGGTCGCCGGCATTCTTGGTGTACATCGTGCCTTCGCCATAGGTCAGCCCGCCGACGAACGCGCCGGAGCCTTCTTCGCCCAGGACATAGCCGTTGGGCAGGCCGTAGGAGGCGAAGATCTTCTCGATGACGGTGGCGAGGCCGCCAGAGGTCGCGCCGAAGAAGCGGTGACCGGAGTCCACGATCTCCTGAGCCGAATAGTTTTCCGCTCGCGCGGGAACAGCGGCCGTCATGACGGCGACGCTCAGGGACAGGGTGGCGATGGCGCGCTTGGCGCGGGACAGATTCGGGAACATGGACCTACTCGCAATTAGGGAGCAGCATTGTTCAAACGCCTTGCGACCCGCGCGATTTCTAAAGATTGCTTCGGGCCGACAGGGAGTAAGCGTAAACCTCAATCCTTCAACAAACATTAACCTTGACCTCAACGCGCAGAGCTTGCCGGTTCTGGTGAGTCCTCGTCTCAATTTCTTGATGCTTCCGTCTGGCGTGATATCCAAGACCATCGGGGACGCGATCTGATTCGCGGGTATTGGTCGCGAACCAGGAGAGAGCTAGAACATGGATCATATGTCGGCACCGTTCACCCTTTCAGCGCCGGATCTTGCGGCCTTGTTGTGCAGCAGGGTCTGTCACGACATCATTTCGCCGGTCGGCGCGATCAACAACGGGCTCGAATTGCTGGATGAGGGCGGCGCCGACGCTGACGCCATGCAGTTGATCCGCTCGAGCGCCAGGGTTGCGGCGGCGAAGCTCAAATTTGCCCGCATCGCTTTCGGCGCGGCGGGGTCGGCCGGCATGGTCATCGATACGGGCGATGCCGAATCGGTCGCTCAATCCTACTTTGCCAATGAAAAGCCGGAACTCATCTGGCTGGGCGAGCGGGCGCTGCTGCCCAAGAACAAGGTCAAGCTGCTGCTCAACCTGCTGATGGTGGCTGGCGCCGCCATTCCGCGCGGCGGCAAGATCGTGGTGAACCTTATCGACCTTCAGACCGATCCAAAATTCACGCTGAGCGCCAGCGGCCCTATGATGCGGGTGCCGCCGAAATTCCTTGAGCTGCACTCAGGCGCCGCCCCGGAACAGCCGATCGATGCACATGCGGTGCAGCCCTATTATACGCTCCTGCTGTCGCGCGAGGCCGCAATGCCGGTCAGCATCCATGCCGGCGCCGAGGAAATTGTGCTGAAGGCCGCGTCGATCGGGTAATCCTCGGGGGCTCTTCACTTGCCTCCGCCGTCTCGGCCGCCTCGACACTGAGTTTTGCGGCGCCCCTCACTGTCCTGCCGGACATCTCTCCCCGCAAGCGGGGCGAGAGACGCTGGGCCGTGACGATTTCGCTGATCATCGGCGTCGAAGACCGGTGACAGCAGCGCCACAGCGGACTTCTCCCCCGTTTGCCGCCATTCACGGGAACAAGGTGCCGGCAGTCGGATGAGGGGCGGCACAAACGCCGAGTCTAACTGCCATTGCGAAAGCCCGTCGCACAGGCGAGGGGACCGCACCCCACGATTCTCCTGGATCGCTCCAGAAATCAAAAGGCCTGCTTGCTTGTCGCAAACAGGCCTCAAATCCCCCAGGGAAGAATAGGCTTTAGGCGCTTTCGCGGATTTCTTCCGGCTCGCGCAGCACGTAGCCGCGGCCCCAGACAGTCTCGATGAAGTTCTGGCCGCCGGACGCAGCGTCGAGCTTCTTGCGCAGCTTGCAGATGAAGACGTCGATGATCTTCAGTTCCGGCTCGTCCATGCCTCCATAAAGGTGGTTCAGGAACATTTCCTTGGTCAGCGTGGTGCCCTTGCGCAGCGAAAGCAGCTCCAGCATCTGATATTCCTTGCCGGTGAGATGCACGCGCTGCCCGCCAACCTCCACGGTCTTGGCATCGAGGTTCACGATCAGGTCGCCGGTGGAGATCACCGACTGGGCATGGCCCTTCGAGCGGCGCACGATGGCATGGATGCGGGCGACCAACTCGTCCTTGTGGAAAGGCTTGGTCATGTAGTCGTCGGCGCCGAAGCCCAGGCCGCGAACCTTGTCTTCGATGCCGGCCATGCCGGACAGGATAAGGATCGGCGTCTTGACCTTCGAAAGGCGCAGCGTGCGAAGCACCTCGTAGCCCGACATGTCGGGCAGGTTGAGGTCGAGCAGAATGATATCGTAGTCGTAGAGCTTGCCGAGGTCGACGCCCTCTTCGCCCAGATCGGTGGTGTAAACGTTGAAGCTTTCGGACTTCAGCATCAGTTCGATGCTTTGGGCGGTTGCACTGTCGTCTTCAATCAGCAGAACGCGCATTTTTTTCCCCTTCTCAACCCCTCTGGCACCGTCGAACCACGTCGCAGCCCAAGGGGGCGATTTCTTGCGGACGAAGCTGCCATCGAATGGTTAATAAATCCTAATTTCTCTGATTCGGCGAGAGGGATTTTTTTAACCCTTTGACCCACTTGCTTGAATCTCTTGATGAATCCGAGCCGCGCAATCCCTCTGTTTAAATCAGAAAATCGGCGTAACCGACTTACTCCCGGCCGTTCGATGTCCAAAAGTCGCCACAAATTTTTACCCGGCCTTAATGGCTAACGCGTATGATTAACAATGCGCGTAAACGAATGGTTACCGCTGGTAAGGATTTTTAAGGATTGTGACTCGCAGGCCCGGGGCGCGAGTCGATTGTAACGGCAGGTTCAATGCCGGCGTGAGTACGTGTTCTTGGAGTTCGAGTATGAAGTCACGGGAAAACCTCGTCCGCCTGAAGAGATTTCAGGTCAGCGAACGCCGGCGTCAGCTGGGTCAACTCGATCTGATGATCGGTGAGTTCGAGAGGATGGCAGCGGAACTTGATGTACAGATCGCCGCCGAGGAAAAGAAGGCCGGCATTACCGATATCAACCACTTCGCCTATCCGACCTTCGCCAAAGCTGCGCGGACGCGGCGCGACAATCTGAAGAACTCGCAACACGATCTGCTTCAGCAGCGCCGTGGCGTCGAGGAGCAGCTGGCCGAGGCGGAAACCGAATTGGCCAAGGCGGAACTGCTCGAGACGCGCGACCACCACAAGGGCCGCGAGCATGAACTCGACATGCGCGGCGCAATGATAGGTTAAGTTCCGGGATCGGGTAGTTCCGTACCAGTCTGCCAACCTTCGGCGGGGCGGTGCATCTCGCCATAGTTGCGTCGGGATCGGTTGCCAGTCAGCAAGACGCGGCGCGCGATGCCGAGCTGGGGCTGTAACCGATGCGCCTGATACTCCCGATCATGCTGTTCGCGGCATCGGTCTGCCTGGCCCTGGGGCTGGTGCTGCCGCTGATCCGCCTGGAACGGCTCTATCTTTTCACGCAGGAACCGTCGCTTGTCGAACTCGTGCAGGGGCTTTGGCTCGACGGCGAGGTGGTGCTTGCCTTGCTGGTAGGCCTGTTCTCCATCGTTTTTCCGGTCGTCAAACTGGGCACGCTGCACGTCCTGTCATACGGCGCCAGTCACGAGCGGCCGGTCATTCCGGGCTGGCTCAAGACGCTGTCCAACTGGTCGATGCTCGATGTGCTGCTGGTAGCGCTGGTCA
>Ga0190271_10000384_pt1 | contig 22350 bp, 44 predicted proteins | sample Popmic356T_FD_133747 | JGI IMG/M metagenome (GOLD analysis project Ga0190271, IMG submission 133747) | Populus adjacent soil microbial communities from riparian zone of Weber River, Utah, USA - 356 T | ecosystem: Environmental > Terrestrial > Soil > Riparian zone | place: USA: Utah | collected...
AGAACTACCCGCGTCCGGCGATCGACGCCTTCCTGCGCTGTTTCCGTGAGCGGATCACCGTGCTGCATGTCGGGTTGCAGGTGTGGGTGGTGGGCAAGTGAAGATCGCGGTGACCAGCATCATGCTCAACGAGCCGCACGAGTTCGTGGAGCGCTGGGTCGAGTCAGCGATGGACGCCGACGTGGTGATGCTCGCGGACACCGGCTCGACGAACGGGTGCGCGGAGTTGGCCCGTGACCTTGGCGTTGAGGTACACGACATTGCTATCCGCCCGTGGCGGTTCGACCTCGCCCGGAACGTGGCGATGGCGCTGGTCCCCGGCGACGTGGACGTCATAGTGAAGGTCGACGTGGATGAGGTGCTGTCCGACGGCTGGCGCGATGCGCTGGAGTCTGCGCCACGGGCTGATCGCTACTCGTACCACTACGTGTGGAACTACGCCGAGGACGGCACGCCAGACGTGCAGTTCATGGCCGACCATGCGCACTCCCGTTGGGGTTGGCGGTGGCGTCATCCGGTACATGAGGCCCTGGAGGCTTCCGCTGGTGTCAACCCCGTCCCGCAGCCGGTCCCGTTCGTCATCGAGCATCGTTCCGATCCCTCCAAATCCCGTGCCCAGTACCTCGGTCTGCTTGAGCAGGCGATCGTAGAGGACCCGTCCGACGACCGGATGGCGCACTACTTCGCCCGCGAGTTGTACTTCCGTGGCGACTGGACCCGGTCACGCGCCGAGTTCACTCGCCACCTGTCGCTGCCGACTGCGACGTGGGCACCGGAACGCGGGCAGTCGTACCGCTATCTGGCGAAGATGGACACATACCCGGAGCGTTGGCTGCTCCGCGCGGTCGCGGAGGACCCGACACGCCGGGAGGCGTGGGTCGATCTGGTCGACCTCAATCTCGCCCATGGCGATACCCGGATGGCTGCGGCCTATGCTCAACGTGCGCTGTCCATCGAGAGCAGACCGGGTGACTACATGAGCGAGGCGCACGCCTGGGATGACGCCCGACTGAAAGAAATCCAGTCCTGAGAGGGTGTGAGTCCAGTGCCGGTCCTGTACTTCAAGAACCCCACCAGTGGTGAGTGGCAGGCGCTGAACGAGGTTGGTCCGGTGGGTCCGTTGGGTCCGACTGGTCCAACTGGTCCGACGGGTCCGGTATCGACTGTGCCGGGGCCGACAGGTCCGGTGTCGACTGTGCCGGGGCCGACGGGGCCGACGGGGCCGATTTCGGGGCTGGCGCAGGGCGACGCGGACCTGCTGTACGTCAACGTGCTGGGCGACACGATGCTCGGCGAGTTGAAAATGGATGTGCCGCTGGCTGTCGGTGTCCGGTTCCGTGAGCCTGGGGGTGCGGAGCGGGTCATCGGGATGCGTCAGGGCAACGGCCTGGGCATAGCGGTCCACGACGGTGCCGGGAACCTCCACCCGTTGCACGTCGGCTCGCCGAACTTCCCCGACCATGCGGTGACGCGGGCCTGGATCGACGCTGGGTACACGATGGCCGGGTCGCTGACTGCGCAGAACCTGACGGCGAGGGGGACGATCACTGCGGCGGGTGCCATCAACGGCGACAGCCATCTGACCATCGTGGGGGATGCGACGTTCCGGGTCGGTACGGTGAACGGCGTCGGCATCACGTACCCCGGTTTCACGAACGGCCCTGCTGGGGGTAACCGGGTCGCGATGAAGTGGGCGACGCCCAACATCGTCGGCGGCGTGGACAACGTCAACAACTGTGTGCTGGGCACTGTGTCGGCCCGGAAGTGGAAGCGTGGCATCTCCAGTCTCAAGGGTGCGCTGGCGAAGGTGAAGCGGCTGCGCCCCGTCGAGTACACCGCGAAGGACATCGACGGCTCGGAGCACGGTCGGCATCACGGGCTGGTTGCGGACGAGGTCCGCCGAGTTCTGCCGGGTGCGGTGACCGGCGACGACGAGGATGGGTCCGTGAACTACCAGGAACTGGTGCCGACCCTGATCGCCGCCGTGCAGGAGTTGTCAGCAGAAGTAGACGCGCTCAAGGCGCAGAGGGCAGGGGCCGCATGAGTCACACGATCACCTACAGCCAGCATCTCCTCGCCGGTGACGCCCAGTTCGCTGGCCGCATCTCGTCGGTGCTCAAGGACGAGGGGTACTCCTCGCTGGGTGAGTCGGCGATGGATCAGGCGTGGCAGTACGCCGAGGACATCGCCGCACAGCCGGGGCTGGCCGAGTCGTATCACGCGGCCCTGCTGAATGAGGTGGAGAATCCTGGGGCAGCCGATGACGTCATCACCGACGGGGTGCTGCTCAGCGCCGTGGTCGCGGTGCTGGGTGCGGCCTGAGGCTGATCGGTGAAGGAGACGGACCGCTGGCGATGCCCTCGCTGCGGCTCGGTGTTCGGGCAGCACCGCTGTCACATGGAGGGCCGGTGACTCGCAAAGTGACTACAGAGCAGGCGATCCTGGTCGCCATGGGTGTCCTCATCGGCATCATGGTCACGTTGGGGATCGCTGTATTGGTGCAGTCCGGTCGTATTCACGATGAGGCGGCGAGGCTCAACCGTGAGTTCCTGCCGGAGTACGACGAAGAAGACGATGAAGGCTGAGACGCGACTGAGGCTGATGTCGATGGTGATGGCGTTGAGCGGGATGATCCTGGCGATCCTGCTGGTGGCTCTCATCGTCCTGATCTGGAGTGACTGATGATGGAGCGCCGTGACACCGAGCGGGATGACATCGCTGACCGGTTCCGCTTCCATCCGGGGACACCGATCACTGGGCCGAAGCATGACGAGGTGCGGCGGAAGGTCCGCCTGCTGGCGTTGTGGGTGCTCGACGATGTGCCGGAGAGCCGCGAGCGCAGCCTCGCGCTGACGGCCTTGCAGGAGGCGATGATGTGGTGCAACGCCGCGATCGCGATCCACACCGAGCCTGAGCCGGGAGTGCTCGCCGACACCAGCGACGAGGCGTGACGTGGCGACCTGTAGCCCGACCCCGCGCACGGTGGATGAGGGCCTGGACTGGTTTCTGAGTCACAACGCCAGCGGGTCGGGCATGTGTGCCCAGCACACGTGGCATTCGCTCGGCGGTGACCGGGGCTGCCCACCTGCGTGGGGCTGTTCGGACGCCAACGAGGTGTACGACAAGGTGAAGAAGTCGGGCCGGTACTGGACGACACCGCACCGGGGCGACATCGCGCTGTGGAAGTACGGCAGCAACGGGCACGCCGCGCGGGTGTACGACGAGGCTGGGACGAAGATCGCCACGACCAACCCGACCGGGGAGAGCGGCGGCGGCACCGGGATCGAGCCGATCGGCTACCCCAGCAAGTGGGGTGCCACCTCGTCGGCCCGCATCTTCACCGACACGTACAACGCGGTGAAGTGCTTCACGTCCGGCGGTGGCGACGACGGGCCGTATGTGACGACGGACGTGTACCGCTCCAAGTGCGGCTACGGCGAGCCGACGAACGGGGACTCGTCCAGCGACACGGTGAAGGAGTTGCAGCACCGGCTGAACGGCATCTCGTTGGACGGCGGGCAGAACATCGCCATCACCGGCAAGTACGACGCGGACACGGACGAGGAGGTCCGTCTTTGGCAGGATCAGATCGTCGACGACGCACCGGACCCCGCGTTGAAGTCGTACCTCGGCCCCAGCCAGTTCAAGGCAATGTTCCCCGCCGGGACGTACACGCTGCACGACGATGGCGACCCGGCCATCGCCAGCGATACCGGCGGTGGTGAGAACACCGACGGGTCGGACACCACGTTGGGCCAGTGGTTGAAGGCGCAGGGCTGGGTCGTCCACGACGAGGATGTGCCGCTGGGTCGGGACTCCACCTGGGACGAGGTGGAGTTCCTGATGGTGCACCACACCGGCAGCCCAGGTAACTGCACCAGCGACCCGGCGGACATGGCTGAGTACATCCGTCACTCGCAGGACCCGGACACCTACCCGCCGCTGGCGCAGTTGCTGCTCGACCAGGACACCGAGGTCTGGATTTGCAGCCGGGAGCGCGACGGTCAGCCCGCGCCCGGTCGGGCCTCCCACGCTGGCGAGGGCGACGGCTACGGCATCCCCCACAACACGATGAACGAGCGGTGCCTGGGTGTCGAGCACATGTGCGATGGCACGCACCCGCTGTCCACACACCCCGTGATGTACGAGGCGTCCACCCGGCTGTTCTGGGACTTGGCCGAGTACTTCGACGTGCCGATCGACCACATCATCGGCCACAAGGAGTGGTCGTCCACCGGGAAGACGGACCCGAAGGACGACATGGCTGTCTACCGCGCCGACGTGGCCGAGCAGGGCAACCCGGAGCCTGAGCCTGGGCCGGAGCCACCGCCGGGGTACGTGTCGGTGCGGGTGACGTTGGACGACGGCACCGGGTTCGACACGTTCTGGCGGGTGGCGTGGTGAGACGGGTGTGGCTGACGTTGCTGGCGTTGGGGGCCACGGCCATCGTTGCGGCGGCGCGGGGGTTGATGTGGGCGCTGGACGAGATAGATCAGGTGGACTACGGCTTCGACGAAGATGACGTGGATCGGGCCGCTACGATCAGCACTGACCGAGGAGGACGGCATGGCGCGCAGGACGAAGAAGGAATCCGTCGAGCAGCAGGACGAATCGCCTGAGGTCGAGCAGCAGGACGAATCGCCTGAGGTTGAGCCGCAGGCGTCCGGTGATCCCGGCTACTGCGGGGAGACGGCGTGCTGGTCACGCACCCCCATCACGATCACGCAGACCACTGCTGCACGGGTCGTGACGTTCAACTCCCCATGGTCCGGGTCGATCGCCTACGACTTCGGCGACGGCACACGGAAGAAGGGACGGGGTGCCACCGCACACACGTACGCGGCAGCGGGCACCTTCTCGGTGAAGGCTGCTCCGGTCGCGTCGTCCTGCGCTGGACCCCCTGTCGCCCCGCTGGCTGTCACGGTTGTCTGATGCCGGGCACTGCGCGCACCACCCGCCGCCAGTGGCCGTTCCCGGCCTCTGCGGGCGAGGCGGGCATGATCCGCGACCACGTGAAGGGGATGCCGGAAGCCCAGGACGCTGAGATTCCGAAGATCACCTACAGCGCGGGCGCTGCGCCGAGTACCGGGATGCGGACCGGGGACATCCATCTCCAGTACGTCGCGGCGCTAGTGGCTGAGGATGTGAACGTTCCACTGCCGGAGGACTTGGCCCCACCCGAGGAGACGGTGTGACGTGGCGTGGTGGGTTCGTGATGACACTGATGTCTGGCGGGATGTAACCGCCCCGAAGATTCAGGTCAACGACAAGTGGTACCCCGTGGTGCGCGGGATGGTCTACACCGGGACGAAGTGGGAGCGGTTCTTCCCGCACCAGGAGGTCACGGTCACGACGATCACCGCTGGGCTGACGGCCCCGGTGAACGTGGGTCAGGCCCGGTCGGTGTCGGGCACCGTGTACACCATCTCCGGGGTGGTGTCCGGTGGGACGGTGACGGTCCAGCAGCGGCTGGCTGCGGCTGGGACTGTCCCGGCGGGTGCGTGGGTCACGGTGGGCACGTCGGCTGCGCTGACCACGTCGGCGTCGGTGCCGTGGTCGGCTGCGGTGACTCCGACGATCTGCGGGGCGTCTGAGTTCCGAGCGGTGTACTCCGGGTCGCCGGTGAACCAGGGCTCGTCGTCGGTGCCGCAGGCGGTGACCGTGGTGGTGGGCACCCCGGCGAAGCCGACGGGTGTGACGTTGGTGAACACGACGGCCAGCATCTCGTGGCCTGCTGTGGGTGGGGCCACCTCGTACGACGTGTGGCGCAAGGGTGTGACGGCGGCGAACCCGACCGGCGCGAAGATCAAGGTGTCGGCGGCGCAGGCCGGGGTGACGTTCTCCGACTCGGCGTTGACCCCGAACACCGACTACGAGTGGACGGTGGTCGCGAAGTACCTGACGTGCACCTCACCGGAGTCGCCGTTGAAGAAGGGCCACACGGGGCAGGACGCGGTCAACGATGTGGGGTCGGCGACGATCGCGGTCCGCCCGGAGAAGACGAACTCGTACCGCAACGACGTGGACTGGGGCTACATCGGTGAGGCGGTCGGCCAGGGCTACTACTCGGTGGCGTCCCGCAACTACTCCGGTGTCATCGACTACGGCACGAACGCCCAGTTGAAGGCGAAGGTGCAGACGGCGCTGGGTGCGAACGGGGCGACGCGGTACACGAACATGACGGTGTCCGCTGCCCGGGTGTACCTGTTCAAGAAGACAGGCGTCGGGGCGGGTGGCCCGGTGAACGTGTCGTTCTATGTGAGTGTCGCCGAGGCTGGCGCGGTCGACGCGGAGCCGGTGCGGCAGGGCACGAAGGTGACGGAGGCGACCGCCTCCGGTGGCAGCGGCAAGTGGCAGTCGATCGGCACCGCGCACTGGGCGCTGTTGAAGGCGGGCACGGCCCGCAGTGTGGTGACGTACGACAACGCTGCCGCGAACTACGCCCAGTTCGACGGGAAGTCCACGGCGACGGATCGGTGCAACCTGCAACTGGACTGCGCGTGGAACTATGCACTGACAGCAGCGGTGCCACCCGCGTGGACCCCGTAGGAGGTCGTCATGGCTTGTGGTTGCGATTCCAAGATGGGCTGCACCTGCCAGTTGCAGGCGGGCGACGGCATCGCCGTCAGCGGCATCGGTACGGCAGGTGACCCGTTCGTCATCACCAACAACCGCCCGACGGTGGGCATCGCGGACACGCCGTCGGTGGACTTGACGCTCGCCAACGGCGTCATCACGGCGAAGGTGAAGTTGGATGCGGTGCTGGACATCGCCGACTCCAACACGATCGACCTTGCGCTGACCGGCGCTGGCACGGAGGCGATCCCGTTCATCCTGTCGGCGGTCATCAAGAACATGATCCTGACCCCGGCGACGAGCGGTCAGGTGCTGACGTACAGCGTCGATCAGGTGTGGCGTCCGGGTCCGGCGACGCAGGCCCCCGTTGGGTCGATCGTGACTGCGGGGGGCCTGCGTGGCGACGGCTCAGGGGCGGACCCGTTCCGGGTGCACCCAGGGACCTATGCGGAGTGGGAGGGGCTGGTCTTCTGAGAACCCCACCCGTGGGGTTTTAGAAGGGGACGGGGTCGCCCGGCTTGCCGGTCTGCCACGGGTCGGGGTCCGGGGTGGGCACGCGCGACGGGCCGCGTCCCTGGCTGCTCGACGTTGAGGAGCCGTTGCGGGTGACTTTCGCGCTGGCCCGCCACAGGGAGGGGCCGACTTCCTGCACGTCGCATTCGACGGAGGTGCCCTTGCCGTTGTCCGTCTCGTACTGACGGATCTTCAACGTGCCGGTGACGACGACGCGGGTGCCTTTGACCAGCGTCTCGGAGACGTTCTCGGCCATCTCCCGCCACACGGAGCAGCGGATGAAGGTGGTGTCGCCGTCGACCCATTCGTTCTTCTGCTTGTCGAACGAGCGGGCGGTGGAGGCGACGGTGAAGTTCGCGACGGCGTGGCCGCTGGGGGTGAACCGCAGTTCGGGGTCGGCGGTCAGGTTGCCGACGATGGTGATGGCTGGTGCTCCGGTGCTCATGTTCTCTCCTCGTTAGGTGTCGTGCAGGTCAGGCTTATCCAAATTGGGACCATAGACAGGTGGGTGAACGGCGGGTTCCGTTGCTAGGTTGGCGGGGCTCGACTGATCCGTGTTGTGCGGGACGGGGCGATCAATGGGAGACACAGATGATGAAGGCAAGCAAGCGCGCGCTGGCGATTACCGGCAGCGCGCTGATGGTGATGGGTATGGCCGCCGCTCCGGCGATGGCGCAGGACGGCGATCGTGGCCGTGACCGGGACAGCCGTCCCGGCGAGTGTTCGGTGTCGCTGGACACCAACCGGCGTGGCAGCGAACTGACGATCGAGGTCGACGCTTCGCGTCGGGCCGGTAACTTCGCGGTGGCGTTCGTGAACTTCGACAGCCGTCGCGGCGACAGCCGTGAGCGGATCGCTCTGGATCGTCGGGGCGATGGTGAGGCGACGGTCGACGTGCCGCGTCGTGCCGATGAGGTCACCGTCACGGTGTACGTCCGTGAGTCGGGTCGCAATGGTGGGCTGGTGTCCTGCACCGCTTCGCTGGACGACCTTCGTCGGGGTCCGCGCGCCTGACGACCACAGTCGCCCGTGAGCGTCCGGGCTCCCCCAGTTGTGGGCGCTCACGGGTCTGTCGTCTTCGGTGCCGGGACGACTCCGTGCGCCGTCGCCATGTGTTCGCGCATGAGCCGCTTGTCCAGTGACAGGTGCAGGTTCACGTACCCGGGCAGGTTCTGCGCGGGTGACGTTTCGCCTTCGATGACGGGGAACCTGATCCTGGTCTGGCAGATCGGGCAGGGCATGGTGAGGTCACGGGGTTTCGCCATCAGGCCACCCCGATTTCGGCGAGCGCGGACAGCACGCTGGTGATCGCCTCGCTCACGGAGTCGGCGGGCACGGTGACGGTGACGGACACCTCGTAGCGCTGCTCGTTGAAGTCGTCCACCCGGTGGGCGAACACGGTCACTTCCTCCTGGTAGGGGGACGGGCTCACGCTGGGACTCCTTTCCGGCAGGGGCACTTCTGGTAGCCGGTCCACACGGTGCAGTACAGGGCGTTGCCTTTGGCGCTGTAGTGATGACTCATCATGGGATGCCCGCACACGCAGGCTTCTAACGGTGGTGGGATGATCTGCCCGCAGCACTCGCACCGGACGATGTCGGCCATTCATCGTGGCCGTGGTGAGTAGGCGGTGCAGTACATCACCGTCTGAGGTGACCACAGTGGTCCGCGATGCCACTCCGGTGGCTCCCCACCGAGTAGCCCATCCATCAGGATCGAGCAGTCCTCGTTGATGTCGTTGCGACAGGTCCGGCACCACGCCTCCATCCATGCTTCTCCCTCCGTTCCGTTGGCGGGTCGGGTCACATCGTCTCCCGGTCGATCTGCTCCATCAGCGCCTCGGTGTATGCGGTCATGCGCTGCTGCTGTTCGCGTAGTTGTGCTTCGACCGCGCCGGACAGTTCGTCGTGGTACGAGGTGTGCAGGGTGGTGTCGCAGACCAGCGCCCCGCACTTCTCGCAGGCGAGCAGGATGCGTCCACCCATGCAGTAGCCGTAGCCCTTGGGTGGGTCGTGCTCGGCCCCCTCACCGACTCTCATGGCAGCGCCCAGAAGACGTGCCACACGAACGACCCCATCTGCACCGAGCCGACGTGGAACTCGTCGCTGCCGTTGACGGGGTTGCCGGTCCCGTAGATGCGGACGGTCTGTTCGGTGAACCTGTCGGTCGTGTCCAGTAGTAGCCAGACGTACAGCACCTCGTCCTGCACCCCGACGTGCAGTGGTGTCGCGTCTGCTGGGACGAAGATCACCTGCTCGTCGGTGATGTCGAGCGGGTACTTCCAGATGGTCATCTTCACGGCTGCTCCCCTAGTCGTCGTTCCAGATCGGTCACTATTTGGCCGAGGTCGTCCACGCCGGTGACGTGGATAGTCAGGTACAGGTCGTACGACTGCACGTCGATCACTCCGCTGGCGCTGCTGTACATCTCGTCCGGCTGCATCTCCCAGCGGTCGAGCCGGTACCGGATCACGTGTCCACCTTCTTCGTCGCGTCCCGCATCAGTCGTCCGAACAGCAGCCCGACACCCCAGCCGAGGAACCACAGCACGATCAGCGGCCAGATCACGACGCCGAGGGTGAACCGGGCGATCTGCGGGCGGTACGGCTCGTTGTCCGCGTCGAGGTAGTTCGCCATCCCGAACAGCGCCCACGCCGCACCGATCCCGAGGTAGCCGATCAGGCATGCCTGCATCCAGTCGGTCATCGCTTCATCACCCTCACCTTCTCGGTTGCCACGAACCAGTGCTCAGGCTGAACACCGTCGACGCCTTCCAGTTCCCACACCAGCGCGGGGCTGACGTTGTTCCGGTGTTTCACCCATGGGATGAGCAGGTGGTGGTCGCGCGGGTCGGCGAAGTACCGCAGCGCCATCCGGTCGCAGGCGACGTAGTTGCTGGTCAGGCACAGCGCCTTGCGGGTGTTGTGGCCTTTGCCGCGTAGGTCGGTCCACCACGACAGTCCGGTGTGCTGGTTGGGGACGACCTTGTGGATGAGGTCGATGCCGACTTGCCCGTGCCAGCAGGTCCAGTGCGCGTACGCCGGTTTAGACACGCAAGCCGTCCTTCCGGTCGATGACCCAGAAGGTGACGGGCATGCCGAGCATGTCGGCGTAGAAGTGGATGGCGTCGGCTGCCCCACGCCGGGTCCAGTACCGCTCCGGTCTGTCGTTCCACACGTCGGCGCAGTTCGCGGACAGGGGGTTTTCGGGCCATGGGGTGGCCCGCAACTCCCACCGCTTACCCAGCATCGTCGTCCGCCTCGCTCACCATGCGTTCCGAGATGCCCAGTGCGTAGGTCGTCAGAGTGGATGCGGCCTCGGTCAGCACCTCCCGGCTTTTCTCGTCGGGCCAACTCAGTCGGACCTCCACCTTCGGGGTGTCCGGGTGCCAGATCGACACTGAGATGCCGTACTGCTCCTCGTCGTCATTCATCGCTGCCCCCGTCGATCAGGTCCAGTACGGCGTCCAGCGCGTTGTCCCAGCCGTGCCAGTAGTGCTGGTCAGGCTCAGCCGACCGCAGCGCCTCGATCTTGGCGCGCAGATCGGCCATCTCGATGCTGCGGACCTCCCACGTGCGCCGATAGTGCTCACGGTCGGCGAACCGGTCCCCCTCATAGGAGTTGCCACTGCTCATGCTCATCCCCACACCAACCTTCCAACGACGTACGCGGTCACTCCGAGCAGCAGATCAACGACCAGCCAGAGCGCGACGATCCAGAACGACCTCACCTCCGGTCTTTGGTGGTTTCCAGACCGTTGTCCAGGCGATCTTCGTAGTCCTCGACCAGCATCTGGGCCACCACCCGCCAGACCAGGATTCCCAGCCCGATGCCGCCGAGGGCCACCATTGCGATGATGATCTTCACGTCCCCGCCTCACTGTCGCCGATCAGTGCCAACACCATGTCGTAGGCGTCCATGATGCCCAGGTAGTACTGGTCATCGGTGGCTTGGTAGCGCTCGCCTGCGAGGGTTCTCAGTGTGCCCATTTTGGCGCGTAGGTCGGTCATTTGGATGCACGGACGGTAGGCCAGACCGGTGTTGGTCATCACCGGGCGGGCCGGGCAGTCAGCGCTCACCGGTGACGCAGCCAGCGCAGCAGTTCTCGCCAGCCCCCGCCGTAGTAGCCCGTGTGCGGTCCTGGCTGTCCGCAGATCGCACATGGCCGGTCAGCCATCGCTGCCCCTGTCGAACAGGGCCAGAACGTCGCCGTTAGTCAGGGCAGTGACGAGCCAGAAGACCACCAAGCCAAGCAGCAAGGCTACGAGCCACAGGACCGTCGCCTTCATCACTCAGCCCCGTCGAGCAGGGCCAGGACGTCGTCGCGGTACAGCCATATGTCGTGGACACCGGCCATGGCCTCGATCTTGGCGCGCAGGTCGGCCCGCACATCGGCTTCGGCTGCTCCGATCATGGGCCACAGTTCCCGCTTCATCCGCTCCCGCTCGTCGGCGCGGATGGTTTCCAGCCACGCGTCGAACGCCGCCTGATACGCGGGCACCAATGCGATGCCCACATCTCGTGAGAGCGGGTTCAGGTGGTAGTCCACCCAGATGTCCCGGACATCATCAGTGCTCAGCACGTCACTCATCGCTGCCCCCATCGAGCAGGGCGAGCACGTCGTTGATGGCGTTCCCGTAGCCGCCGCTCTCGGTGTACCGCAGCGCCTCCACCTTGGCGCGCAGGGCGCCAAGAATCAGCGGCATCGCGACGTCCATCGTCGCGCGCGTCACTGCCGGGATGCCGGGGTGCTTCGCCCGTTCGTCGGCGCGGACTGTGGCGATCAGGGCGCAGTAGTTGCAGGTGTCCCCCTCTGCGAGGGGCCTCAGCGTGTTCGGGCACAGCGGATCGTGGGTCACCACAGCAACTCCAGTCCCCAGAAGATCATCGCCGCCACGACCAGCAGCCCGGCCACCATCGACGCGAACACGGTGAACATGGACTCCGGGCTCCCCTTCACGCTCTCACCGCCGCCCAGATCAGCAGGCCCACCACGACCCAGAACGCGACCAGTAGGAACAGCACCAGCAGCCGGTCGTTGTTCACAGTGGCTGCCTTGGCCGGGGCGGGGTCGGCAGGCTCCGGGCGACCGCCTTCTCCACCGAGTCCAGGGCACACGCCGGGTTCTCCATCCAGCACACCCCGGAGTGGTTGTGCATGCGGTTGCCCTGCGTCTTCTTGATGGAGTCGCGCATGGTGGTGACCAGTCGCAGCATCCGCAGGGCCTCCTCGTTGCGTCCTGCGATCTTCCCGTCGGAGAACACCGTCTCGGTCAGGTCGTCGGCGCTGGGCCGCTGGGCCGCCTCGCCCATCGCTGCGTCGTAGCCGGTCTGCCACGCCTCGTCACGATGGGCAGCGATCCGCATCAGGATGCCCTGCTCAGCAACGTCGTGTCCGGCCTGCCACGCCTTCTCAGCCAGCGCGTCGGCCTCGTCGTCCAGGTTGGTGCGGTGCGCGGCTGTGCGGCCCGCCTCGCGCGTCTGGCGACCCTGCACGTACAGGTGCAGGACGTAGATGTGGCAGCGATTGCGCTGGTCCTGTAGCCGGGCGATCCGGCGTTCCTTGTGGAGCACTGACAGGACACTGGAGGACTGGCCGTGGTGCCAGCCGAACAGGTCACCCAACTCGCGGTAGGTCAGCCCGTGGTCCGCCGCCTCACTGAGCGCGTCGATGGTCTGTGCCCGGTGCTGCCGGGCCTTGCCCGTCTTCTGGTCGGCGACGGCCCGCTCCTGGCTGGCGTCGCTCCCGGTCCACCCGTCGGTGGCCGAAACCCCACTGTCGTGGGGTTCTGGGTATGCCGCACTCATGACACCACCTTCATCTTCCTGCTGCGCTGGAACAGTTCCCAGCGCAGCGCGTTCACGTCGAACCCGCCCTTGACCTGATAGTCCTTCGGGTAGTCGTACTTCACGCCGATCTTGATGACGGCGTGAGCACCGCGCGTTGCCACGCGGTAGGTGTCGATCCGCTTCGTCTCGCAGCGGAAGCAGACCAGGGTGCGGATGAACAGCCGGACCTCGCCGTGTGTCTCGGCGAGCACGGTGTCGTCGGTGTGTACCCAGCCGTGGCGCATGTCGCGGCAGTCGGGGTAGGCGTAGACCTTCTTGCTCATGGCCGCACTCCTGTCTGGTCCCACCACTGGCTGCGGTCTAGCGGCTTGGTGGCGAGGTCGGTCCAGCCCCAGCCGTTGCCGATCAGGTCACGCATCGCCTCGTCATGGCCGCACGCCGAGCAGATGTAGGTCGCGTTGTCCCACCGGCTGAGCGCACCGGGGTACGCGCCACGCTGGGCGTCGTTCGGGATGCCCCCGCCGCAACGCGGGCACTGGTCCTTCTCCAGGGTCTGGGTCATCGCCGCTCCCCTTCCCGGTCCTGGTCCTCCAGATGGCGTTTGTACTTCCACGCCGCCTCAGTCGTCTGGGCCAGCGCCTCGATGCTCTCGTTCGGAATCAGCACCGGCGGGCGGTAGACGTGGCCGTCCCCGATGGGGAACTGGATGCTGGCGAGGATGTGGTCGGCGTCGATGGCGTGCACGGCGACGACCATGTACCTGCCCATGATGGGGTTGGAGATGACGGCGTACTTGCTGGATGGGTGTGGCTGGATCATGTGACTCTCCCTTCCGAGGAGTTACTTGCCCTTTCGGAACTGGACGAGCAGGGCATCGGGACCGAGTGCCCTGGTTGCCACGGTGTAGCCGTTGTCCGACGCCCAGGTGCGCAGCGACGTGCGGACGGCGGTCAGTTCACCGGCGTAGTCCTCGTCGCGAGTCAACTCCCAGACGGTGCCATCGGCGATCGCTGCCCAGTCGTACTTCTGGCGTCGTGGCAGCGAGGCTAGGTCCTCCCGCTTGCGTGCCATCACTCGGTACCGGGGATGACCGGGGACATGGCGTAGGCCATGAACATCTCCCGGTCGAAGGTGGCCGTCTTCGGGGTCCGCTCGGCGCACACCTTGGCGAGTGCGGTGGCGAACTCCTGGGTGTCGACCGTCTCGGTCTTCATCAGGGCGGACGTGTCGCGGATGGCCTTGGCGATGGCGATGTGATCGGCGCGGTGCATGGACATACTCATTCTCCTTGGGTGGTGGTGGACTGCTGTGCTGCGTACGCCACGAGTTGCCGGGCGAACGAGTAGACCGTCTCGACGGGGAGGTCCCACATCTGGGCGACGGTGATGTTGTCGTGCGCGGCCCGGAACTTCCCGGTCACGGACTCGATGTCCATGCCCAGGTCGATGGTGGTCTTCTCGATCCGGGCCTTGATGTCGTCCATGGTCACCTGCGGTGCGGCGTCGGACCGGCCCCGCTCCAACTGCTCCCGGTCGGACTCCTCCAGCGCACCCCGCACGGGGATGGAGAACACCTGGAAGGCGACGTACTTGTAGCCCATAGACATGGCCTTGGACGCGGCCTTGTCGCTGGTGTCCAGGGCCTCGGCGAGCGCCGCTGCGTCCACGTAGTCACCGGCTGGGCCGATGATCCGGTAGTGGATGGTGGCGAGCAGGTGGACCTGCGTGCCGCCGGACTTGGTGACCCGCTCGCTCTGGTCGTGGATGTCGAACCCGCACGGCACGATGCTCACACCGTGGGTGGCGAGCGGGGTGTGGATGGTGTCCAGCACGTCGTCGATGCCCCGGAAGTTGAACTTGGCCGGGCCGGACGTGACTTGCTGGTCTTTGGCGATGTTGCCGATGTCGGCTGCGACTCGTGCGATCGCGGCATGCACGTTGGGGATGCCGCTCAAGTCGATCTTGTCCTGCATGATGACCCCTTCCAAGGTCGAAGTGTTGCTTGAATCTTACCATATGTGGTGCCAGAAACGGGGAGGCCCCGAACCCCACGGATGGGGTTTCGGGACCTCCCGCTTGCACTGACTACTTGATGGCAGCCAGCACGGACTCGGCCTGGGTGATGGTGACCCGACCGCTTGCGATCAGCGCCCCAGCCAGCGCGTAGTCCTCCGGCGTGGCGGCGATCTTCATCAACTTCTCGCCAGCCGTGACCTCGGACTCGCCACGGGTGCGCTTGTGCAACTGCTGGTTGCGGATACCGGCCTTCGCCTCATCGACCGTGACCACGATCTTGTGCGTGTAGCCGTCACCATGCGTCGGCACCCGGACGTACTCGTAGTGCGGGTCGTTGCGGATGTCGGTGATCGCCTGCCCCACTGCCGAATGCGACAGTCCGAGCGCCCGTGCGATGGCGGTACCGGTGGACGGGCCATGGACCAGCAGGTGGTCCCGCACGTCCAGCATCTGCTTCTTGCGCCGCATGCCAGGGATGCGCGCCATCACTCGCTCACCAGCCCCGAGATGTCGTCGGGGATGCGGGTGTCCACGACACCGTTCATCACATCCTCGACATGCTGTGCCGCCGCCCGGATACGGGCCAGCGCCGCCTCGATCTGGATGCGGGCGTTGGCCGTGTACTGGCCCGGTCCACCTTCCGGGGTCTGGAACTTCCGGGCCACCTCAGCCGCCTTGTCGGCGAGCAGCGACAACTCCAGAATCTCCACCAGCGTCGGACCCTGGGCGAGACGCTTACGCTCCCGCTCACGGTCCAACTCGGCAGGGTCACGGATGCCCTGCTCGTCGGCGATGATGCCGCGCTCCCGAACCACGGCCACATGCGCAGCCGGGTTGGCAGCCACCGCCTTCGCCACCTCAGGGTTCGCGGCGATGACCTGAGCGGCCACCTCCGGGTTGTCCTCGATGAACTTGCGGACTGCCGGTGCACCGTAGTCGCGGGACGGGTTGACCCCGAGCCACTTCTCCGCGTTCCGACGTGACGGGCGGGTGCCCTCGTTGCTCATCACGTTGAGGAAGTCGGCCATCCGCTGGGTCGCGGACTCGCTGGGTCCGGCCTTCGTGATGACGTAGTGCGTGGCCCAGGCGACGGTGTCCCGACGCTGGTCCGGCGCGAACGCCAGCGAGGTGCGGTAGCGGTCCCGCAGGGTGTCCTCGCTCACGTCGTACCCCTGCTCGGCGAGCAGACGGGCGATGGTCGTGAACCAGCCGTTGGCACCGTTGTCCTGCCCACGGCCAAATGGTGACCGGTCACCATTTCCCACGATGCGGTCCACCAGCACATCGCCGATGGCCCACTTGGTGTCCTGCTCGCGGTCGAGCAGCGGGATCAATTCCGCCACGATGATGGCGTATCCCTTGGTTGTGTCCTCCACGGACTTTTTCCCTTCACTTCGGATCAGATTCCCGGCGGCTTGCCGGGGACCCAAGGTTGAACATACACCTTTCGGGTGTCAGTTACCACCCCTTGCCGGGGGCTTCGGCTGAGCCTCAGCCTCAAACTCCTCTCCCTCGCACGGCACCCACGGCAGCGTCGCCGTGGACTTGAACCCGTAGGGCCAGGACGCATCCGAGTCCCGGTCCCCACGCCAGCGGTGCACCTGCACCAGCCGCCTGCTGCCGAACCTCGGCGCGCGGGGCTCCAACCCCAGGCCGAACTCCGGCCACCGCAGCCAGTACGACGAGCCGTCCGGTCGCCAGCCGTTGCGGTCACCCGCCAGCCCATGACCGGCGTGTGTCTCGATCAGGACCGCCGCCCCGGTCTTCGCCCGAATCTCGTCGGCGGTCCGCATCACCGTCTGCGCCTCCAGCCGCCAGTCCCCCACCGGCTCGACCAACTTGTACCCGGCCCCCATCACCACGAGGTCCGGCTGGTAGCGGTCCACCCGGGCGATGAACTGCCGCTTCTCGGTGGCGTTCAGCAGGTTGATGGCCCGCGTCTTATCCAGCCAGAACAGCGGCTTGGGGATGTCGCCCTCCGTCAGCCGCCGGTAGGCGAACTGCGCCCGCAACAGGTGCTGCTTCACCTGCGTCTCGTGCCAGTTCTCCACGTCCAGCACGTACACCCGCTTCGCGTCGAAGCGCACCCCATCGCCGAGCGGGGACACCCCGTACGCGGCACCCATCGCCAACTGGTAGACCAGCGTCGTCTTCCCCCTGCCCTCACCACCGGTCAGCACACACCGGGTGCCGTGCCGGAGCAGGCCGGGCAGCACCCAGTCGGCGAACACACCCTCCAAGCCGAGCACGTCATCGAACGGGTGGGCGTCGGTGTCCGGTCCGATCTTGGGCAGGTCGGACAACGCCTCGGCCAACTCGTCGGCTATCTCCCCGACCGGGGACCCGGCGTCGTGGCGCTGCTTGGCCCGCAGCAGTGAGGCCATCAGCCGTTCGCGGCCAGCCGTCTCGGTGAACGCCTCGATCGCAGCGTCGTCGGTGAGCATGCCCCGGTACCAGCGCATGATGCCCGGGTCTAGGTTCCGTGACGCGCACTCGGCGGTGTAGTCCTCTGCGGTGATCTTCCCGTACCGGATGTGGACTGCCTGCAACGCCAGCGCCCAGCCCCGGTACGGGTCGTCCATCACGTCGGGCCGGATGTGGTCGAAGATGGTGCCGCCGTTGGCGAGCGCCGCCGACAGCACGTAGCACTGGGCGTCGTTGTGGTTGGCGATCACCGGTTGACCAGCCTGACAATCTCGGCGTCGACTCCTCGCAGCCACTGGGCGGGGACCCGGTCCTGCCGGTAGCACTCCAGGCAGTACCCCCAGGCAGTCAGCGCCCACTCGTCACACATGGACAGGTCGGCGATCGACCGGGGCTGGGCGTTCGGGCAGACGTTCGTGGACAGTGCCCGCATCTGGGGCAGTTGGTTATGCGTCATCGTCGGTCCCTTCCAAGGACTTCTTGCGGGCGAACTCGTCGTCGAGTTCTGCGTTGAGTGCGGCGTAGTCGATAGGTGTGGTGGGTGGTGTCCAGGCCAGTAGCGGGTCCTCCTGGTAAACCCCACCGGATGGGGTTTCGTCGTCCCACCGTCCTTGGTTCAGCCACGTGGTGGGGTGCGGGATGAACCGCTTGTCCGGCCAGCCGGGCGTCTGGCGGATGACGGCAGCGATGAGGGTGTCGTGGTCGGTGTCCTTCAACGCGCGTTTGTACGCGGCCATCGCTGCCTTCTTCCCCACCTGTCGTGGGTAGATGGCCCAGAAGGCATCGAAGTCCGAGACAGGCTTCGCCGCTGGCGGCATCAGTGCGAACTGCGTCACCGCAGGTGACGGCGGTGTTTGTTCTCCCGGTAAGTGATTCTCCTGGTGGGTACGGTCTGGCGTACCAGGGGTGGTGTCATTTGCCGCACCACCCTGTGCGCTGGACCGCACAGACTCCGCATTCCAGGGGACGAACGGCTCCCGACAGACGACGTACAGGTTCGGGGCCGAGTCGCCGAGGGCATCCTTCTGCCGGACCCGGATCAGCCAGCCCTTGTTCAACAGCAGGGCCACCGCATCCATCGCCGTCTGCCTACGGCTTGACCCGATCTTGTCGGCGATCTGCTGGTACGAGAGGTCCCACCCGGGACGGCCCAGCGTCTCGGTGTACACCACGTGCCACACCCGGACAGCAGACAAGGTCATGTCTGGGTCGAGAAGCAAGGTGGACGGAACCTGTGAATACGGTACGCTCATGGACAATCCTTTCGGGGGATCACCCCCCCGCCCAATGGCTTCGCAGGCCGGGCGGGGGGTTTCGCTTTACCGGGGGACCGCCCCGGTGCGGTGAAGACAGGCGATCCGAAGCACCCTACCGGCAGGCTCCGACGCCATGCCCGGGGTGCGCGGCGTTCTGGCGGGTCGCTTCACGCCGGTGATATCCTGGGTTTCGATTCTCCCTTCCAAGGATCAGAGGACCCCGGCCCGACCTTCGCGGACGCAGCCGGGGTCCTCCTTTGTTCAACCGTCAACCGACCAAGGCTTCCCCACCAAGACCGGTATGTCGGCAGGTTCCAGCGAACCACGAACCATCCAGCCCCACTCGTAGGCAGCCAGCGGATTCGCATGTGTCCACTCGTGGCACCGTGCATGGACCAGGGCGAGGTTCGTCAACTCGTGACCCCCACCCTGCGACCGCAACTTCCGGTGGTGGACCGCCACCTGCGTGCCCTCCGCGAACGCCTCCCCGCAGAACTCGCACCTGCCCTTGCACCGGAAGTACAGGTCCAGCCGCACCTTCGCCCAGTCCGGTGCCGGATGCCGCTTGCTCACTTGCGCCGCACCACCCGGGGGAACCCCTTGCGGCCCGGCTTCGTCAGCATCGGGATCGGCACATCCATCGACGCCAGCAAGTCGACCATCGCATCCACATCAGGCACATCGGTGTCCTTCCCACCCGCCTGCTGCGACACCGACCACTCACCGAACGAGCCGACGATCCCCTGGAGGAACGCCTGCGCCGCGTACTTGCGGTCAGTCCACTCCTTCGCGTTGGCCGTGGCCTGCCGGTACTCACCGGCCCACCGCTCCACCTCCTCCGGGTTGTCCACAACTGTGGACGACTGTGGGGACAACCCGTCGAACGGCACCGGCCAACACTGCGACATGAACGGGCACCAGTCACACGGCATACCCCGCCCCGGCCCGTACCCCTCACGGGGGAACGTCTCGGCCAGGACCACCGGGTCCAGGTCGCGCGTCGGATCAGCCAGCGCCTCCTTCGCCTCGTCGATCGACGCCTGCCTCAGCGCCATCGACGCGGCCACGTCGACCGCCCGCTGCCTGTCGTACTCCTTCGTGAAGGTGACGTACTGACCCGTCTCCCGGTTGACCGCCAGAATCTGGACCGTGGTGATGACCTCCTCACCCGCCTCGTCGTTCACCCCCAAGGCGTACAGGTCCACCTGATCCCACTGCCCGGAGTACGGCTCGTCCGCCTCCACCCTGTTCCTCCACGCACGGTCGCCGTACGTCTTCACGTCGACCAGGGTCTGGGCCAGCCAGTACACGATGTCGGCGTTGCCCTTACGGGTCAGCCCCGGCACCTGCACCGGGAACTCCGTCGCCAACTCCGAGCGGAAGAACTTCTCCGACAGGATTAGCATGATCCCCAAGTGGATCAGCGTGCCGATGTCCGCCTTCTCCGTGGACACCGGGTCGGTGGGCAGCGCACCCAACTGGCGGTACGCCTGCTGCCGGATGCAGGAATGGGCAGCCGACGGACCCATCGGCTCATCCCTGCGTCCCTCCTGCCTGTCGTTGAACCAGCGATGGAGGATGTCCTCCACGCTCATCATCGTGATCGTCACGTCCGATTCCCCTTCCACGGGTGTCCTCATTCCGTCGTCTCGTCCACCGTCGGTGGCCTGTTCTGGTAGTCCGGGTTGATGGGGGGATGACCCCACCGCACCAGCAGCGCGTTCTTCAAGTCGTCGAACTCGTCCGGGTAGCGCTGCGCCAGGATCGAGTAGGCCCGGTTCCGGGCACGGATCAGGATGCGACGGCGTGCCGCCAGTTCACCGGGCGGCGTGGTCGTCGGGCGACCCTTCCGCTTCGGCTCGTCTATCTCGGTGATGCTCATGTGCTTCCCCTTCCGGGGGTGAGGGGGTGGGGAAACCGGTAACTGTTGACCAGTTTCCCCACCCCGTGGGGTTTACAGCGAGGCGGCGATGGCGAGGACCTTCTCGCCCGACTCCTCGACCTCGACCGCACGCTCCGGCGACTTGATCGTCTGAGCGAACGACGTGGTGGCCTGCATGAACCCACCCGCCGTGGCCTGACCACCGGAGATGAAGTGCGCGAGGATGCCCTGCGCCTCCGACTCCGAGAACCCGGCCCGCCTGGAGATGACCTTGATCGCCTTCGCCGGGTCGACTACCGGCGTCGCCGCCTTGCCCTCCAGGTCAGCGATCCACTCCGCGAGGTAGTCCTCCGAGCAGAACGCCTGCACCGTGTCCCGAACCTGGGCGATCACCAGCCGGAGCGACTGCTCCTGCGTGTCCGACGCCCACTGCACGACGCCCTCGTCCATCTTGCCGCCGAGGTGCACGGCCCGGAACAGGTCGACGTTGCGGTTCATCCCGTTACTGCACACCTGGACCACGGCCCGGGGGCTGAGGCTCAGGCTGCCGTTACCCGTCTCCGAGTTGGAGAACGCGAACCCGGCGTGCACCCACGGCAGGTCCGCTGCCGTCTGCCCGGTAAACGGTGAGCGGTAGCCGTCGAGCAGGGTGGTCGCCGCTACCTTGATCGCCGGTGCCTCCACCGTGAGCCGCAGCCTGCGCTCCGAGATGTCGAACCCGCCGATGCTGAACTCGATGCCCGCCTTGGACAGCCCGTCGAGGATGGCGAGCACCGTGTCCAGGTTGTCGAGCCGCTTGAACCGGTCCGACGACAGCGACCGGAACACCCCGGCACCCTCGTCCACGGCGAACAGCCGGGCCATCGCCTTCTTGTCGGTCTGCATCTTGAGCCAGTGGTTCACGTTCTGGTCCCACAGCGGCACGTTCTTCGGCTCCCGCAGCCGCCGCATGTACGGGGTGGGGATGCCGAGCCGGGTGGCGATGCTCTCGTCGCCGACGGTGGTGGGCAGGTAGCACCCGTTGGGATCGGTGACGCCCTCGTCGTTGAGCACGACCTCGACCCCGTCGATGCAGATGGTGCCGTCCTCCGCACGCATCGCCGAGTAGGGCAGGACCACGTCCACCTTGTGGGTGGCCTGCGTGGTGAGCAGGTTCATGGCGTCGTTCAGTGAGAGGTTGCGTCCCTCAAGCGTGATGCCGGTCATTCTGTTCCCCTTCCAAGGGAGAGTGCCGAACCCCACGTCGTGGGGTTTACGGCGGTTGTTCCGATGCCGGTCGACATCAGGACAGATGTTAGCACAAACGTAAAGGATGTGCAAGTCGAACCTCTCCACGATCGTGGAGAAGTGAGACAACGGAACCCGCCCACCACCGAGATGGCGGGCGGGTTCCGGTGAGGAGAGGTCAGCCCTCGGGGTTCTGCTGCGACTCCTGCGACTTCTGCTCGCGGGCCTCGCGGGCGTTGCGCTGCGCCACAGTCTCCGAGCCGCCAGCCTCGCGCGACTCCCGCTGCTGCCGCTGCTGGTCCGTCTCCTGCTCGGGCGCGCTGCCCTCGTACGGATCAGTGAGGTCGGTCGTCTTGCGGATCGGCTGGTCTTCCTGCGGCTGGTCTGCTGCCTTGGTACCCATCACACGCTCCTTCTCCTGCCGGTGAATCCGGCCTAGATAACTACCCTGCCTAAGGGAGCGCAGCCCGCCTCGCGCGTCCCATCGCTGCGGCACATTGCCCACGACACACCAGTCCGCAGCACCCCAACCCAACCTAGTGCTGGACGGCCCGGTGATACGTCTCCCGGTTCCACTTCCGGTGACACTCCTTGCAGTAGCGCCAGCCCTGCTTGGTCCGACCCGTGTTCTCCTCGGTGTACTCGTGGCCCTGCTTGCAGTAGGTCTTG
>Ga0190271_10000385_pt1 | contig 22338 bp, 22 predicted proteins | sample Popmic356T_FD_133747 | JGI IMG/M metagenome (GOLD analysis project Ga0190271, IMG submission 133747) | Populus adjacent soil microbial communities from riparian zone of Weber River, Utah, USA - 356 T | ecosystem: Environmental > Terrestrial > Soil > Riparian zone | place: USA: Utah | collected...
ATACGCGAGCATTTCCGTGTTCTCGCGCTTGTCGTCGCGCAGCCAGTAGTACTCATCTTCGCGGCTGCCATGGGGGGAGACGACCTGGTAGGGCTTCTTGGCCGCAACGGGAGCGGCATCAGCGGCGGGCGGTGTATGTTTCATGTTGCAGGCGGTGAGGAGAACGAGGAGGGCCAATCCGGAATAGAAGAGCGCGGCCTGGCGAGCGTTCATGAGTGAACCTGATTCGAGTGATGCGCGCATTCTAGCCGGTGGGGACTGATCTGGCGGGGGCAGTTGAGGCATCATGCCGCGATGTTCACCATCGGTAATCCGCTGAATTTCTCCGACTTGCGTGATTTGTCGCGCGGCGGTGTCGCCTTGACGATTTCGAATGCGGCGTACGCCGCCGTCGAGCGCGGATCCAGGGCCGTGGCCGAGATCGTGAAACGTGGCGAGCCCGCTTATGGCGTGAACACGGGCTTTGGCCGGCTTGCGCAAACCCACATCCCCATTGATCAGCTCGAGTTGCTGCAGACGAACCTGGTGTTGTCGCACGCGGTCGGTGTCGGCGCGCCGTTGCCCGCGCCGGTGGTGCGGCTCACGCTGGCGCTGAAGATCGCGACCCTGGCGCGCGGCTATTCGGGCGTGCGCTGCGAACTCATCGACGCGCTGGTCAAGCTCTACAACGCTGATGTGCTGGCGCGCATTCCTTCGAAGGGTTCGGTTGGCGCCAGTGGCGACCTCGCGCCGCTCGCGCACCTGTCGGCCGTGTTGTTAGGCGTGGGCGAAGTCGAGTGCGCCGGAAAAATCATGAGCGCCGATGAAGGCCTGAAGCGCGCCGGGCTCACGCGCATCAAGCTCGCCGCCAAGGAGGGCCTCGCGCTGCTCAACGGCACGCAGATCTCGACCGCGCTGGCGCTGGTCAATCTTTTTTCCATCGACAACCTGTTTGCCACCGCGCTGGTCGCCGGCGCGCTGTCGGTGGACGCGGCCGAGGGTTCGGCTAGTCCCTTCGACGCACGCATTCACGAGTTGCGCGGGCATCCAGGGCAGATCAACGCGGCCGCTGCCTATCGGGAGTTGTTAGCCGGCAGCCCGATCAATTCCAGCCACCGGGATTGCGGCAAGGTGCAGGACCCGTACAGCCTGCGCTGCCAGCCGCAGGTCATGGGCGCCTGCAGCGATCAGATCGAAGCCTCGCGTGCAGTGCTGCTGCGCGAAGCCAATGCCGTCACGGACAATCCCCTGGTCTTTGCGAAAGAGGGGGCGGATACGGCCGAAGTGCTCTCCGGCGGCAATTTCCACGCCGAGCCGGTGGCGTTCGCGGCGGACAATCTGGCGTTGGCCGTGGCCGAGATCGGCGCGCTGTCCGAGCGACGCATCGCATTGCTCATCGACGCCACGCTGTCGGGCCTGCCGCCTTTCCTCGTCAGGGACGGCGGCGTGAATTCCGGCTTCATGATCGCGCACGTCACGGCAGCGGCGCTCGCCTCCGAGAACAAGCTGCTGGCGCACCCGGCCAGCGTCGATTCACTGCCCACCTCGGCGAACCAGGAAGACCACGTTTCCATGGCCACGTTCGCGGCGCGCAAGCTCGGGGATCTCGCCGAAAACACGGCCATTATCCTGGCCATCGAACTGCTGGCCGCGGCGCAGGGCGTGGATCTGCGCGCGCCGCATCTCACCTCCGAAAAACTGCAGCGCGTGATGCGCGAGATCCGCGCGCGTGTGCCGCACTACGACATCGACCACTACCTCGCGCCAGATATCGCTGCCATGGCCGATGCCGTCAACGGCGGCGTGATCGCCGCGCACGCACCGCTCGCCCGGTGACAGTTCCTCTCGAGTTCGTGCTCTTTGGTCTGACGCTGCTCGGCGTCGCCGTGTTTCACCGGCACACGCTCATGGCCGCGCTGCTCGGCCTTACGGCGATCACGGCGTACAAGATTTTCTTCGGCGACTTCTACGGTCAGCCCGGACTGCTCGGCCTGGGGTTTCATCTGCTCGAAGAGTGGGTGGTGCTCGCCAACCTGTTCGCGCTGCTGGTGGGTTTTGCGCTTTTGTCCCGGCATTTCGAGGAGAGCCACGTGCCGCACCTGATGCCGCGATTCCTGCCCGACGACTGGAAGGGCGGTCTTGCGTTGCTGGCCATTGTGTTCGTGCTTTCGGCGTTTCTCGACAACATCGCCGCGGCGATTATCGGCGCCACCGTGGCGAGCACTATCTACCGCCACAAGGTGCACATCGGCTTTCTCGCGGCCGTTGTCGCTGCCTCCAACGCGGGCGGCGCCGGCAGCGTGGTGGGAGACACCACCACCACCATGATGTGGCTCGAGGGCGTGGGCCCGCTCGAGGTGCTGCATGCCTACGTGGCGTCGGTGGCGGCGTTCTTCGTGTTCGCAATCCCGGCGGCGCGCATGCAGCATCGTCATTCGCCCATCGTGAAAAACCCCGACCCGCGGATTCACCTCGACTGGGCACGCGTCATCATCGTCGTGCTGATTCTCGTCAGCGCCATCGCCGCCAACATTCACGCGAACAGCCTGCCGCCCGAGCAGTCGGGCGCATTTCCATACATTGGCGCCACCGTCATCGGCGTGATCCTGTTAGTGACTCCCTGGCGGCGGCCGGACTGGAAAGCCCTGCCGTCAGCAGTCACGGGCAGCGTGTTCCTGCTCTCGCTGGTGTTGGCGGCTTCGATGATGCCGGTGGATGAGTTGCCGGAAGCTTCGGTCACGACGGCCTTCGGGCTCGGGGTCGTCTCGGCAGTGTTCGACAACATCCCACTCACCAAGCTTGCGCTCGACCAGGGCGGCTATGACTGGGGCGTACTGGCCTACGCCGTGGGCTTCGGCGGTTCGATGATCTGGTTTGGCTCGTCAGCCGGCGTCGCCGTGTCCAACCTGTTTCCCGAAGCCAAGTCCGTAGGCCAGTGGCTTCGGCACGGCTGGTATGTCGCCGTAGGCTACGTCGTCGGCTTCATCGTGCTGGTGGCGGTGCTGGGCTGGAATCCGCACGACATCCAACACGGCTGAAGCACGCCCACTGACCATGACGAACAGCGCCAGCACCCAGTGGAAGGCGACGGGAATCGAGCCCTCGCGCCAGAAGTCCGCGCCGTTCGCCTGGATATTCATGGCCAGTCGAACGGCCATCACGAAGAAATAGATTCCCGCCAGGATGCGAAGTGCTTGCGCTGCCAGCGGACGCGCCCGCGCGAAGCTGCCGTTGCGCACGCGCCGGTTCCAGGCGACCACCGCCATCAGCATGAGAATCGCGATCTGCGCGGGCAGCAGCATGGCGTATGGCAGCAGCCCCGAGAACCACGCGTCCATGTCCGGCAGCCAGGCTGGCGCCACTAACAAGGTTTCCAACTGGCCGATGACCCGCGCTGCGAACAGCGCCACGCAAGTCCAGAGCAATGCCGCGGCGGACGCCGTGCGTGATGCCAGGCCGGAAGTCATTTGAACAAGCCCGACAAGTGGCGATACCAGTCGCTTTGGAAAACTCCCTCGGGATCGAGCATGCGCTTGGTCGCCAGGAACTCCCGGATCGCGGGATGCGCGGCTTCAACCTGCGCGGCGCTCGCGAAGCGGTGGTAGGTGAGGAAGTAGCTTCCTCCATGGCGCAGAGAGAGATCGATGAGCCGCCGAAAGTGATCGGCGACGCGAGCCACTTCCTCACGATGGTGATCGATGTGCAGGTTGAAGATTACGCAGGCGTAGTTTTCGCGCGCCCAGGGCAGCGCGGTTTCACTTTCCGCTTCGATGAGACGAATGGTGCCGTAGATGAAGTCGACGCCATTCAGCCGGAAATCGTGCCGCACGTCGTTCATGAATGCGAGCAGGGCGGTGCGCGGCACGTACAGCTCGGTGATCATCTCGCTGCCACGCACGGCCGACCCGAGCCGGTGATCGAGCGCGCCGTGGTAGTCCTCGAGGTAGAGGTTGAGCTGGTGTGTATCGCTCCAGTACAACTGGCCGTGAGTCGCCAGGTAGAACTCCGAGAATTTTTCGAAGGCGGCCCGTTTGTCACGGTGCGCGAGCGTCAGCAGCTGGTTCCAGTCGCTTTGCGACAGGCGTCGCTGGTCCTTCGGAATTTCGCAATCGCCGGCCACGGGCCGGTAGCTCGACAACACCCCGGTGCGCAGGAACTCCGGGCTGTCGGGGGCGGTCGCGAACTGGAAGTCGCCATAGAGGTGGCCCGCCGCGATGCGTTCGTCGAATGCGTCGACGAGGGAATCGATCTCCAGGCGCGCAACGCAACGCTCCACTTTCACGCGCGGCACGAGCCGCAGCGTCACCGCCGTGACGACGCCAAACAACCCGTATCCGCCCACCACGTGGCGAAACAGCTCGGGGTGTTCCGTGCGACTGCAGCGCACGATATCGCCGGAGGCTGTGACGACTTCGAGACCTTCGACGTCCGCGACGAATGGCTGGGCCCGGAGACCGCGGCCATGAATGTTGGCGGAGACCGCGCCGCCCAGCGTGAGGCGATCGGCGCCGGTCTGTTTCTGACGGATGCCGAATGCCGTGCCTGGTCCTCGCTGCAATGCCAGGTATCCGCGAATGACATCCGGCCAGGTGATGCCAGCTTCCACTTCCATGAGCGCCTGGCCGCGGTCGAACCAGCGCACGTGATTGAGCTGCCGCATGTCGATCAGCGTGCCGCCGGTGAGAAATTGCTGGCCACCCATGGCATGGCGCGCGCCACAGATGGCGAGCGGTTCCCGCTGGCGACGTGCTCGTGCCACCGCCTCAGCGACCTCACCGACCCAGCCTGGCTCCACGACACGGCTGACCGCGGTGTGGTTGAGCGCCGAATGGGTGTCGTTGACCCAGAGCGGGCCTGGGAACTTGCGAACCGGGTGGGCGACGGTGTGCATGGGAGCCGAAGCTGGCTCAACCCCGGTGCCAGGAGCAATACCCTGAAACCGGGTATCGGATGGCGATACTTCCGGTGCTGGCGCCAGAAGCCGCAATTTCCGGCAGAATCGGCCGCCATGGGAGACACCAATCGAATCATCCTCGCGCTGAAGCGCGCGCTGCGTTCGCGCGGCATCACCTACGCCATGCTCGCGAAGCGCATCTCGCTGAGCGAACCCTCGGTCAAGCGCATCCTGTCGCGCGGGTCGCTGTCACTGCCAAGGCTGGAGCGTATCTGCGAAGCCACGGACATCTCCCTGGAAGAGCTGATCCGGCCGGTGTCGTCGGAGCCCGCGGAGACGTCCAGCACCCTGAGCGCGGTCCAGGAATCCGCGCTGGCCGCAGATCCGCAGTTGTTAGCCTGCTTCTATCTCATGACCAACGGGCACACGCCGCGCGAAGTCGCCGCGAATCTCGGCGCGGATGAGAAGCAGCTGCGCCGCTGGCTCGTAAAGCTCGACAACCTGCACCTGGTGGAACTGCGGGCGCGGCTGGGTGCACGCCTGCGCGTGCATGTGCCCATCGCCTGGCGCGACGATGGCCCCATACGCCGCACCTACGAACAACAGGTCCGCGAAGAGTTCATGCGGTCCAGCTTTGTCGCGCCGGACGAAGTGCTGCAATTCCGTTCGGCGGAAATGTCAGAGGCCTCGCGCGTGGTCCTGCAGCGCAAGCTGGCGCGGCTGACTGCCGATTTCAACGAGCTGGCCGAGCTCGATCGTCACCTGCCCAGCCGCGAGAAACGCAGCGTGGCGCTCATGATGGCCTGTCGGCCGTGGGTGTGGTCGATGTTCGACGGTTTGCGACGACGATGATCACGGCCACGCTGAACAGCAGGGCGAACGCCGCCTGCCACAAGTAGTAGCCGATCAGCAGGTCATCGAGGTCATTTTCGCGCCAGGCCCGCACGAACCAGTAGAGGTTCAACAAGAAGCAGGCGAGGGTGATGCGCACCAACAAGGCGGGCCGCACATTTTGTCTGGCCATCCACAGCGCGAACAGGATGACGAACACCAGATTGGTGAGTGCGCTCAGGACCTGGGGAACTGAATCATGCCAATCGACAGCGCCCGCGTCGCTGTATGGCACCAGCGGCGCCAGCGCATAACGAAACGCCATCCATCCGGGCACGTCCACGAGGACGGGCAAGAACCACGAGGCGGCAAATGCCGCCCCCGCGGTCCATACCAGGACGTCATTCAGTTTCGTTTGATAAGTCTCGAGCACTCCTCGCGGAGCCTATCAAGACTGGCGTTCGAACTCCGCGTTGATTTCCCGGCCCGAGTCCGACAGCTGGCAACGGCCTTCGCCGCCGCCTTTCATGCCGCGTTCGGGGTTGGCCAACGTGAATCGGCAACGCATGTATTCGCCTTTCTCGTCATGCAGATTGGCGAGCACGCGACCGCTGTTTTCTCTCAGGAACTCGGAACGCGAATCCGCACTCCAGTAGCGCCAGTCGTTCCTGCTGCGCGGACGGTCCCAGCCATCCCAGAGCGGATCCAGGCTTTTCTCGCTGATGTCCCGCGAGATCTGCACATATTCGCCGGTGAACACGCGGCCCGAGCCGAACGTGGCGGTGATGTCTCCGGAATTGCTGTCATCGCTTTCCCAGGTGAATGCCACCGGTTTCTGCGTGCCGCGCACGTTGCCAGAGCCGGTTCCTGCGCCTTGAGGAGTTTCGCAAGCGGCCAGCGCGAGCACAGCGAGCGACATGATGAGTGACTTTTTCATGCTGCCATTCTGGCGCGCTGCCGTGCGCGGGAATGCAGGACAAGCAACTCAAGGCATGTAAGGTTAGTCGGCCGCTTCCGTAGGACGGTCGCGCGGCGGCAGTGCGTCCTTGAAGACGTCGAAGGTTTTCCACGCAGGCACCGGCGGCGTGTATTGCGGCCGCGGCGCGTACACCGATTCCTCCACGAGCTGCATCTTGTGTATGTAGCGCGGGCAGTTGGGAAAAATACGCTGCGCGGTCATACGGATCACGAACACGGCGCCCGGAAACTCCGCCAGCAACGGATCGGATTCGCTAACTACCGCCGTACCGTTCACGCGCAACCGCTTCGGCGTTTCGAAATCGACGAACAGCAATCCCACCTGGGGGTTGGTGCGCACGTTGCCCCAGCTTCGATATTGACCGTTGCCGTCATAGTCGGGAATCGCGAGCGTGCAGTCATCGAGCACGCGTACGAATCCGGGCAGCCCGCCTTTATAGGAACAGTCAGGCTGTCCCTGCGCGTCGGCGGTGGCGAGGAAGAACATCCGGCAGCGCTGGATGAAAGCCTTGTCTTCGTCGGTGAACGCAGCGCGCATCGTGACTTTTTCGAGCCGGTCGGCCAGCGCGCGTGTTTCGCGCAGGTCCTGCAATTCGCGCATGCCTTCGTGGTAGGTCGATGGAGTGGTCATTTTGTCTCCCGTCAGAAGCAAGATCACACAAGCCGGCCGTACTCGTCAGGCACTGACGAGCGGAGTCGATTGCTTTCGCACTTCCAGCACAAGTCGAAACGTCCCGGATTTTCTTCGCCGCAGGTGAGGCAGGACCATGGTGGGTAGTTGGCCAAGTCGCGCGCCGCTTCGGCACGAACAGCTTCTGCGTCCGCCCGCATGCCCTCTTCACTGGCGTCCCGCTGGGCTCTTGTTGGCAGAATGAATGTGACGTGTTCGTCCGGCGCCGCCGGCCGCCATGTGATGAGACGTCGCAAGAGTGAATACTCGATCCAGAACACCGAGGCGAGGAATGCGACGACAGCCGCCAGGCCCGCAAGACCGTTGCCGGCGAAAGATCTTATTACGACGAACATCAACGCAATGCTCGAGATAAGTGCCGCTGTCGTCATGATCCCGGCGCGCAGAAATTTCGGCCGCAGCCGGGCGAAACACGAGGGGCATTCGAGCGCCGGGCTCGGCGCCATGTCACGGCTGATCCGACTGGCCGGGTCCCATTCCCCGAAGAATTCCTTCAGCGGCAACTCGCCACCACAGACCGGGCAGGGTGGGAACTCGAGCATCCGTGCCTCAATCACCCGTCGGAGAAATGCGGAATTCGAGGACCGTCGAATTTTCCTTGAGCGTATGCGCCAGCCGTGAAGCCGCGCCGCGGTCCGTCGTCTGCAGCGTCATGCTGTGCCTGAGCACGCGCCCTTCGGCATCCAGCCGGTAGCTGAAATTGGCAATGCTGAACTTGTGGCGCTGGATGAGCCCGCGCATCTCCTCTTCAGTCAGGTTGCCGTCGTTCTCGTATTTCACGTCGAAGTTGTAATACGCCTGCGTGGGTACGCGCATTTCGATCCAGCGAAACACCGACAACACCGAGAGCGTGAGGATGACGGACACCACCAGCGGCAGGTACAGCCCGACTCCCGCCAGCACGCCGATGGCCGCGGTGATCCAGATGGAGGCGGCGGTGGTTAGGCCACGAACGTTCAGGCCTTCCTTGACGATGACGCCGGCACCGAGAAAGCCGATGCCGGTCATGATGCCCTGGGCCATGCGCGTGGGATCGAGCCGCGATTCGCCCTGGCTGCGCACCCAATGGTCCTCGTACACGGTCACCAGCATCAACAGCGCGGAGGCCAGGCAGACGAGCACGTGCGTGCGCAGGCCGGCGGGCCGCCCGTGGAACGAGCGCTCGTAGCCGATGAGCGCGCCGGCGCCCAGAGCGGCCAGCAGCCGCAGGATCATCTCGATGTCGTCTTCGCGGATGTCTAGCATTGTTGGCGGAGAGTCGCGCCTGACGCGATTGCCGTCAATGCGTCCCGTGCCGGCCCAGCCGCTGCAGCGCCTTTCGGGCGAGGCTGAACCAGTTCGACAGGGTGAGCGGACACAGGCAGATCAACATGTCGCCGTCCGGGTGTCCCGGATTGGCACGCGCGAAGAATTCCAGTTCCGGATCGGTGCCCGGTCCCAGGACCAGCGGCGCGGCAGTGGATCGCAGGCGCTTCTCCCCCGATCGCACCACAACCCCGCGCTCCGGACGCCATGCCGGCCCATAGGTCTGCGCAGCCAGCTGGTCGATGAGCGCTGCGCGGGGCTCCGGCGTCGGCTCGTCGTACCGGGGCCAGAACAGCCGGAAATTGCGCGGCAACAGCAGGTAGCTCTTGTAGCTGTGGGTATCGAAGAACCAATAGATAGGTCGCAGCGGGTATCGCAGGCGCGTCGCGAGGAAGGTGCGGGCGCCGAGCATCTGCAGGAGATTGCGTCCGCGCCACGCCTCGCGGATGAGCACGTGGGCGGTTGCGATCACGATCAGCTTCTGGCCGCGGAATTCGGCCGGGTAGACATCGATGGCCGCCATGCCGAGCAGCGAATCGTTCATGTGAAACATCGCTATGCGCTGGCGCTGGCGCAACTCCGCCTCGGCGTAAGCCCGATCAACGTCGTAGAACTCTTCGGTCAGCGTCCAGATGTCGTCCCATTGCGCAGGGGTCACATCGGCGGTGGCGTGGACGGTGGTAGTTATTTGGTCTGCCGCGGGCATGTCTGAGCTTACGTCGGACGTCGGGCGGCCAGCAAAGGCGATCCACCTACTGCGCAACCTGAGGCCGCGTGATCAAATGCCGGCATGGACATGGCACCCGTACACGCGTCGATGCTCATCCACCGCCCGCCCGGGGAGGTCTTCGCCGCCTTCGTGAATCCGCAGCAGCTGCGCAAGTTCTGGCTGAGCGACGCCAGCGGTCCGCTGGCGCCGCGCGCGCGTGTTCAATGGAGCTTCATGGTGCCGGGCGCCACTGCCCGGGTCGTGGTCACCCGATTCGAATCGCCTCACCACCTGGCGTTCGACTGGGACGACGAGATGCACGTGGCCATGAGCTTCGAACCGTTCGGGGACGGAGGCACGCGCGCCACCGTCGAAGTCAGCGGCTTCACCGGCGCGGATGCCCTTCAGCAGGCGACCGGCACGGTCGAGGGCTTCACCATCGTGCTCTGTGATCTCAAGCGGCTGCTCGAAACGGGTGAATCGCCCGGCCTGGTGCGCGCCAAGGCGGAGCTCATCATCGCGGCGCAGGCTGCGCAGGGCGGCTGAGGGTACATACAGGGGGTGAGCGCGTCCGGTACTGGATGGATCGTCCCGGCGCCTCTATATAAAGTGCCATCCATGCCACTCCCCCAGTTTCACCCCGCCGTGCAGGCGTGGTTCGCCCGCACATTTCCCGGCGGCGCGACGCCGGCGCAGCTTCAGGCCTGGCCCGCGATCGCGAGCGGCCAGCATGCGTTGATCGCGGCGCCGACCGGCTCGGGAAAGACGCTGGCCGCGTTTCTTGCGGCCATCGACTCGCTGGCGCGCGAAGGGGCGGAAGGGCGTTTGCGCGACGTGACGCGCGTCGTGTACGTGTCGCCGCTGAAGGCGCTGTCGAACGACATCCAGCGCAACCTCGAGCAGCCGCTCGCGGGGGTCTCCGCCGAGATGTTGAAGCTGGGCTCCTGCGCGCCGGAGATCCGCGCCGCGGTGCGCACCGGTGACACCTCGCAGAGCGAGCGCGCCGCCATGCGCCGCACCGCGCCGCACATTCTCGTGACCACGCCCGAGTCACTCTACCTACTCCTGACCAGCGTCTCGGGCCGCGAAATGCTCTCGACGGTGCGCACCGTTATCGTCGACGAAATCCACGCCGTGGCGCAGACCAAGCGCGGCGCGCATCTCGCGCTCACGCTCGCGCGGCTTTGTGCCAACGCCGCCCAACCCATCCAGCGCATCGGCTTGTCCGCGACGCAGAAGCCCATCGAGGAAGTCGCCAGATTCCTGGTGGGAAATGGGGACACTCCCCATTTGCTAGCAAACGGGGCCGCACCTCGTTTGGGCAGCTCCGCCGAACTTTTCCCGGACTCCCGGCCCGGCATTGGGACAGGGAAAACCCAGATCGTGAATTCCGGCCACGTCCGCGAACGCGACATCAACCTGGTGATGCCGGCGGCGCCACTCGAAGCGGTGATGTCGGGCGAGGTGTGGGCAACGGTCTACGATCAGATCGCGAAACTCATCGAAGAGCACCACACCACGCTGGTATTCGCGAACACTCGCCGCATGGTCGAGCGCGTCTCGCGGCACCTGGCGGAACGCATCGGCGAAGAAAACGTCGCGGCGCATCACGGCAGCCTCTCCAAGGAAACCCGATTCGACGCCGAGCAGCGACTCAAGGCGGGCAAGCTCAAGGTGATGGTGGCCACTGCCTCGCTCGAGCTGGGCATAGACATCGGGGACGTGGAGCTGGTGTGCCAGCTCGGCACGCCGCGCAGCATCTCCGTTTTCCTGCAGCGCGTGGGCCGCGCCAACCACTCCGTGGGCGGTGTGCCGAAAGGCCGTATTTTCCCGAGTAGCCGCGACGAGCTCATCGACTGCGTTGCACTGCTCGACTCCGTGCGTCGCGGCGAGCTCGATCGCCTGCGCATTCCCGAGCATCCCCTCGACGTGCTCTCGCAGCAGATCGTCGCGGAAGTGTCCGCGCGCGAGTACGGCGAAGACGAGCTCTTCGAGCTCATTCGCAGCGCTTATCCGTACCGTAATCTCGAGCGCAAGGATCACGACGCCGTGGTGCGCATGCTCGCCGAAGGCATCGACACCAAGCGCGGCCGTCGCGGCACCTATCTGCATCGCGATGCGGTGAACAAGCGCCTGCGCGCACGCAAGGGTGCGCGGCTCACGGCGATCACCTGCGGCGGCGCGATCCCCGACAACGCCGACTACCAGGTGATCCTCGAGCCCGCGGGTATCTTCGTCGGCACGCTCAACGAAGACTTCGCCATCGAGAGCCTGGCCGGCGACATCTTCCAGCTCGGCAACACGTCGTACAAGATTCTGCGTGTCGAGGCCGGCCGCGTGCGTGTCGAAGACGCCAAGGGTCAGCCGCCCAGCATCCCGTTCTGGTTAGGCGAGGCACCCGCACGCACCGATGAACTTTCGGAATCGGTATCCCGGCTGCGCGCCGACATCGAGGCGCTGGTGCCGGAAGTGACCGCGGAGTCTCTCGCAAGCGCCATCGAAATCGTCATCCAGCGCTACCACCTGCCACGCCCGGCCGCGCATCAGATGGTGGAGTACCTCGCGGCCGCGAAGGCCGTGCTCGGCGAACTACCCAAGCGTGACACGCTGGTATTCGAGCGCTTCTTCGATGAATCCGGCGGCCAGCAATTCATCATCCACGCCCCGTTCGGCGCGCGCGTCAATCGCGCCTTCGGCTTGTCGCTGCGCAAGAAATTCTGCCGCACGTTCAACTTCGAGCTGCAGGCCGCGGCCACCGAAGACGCCATCGTGCTGTCGCTCGGCGAAACGCACAGTTTCGACCTCGCGAGCGTGGCCCGCTTCCTCAACAGCAAGACCGTCGAAGACACGCTGATCCAGGCGATGCTCGACTCACCCATGTTCACCGCGCGATGGCGGTGGAACGCGAGCATCTCGCTGGCTATCCGCCGCAGCTCCGGTGGCAAGCGCACTCCGCCACAGATCCAGCGCATGGCGTCCGAAGATCTGATCGCGGTGCTGTTTCCCGACCAGATCGCCTGCGCAGAAAATTTGTCGGGGCCGCGCGAGATTCCCGATCACCCGCTCGTGAAGCAGACGTTGCATGACTGCCTGCACGACGCCATGGATATCGATGGCCTGCGGAACCTGCTCATCGGTCTCGAGACCGGCGCCATCAAAGTCATCGCCAGGGATCTGATCGAGCCGTCGCCACTGGCAGCGGAAATTCTCAATGCGAGGCCATACGCCTTTCTCGACGATGCGCCCCTCGAAGAGCGGCGCACGCTCGCGGTCACGCAGCGCCGCTGGCTCGACCCGGAAAGCGCGGCGGACATTGGCAAGCTCGATCCTGCGGCCATCGCGGCGGTTCGCGAACAGGCGTGGCCGGAAGTCACGAACGCTGACGAGCTGCACGATGCGATGCACGCCATGGGCGTGATCACCGAACAGGAGGGCGCCAGTGGTGGCTGGGCCCGGCACCTGGACGAGCTCATCGACGCGCGCCGCGCAACGCGCCTCCACGCCGGATCAGACGTCTTCTGGGTTTGCGCCGAATGTCTGCCGCTCGCGCTGGCGGTCTATCCGGATGGCCGGCGCGATCCGCACGTCGAACCGCCGGCCGAAAAGGCCGAAAAGATATGGCAGCGTGAGGCAGCCATAACGGATCTCGTGCGCGGCCGGCTGCAGAGCGTGGGACCCATCAGCGCGCGGGACATGGCCGCAACGCTCGGTCTCCCGCTTTCTGAAATCAACATCGCGCTCATCGAACTCGAGAGCGAAGGCTTCGTGCTGCGCGGTCGCTTCACTGAAGAAGCCAGCGCGCCCGAGGCAGTGCTGCTGGGTGACACCACGCTCGAATGGTGCGAGCGGAGATTGCTGGCACGCATCCACCGCTACACCATCAAGACGCTGCGCGCCGAAATCGAGCCTGTGTCGGGCGCGGATTTCATGCGCTTCCTGCTCGAGTGGCAGGGGGTCACGCGTCAGCCGAAACCCGAGGGTGTCGAAAGCCTGGCCGCCGTGGTCTCGCAACTCGAGGGCTATGAAATTCCGGCCGCGGCCTGGGAGGGCGACGTACTCGCCGCGCGCCTCAATGAATACGATCCACATTGGCTCGACAGCCTGTGCCTGTCAGGCCGCGCATTGTGGGCGCGCCTGACACCTACGAAATCCGTGGGTGCGGCGCCGGTGCGCACCGCGCCCATCGCACTCGTAACGCGAAAAAACTGGTCGCTCTGGCATTCGCTGGCCGCCTCGCCGCATGAAGAAATGCAGTTGACTCACCCTGCACGTGCGCTGTTCGACTACTTCAACTGCCACGGGGCCTCGTTCTTCGACGAGCTCGTGAGTGGCACCCATCTACTGCGTTCGCAGGCAGAGACCGCACTTGGTGAGCTGGTGTCGGCAGGCCTGGTCAACGCTGACAGCTTCTCCGGCCTGCGTGCGCTGCTCATTCCCAGCGAGAAGAAGCGCCAGCTCGTGGCGCGTCGCCGCCGCGTGGCGCTGTTTGGCCTCGAAGACGCCGGGCGCTGGAGCCTCATTCGCAAAGGCGCCACGCGCAACGATGCCCAGGCGATCGAGCAGGTGGCCGAGATTCTGCTTCGTCGCTACGGCGTGGTGTTCCGCAAGCTGCTGGAACGCGAGGCCGACTGGTTGCCGCCGTGGCATGCGCTGCTGCGCGTGTTCCGGCGTCTGGAAGCGCAGGGGAAGATCCGTGGCGGGCGCTTCGTCGCCGGCATGAGCGGCGAGCAGTACGCGCTGTCCGATGCCGTGTCGTCCATGCGCGCGATCCGGCGCCAGGAGACGAAGGGCGATCTCGTTTCGCTGAGCGCCGCAGATCCCTTGAACCTCACGGGCATCATCACGCCGGGCGCGCGTGTGCCGGCGTTGGCCAGGAATCGCGTGCTGTATCGCGATGGAGTGCCGGTGGCGACGCACGCCGCCGGCCAATCCGAATTCATCGTGCCGATGGAGCCGGAGAAGGAATGGGAGGCTCGGCAGGCGCTGGTGCGCCGAAATCTGCAGCCGGGCGGATCGCGCACGACCGCAACGCGCGGCGAACGATCCGCGCACTAGTCAACGCACCGACTCTCGCAGCGCGGCGGTCACTTTTTGCGCGATCTCGTCCTGGATAGCGAGCCGGTCCGCCTTCGGCCGCTCGTAACTCGTCGTCCACAGGACATAGCCATCCGCGGCGCGCGTGAGCCGCGCCGTGATGCGCAGCGTGCCGCCCGATTCGCGCAGGCTTCCCTCGAGTAGATAGGCAACACCCAGATCGCGCGCGATGCGTGACGGCGGCAGCTTCTTGTCCTTGTAGAAGAACGACGAGCTTGCAGGTGGCACCTTGAATCCGGGCTCGCGGCTCAGACGATCGATGAGCTCCTCGGTGAGCCCGTCGGCGAAATACTCCTCGTCCATCGCCTGGCTCGTCAGATCCAGGAAGGGCAGCACGGCGACGGATTTCGCATCCGGGCCCGTGCCGAATCGCCAGAAAAGGAAACCCGCACCCGCCAGCACGATGGCCGCGCACCACAGCGCGAGCCGCCGGGAAGCGCGTGCGCGTGGCGCGGGCGCCAGGACCGGCGGCGACACGGCCGGCACCGGCTCCTCGACGGCGGCCCGCACTGGCGCGATGAGCCGATAACCCAGGCGCGGCACCGTGACGATGTACGTTGGCTGTTTCGCGTCGTCGCCGAGCAGGCGCCGCAGCGCGGTGATGGCCTGGTACACCGAGTCCTGCGTGACGACCACGCCCGACCACACCTGGTCCAGCAGCTCCTCGATACCCACGGTCTCGCCGGCGCGATTGGCGAGATACATCAAAAGCCGCAACGTGCGTGCTTCCAGGCGCACCGTTTCGGTCCCGCGCGACATCTGCCCGAGTTGCGGGTCGATGCGCCAGTCGCCAACCTGGAGCGCGATGCTGGTGAGACGGTCCATGTGGGGCGTGGATATACCACGGCGTCTCCCATCCTTCAGCGCGAATCGGAGCTATTCAGGGCGGTTTCAGGACTTTTCAGCCGGGGATCAGCAGCGTGCGCGGAGTTCGTTCAACCAGAGGAAAACTCCATGTCCCGACTCGCATTCACCGCCGCGCTGGCGTTCTTTGCGCAGGCCGCTCCCGCCACCACCTACACGCTCGAGCCCAACTACACCCAGGGTGTGTTGCGCTGGGATCACCTCGGCTTCTCTTATCCCGCGGCGCAGTTCGCGCAGGGCGCGGGAACCCTCGAGTTCGACGAGAGTGACCCGACCATGTCGTCGATCAAGGTGACCATCCCGATCGCCTCGCTGAACACCGGCGTGCCCGAACTCGATGAACGCCTGAAATCCGAAGATTTCTTCGAGGTGGCGAAATTTCCCACCGCCACCTTCGTGAGCACGCGCGTGGAGAAGGGCATGGGAATGAATCGCTTCAAAGTCACCGGCAACCTCACCATTCGCAACGTCACCAAACCCGCGATCCTGGAGGTGACACTGCTCAAGGTCGGCAAGAATGCGCGCACCGAGGTCGCGACCATCGGCTTCGACGCAAGGGGCACGCTCAAGCGTTCGGATTTCGGGCTTGGCGCGTTCGTCCCGCAGGTCAGTGATGAGATTCAGCTGCTGGTCACCACGCAGGCGGCCGAGGCGAAAGCGCAGGCGGCCTTTCTCGAAGCGAAGAAAACCAGGAAATAGTCCGGTGTCGGGGAGTTCGCGCCGTGGAGGCGGCGCGAAACTTCGCGCAAACCTGTGGGTCTGACGCAAGCCCGGGCCATAATCCGCGTCAGCCGCAGGAGCCGTCATGAGTACGCAGGGTCGTTTTTTCCACTGGGTGCTCCTGGGCGTGACGCTCGGCGCGTTTGCGAGCCCGGCGCTGTCCGCGGACCTCGTCGTCCACGAATGGGGCACCATCACCACCATTCACGCCGCGGACGGCGCGCCGAAAGGCGGGCTCAACAGCATCGACGAAGCGGATGTATTGCCGGATTTCGTGCATCGCTACGAACCCGAAACCACACGCCAAAAGCCCGAACGCATTCTCGGCAAGCTGCCCAACATCCCGGGCCGGCCGGACGTAACGATGCGGTTGGAAACGCCGGTCATCTACTTCCATCCGCCGCCGAACAAGGCATTTACAGCGCCCATCGACATCACCGTGAAATTTCGCGGCGGCGTGATCAACGAGTTCTATCCAGATGCATCCGCGTCGGTGGCGCTCGATCGCGAGCGCATCTCGAACAAAGTGCACGACGGCGTTCTCACCACCGAATGGAACGGCGATGTGCTCAACAACTACGTGGTCGGCAGCCTGGGCTGGAAAGGGCTGCGCCTGCACGACACCGTGGTCGCGCCGCTCACCAGGAGCGAAATCTGGCTCGCGCCGCGCGAAGTGAACTCGGTGAGCGTGTTCAGCCCGGAAGCCGGCGAAGGCGAGCAATACCTTTTCTATCGCGGCGTTGCGCATCTGGATGCGCTGTTGTCGACGAAAACCACGCGCGGTTCGGTTGAGCTCTCGACGCCCGCCAACCTGAGCTGGCTCGAATCGGCCGCGGCGGTCGTTCCGGGCATCTGGCTCGCCGACGTGCGTGCCGACGGGGTCATCGCGTTCCGATCTCAGCCGGCCGTCACGCTGAAAAAAGAGAATGCGGGCAAGGGGCTGGCGAAAGTCAGGCGTTTTTCCGGGGCTGACTACACCCCGGCCGGCGCGGCGCAGCTTCGCAGCTCAATGAAAAAGGCCCTGATCGCCCAGGGCCTGTATGCCGACGAGGCGGAAGCGATGTTGAACACCTGGAAGAACAGCTATTTCCAGAAGCCCGGGCTGCGCGTGTTCTACATCGTGCCGCGCGAGTGGACTGACTACTTCCTGCCGCTCGAATTCTCCGTGCCGGCGCGTGTCACGCGCGTCATCGTCGGGCGCATCGACCTGCAGTAATTCACCGGAGAGAAATGGGGACAGCCCCATCTCTCTCGCAAATGAAATCGCTCAGGCCGGCGTCATCCCCAGCTTGGACAGGATTTGATCGCCTTTGGCTTTCACTTCACGTGCCTTGCGCACCGCTACGTCGGCCTGTCCGGAAGCGAACTGTGTGGTGGCATCCGTCCACTCGGTTTTCATGGTTTCGAAGTCGGTCTTCACGGTTTCCCAGGTCGCCTTGTCCACATTGGCGGGAAGCTTGCGCGACTTGCCCAGCGTATCGACACGGCTCTGAATCGCTTCCACCATTTGCGGCACCTTGGCGGAGAGGTCGGTCCACTCGGCCGTCGCCGCGGCCATCATGGCGTCGGCGTCGGCCTTCTTGGCGGCCACCGACTGCTTGAGTGAGGCTATCGTCGAGTTCAGCGACGGAACTGCCTTCACGACCATGCTGTAGTCTTTGTTGGCGAGGGCGTTCTTGAGCCTGGTGATGGACTGATCGACCTTCTGCAACTCGTCCGCCGCATACTTTTCGGCATCCGCGCGAAATTCCGCGACCGACGACTCGACCTGCGCCATGGCTTTTTCGGCAGGTTCTTTCTGGCTGGCGCAACCGGCAGTCATCAGGGTGGTGGCGACAAGCGCCACAAAAATCTTCGCAAAACGCATCGGGGTCTCCTCGAACGGGTGGATCAGGGAATCCGCAGCTTTTGGCCGGGTTTTATCTTGTTAGGGTCCTGCAGGACGTCCGTGTTGGCTTCGAAGATCTTCGGATAGAGCATCTTGTCGCCGTAATACTCCTCGGCGATCTTCGAGAGCGTGTCACCCTGCCTTACGACGTGATACTGCGCGTATGGGTTTTCAGTTGCCATGCTCGCTACCTCGGAAAAATCGCATTGGTTCGACTGCGCGGTGAGTATGGACCGCGGGCCCTACACGAGCTATCAGATAGCGCCGACGCAATCCGTGCAGCCATCGGTGGTGCTCAATCGCAACGCAGCAACGTTGTCAGAGTGGCGGGAAGCCGGCACCTTCATCTTCGTTCTGGTTCTTCATGACCCGGAAGTAAATCCGGCGTCCCGGGTTGTTCGGCGAGGTGATGTAGACGACGGCGTAACGTTCGAAGCCGATCTCCATGAATTCGTGTGGATCGGCGGACCAGCCCGGGAAATGGGTGCGCAGCCAGCGGCTGATATGGCGATCTACCATGAGCTCGCTGGTGGCGACGAGGCGAACGGCGCTCTCGGGCGACGCGCCTGGCGCGGACGGGTTCGGGATGTTGACCTGGGCGAAGGCGTCAGGCGCGAAGCCTAACAACGTGATGACGATGAAGCATCCGATCGTTTTCATAAATCCCCCTTGGCACGGCCAATAAATCACAGCCAGCGAAGGATCGTCAATTGCGTCCTGAATCGGGTCCAGACGGGCCCCGGGACATCAGACAATGCCGACTTTCTTCCCGGCCTGCTTGAACAGGGCCTCGGCGTCGGGGGAGTAGCGAAACGCCGCCAGGAAGTCCGTCATCGCATAGTCAGGCACACGCTGGCGGATGCGGGTCTTGTACTCGTTGGCTTCCTCGATGCGCCCGGCCAGGCCCAGCGAGAGCGCGGCGATGGCCATGATGTGCTGGTGCGCGTTGGGACGCGCCGCCGCCTTGATGGCCCACTCGGAGGCGTCCTCGTATTGCCCCAGCCGCGCGAGGCTGATGGCGCGCGCGCCGAGCATCGCGAACAGCAACGGGTCGAACGGCGACAGCTGACGTGAATGATCCGAGAACGATATCGCGGCGTGCGGATCCCCCGACTGCGCATGAACGAAAGCGAGCGTGTAGTGCGCGGTGGCGTAGTTCGGCGAGAGGTCCACGGCGCGTTCCAGTTCGTTGACGGCCTGGTCATGTCCGCCGCGCAGCCACATTGCGCGGCCCATGGCCCAGTGCGCGGCCGGATCGCGGTCGTCGACCATGAGGCTCTTGCCTGCTGCTTCGAAGGCGCGATCGATTTCGGGGGCCGGCTTCTTCCAGCCCAGGAAGGCGTTCTGGAAATGCGCGAACGAAAGGCCGGCATAGGCGCGCGCGAACGTGGGATCGAGCTCCACGGCCTGCGAAAAAAACTGGCGTGCCCGCTCGTTGTCCGTCTTGTTGAAACGGTACATGTGCCACAGGCCGCGGTGATGCGCTTCCCATGCGTCGAGCGAATTTGGCGGCTTCAGGACCGCGCGATTGCGTTCCACCATTTCGATCTCGTGGGCGATGGACGCGACGATGCGGTTGCCGATCTCGTCGAGCACGTCGAGCGCATCGTCCACCTTCTCGTCGAACACTTCGGCCCAGACGATGCGCGCCGTACGCGTTTCGATGAGGTCGGCGCTCACGGCGAGTTTCCGGCCATTACGCCGCACCGAACCGCTGACCACGTAATCCACGTTGAGGATGCGCCCGGCTTCTTCGGGTCCGATGGCGCGATCACGCAGTGCGAACGTGGTGCCCTGGGCAATCACGAACATGCTGCGGAGCTTCGCCAACCGCGTGATGACGTCGTAGGCCAGCGCGTCGGCCGCGCCGCCGCGTTTGTCGACTTCGGACGAGCGGTCGACGAATGGCATGACGGCGATGGACGCACGGCGCGTGGCCGCGGAAGCGTCGGGCGCCAAACGATGAATCTCGGTGAGGCTGGCGGTGATGAGTTGCGCGGCGCCGGGCTGCGCCGTCGCAGCGTGCTTCTCGCGCGTTTTACGCCAGAGGTCGTGCAACGGCGCGCTGTCGAGTCCATCGGCTTCGAAAAGTTTGCAGGCCGCTGCGAGGTGCGCCTCGCCATCGGCGATACGTCCGTGCCGCGCCAGCGCGCCGAGCAGCAATTCGTGCGCATTGCGATCGAAAGGCGAGAGTCTGAGCCATTCATCTACATACGCAGCCTCGTGCGGCAGCGCGCGCGCGAGGTTCTCGAGAAGCACGGTCTGGATGCCGCGAAAACGCCGGCGTTCGGCCGTGATCCACGCGTCGAACATCGGGCTGCGGGAGATCTCGAGGCCTTCGAGCAATTCGCCGGCGAAACGTGCCGCCAGGGCCTGCTGCCCTTCGACGCCTAACTTCTTGATTCCGTGTTCGGGCGCGCGCGTCACTTCCAGCGCGTCGACGATGCAGTCGGACAGGTCGAGCCGGATGGTGTTGCCGTCGGCGATGATCCGCTTTCGTCCCTTCTCGTCGACCAGCCCGCGAATCTTGGAGAGGCACCAGCGCAATTCGCCTCGCGGGTCGTTGGGCACGTCCCACAGCAGCTCGCAGACCTGCGAGCGGGTCACCGGGCGGGTTGCCAGCACGAGGTAGCCCAACAGTGCGCGCACCTTGCGCGACGATGGCAGCTTCAGAACATCGCCGCCGCGAGTGAGCTGGAGTGGGCCCAGCAGGCGGATTTCGAGCGATTCCACGGGCGTTCCCACGCTCGTTACCACGTGCGTTTCATAAGGTCAGCGGAATCTGGAAAGGAGAGGGATGTCATGAACGCAGTTCTTTCGAGAAATGTCTCGCGAATCGATCAGCGGGCCGTCATCGCACGCCGGCACCTGCCGTACGCGAGCATGGATTATGCAGTCGCCGGCAATGCGCTGCAGTTGGTAAGTGAGGAACTCTGCGAAACCGTGAATTTATGCCAGGACCTTCGCGTTCTCGACGTGGCCACGGGAAATTTCGCTGCCTCGCTCGCCGCCACGCGCCGCTGGTGCGAGGTGACCGCAACGGACCATGCCACGGACCTGGCTCCACGACGCCGGCAGCGGCTCGAAGCCGAGTCGGTGGGCGTGCGCATCGTCGACGGCGATGTCGACGGGCTGCCTTTCGCCGATCAGAGCTTCGATGCCGTGTTGTCCTGTTTCGGTGCGATGTTCGCCGCCGACCAGGAGCGGGCTGCGTCCGAGATGATCCGAGTGTGCCGGCGCGGCGGGCAGGTCGGTCTCACCAACTGGACGCCGGACAGCTTCATCGGCCAGCTGCTCAAGACCGTGATCCGGCATGCCCCGCAGGGCGCGGCCGCCATACCCTGCGACTGGGGCACTCGGGAGCGCATCGAGGAACTGTTTGCCGCCTACGGCGATATCGAATCGGAAGGCAAGCGGGTCGCCTTCCGCAGCCGCACTCCCATGGACTGGGTAGACAAGCTGCGGACGGCCTATCTTCCGGTCCACGGCATCTTCGCGGCGCTCGATGCGGACCGGAAGCGAAGCCTGCGTTCCAACCTGTTAGAGCTGGTGGCGAAATTCAATCGCGCGACCGACGGCACCATGGTCGTGGATGCGGCGTATCTCGAGGTTGCGATCACGCGACGGTGATGCAGCGCGCCGCCGGAGGCGGGTACTTGAAACCCGCTCTTCCAGGGCCTCGGCGGCGAATATTGGCGAGCAAACGCCATGGAAACGCCATTTAGACCCGTGCGATTGGCGCATTTGGGGTACCTTGAGACCCGGCTTGTGATCCTTCGTCTTGTCCGTCCCTGGACCCGCGTCGCAAGACGCAATACCGGCCAGAGTCTGTCACCTCAAAGCATTCGCGAACCGACCGACGGGATATCCCTGCGGTCCACTGCTCATTGGGACTCATCGCATGAAACTTTACGTTGGAAATCTGCCCTTCTCCGCCACCGAAGACTCTGTGCGGGCGTTGTTCGCCGAGCACGGTAACGTCGAGAAGGTTGCTCTGGTCAATGATCGCGATACCGGTCAGCCGCGTGGATTCGGGTTCGTCGAAATGGCGAACGCGGACGCGCAGAAGGCCATGCAATCGCTGAATGGTCGCGATTTCGGCGGCCGCCCGCTGAAAGTGAACGAAGCGCAGGACAAGCCGCGCGGCGGTGGCGGCGGCGGTTACAACCGGCGCTGACCGCGCGCCAAGGCACCCCCCACGCTACATGCTGCGACTGAACTTCCGCTCCATCAAAGGTGACGCTCCCACGCTCACCGTTGCCACGTTCTTCCGCTTTCACGCGGATGGAACATTGCGGGGTCCGGAAAACTATCTCGTGGCACGTTGCGTGGACGGTTGCTGGCGATTGAGCGGGCGCATGCATCGCGAGCTCGACTGCGAAGGG
>Ga0190271_10000386_pt1 | contig 22303 bp, 21 predicted proteins | sample Popmic356T_FD_133747 | JGI IMG/M metagenome (GOLD analysis project Ga0190271, IMG submission 133747) | Populus adjacent soil microbial communities from riparian zone of Weber River, Utah, USA - 356 T | ecosystem: Environmental > Terrestrial > Soil > Riparian zone | place: USA: Utah | collected...
TACAGGAGCAAATAAAAGTATTGGTTTTGAAACCGCGAGACAATTATTACAGCAAGGATACTATGTATATGTAAGCTCCCGAGATATTAAAAAAGGCGAAGAGGCCGTAAGCCAGTTAAAATTAGAAGGCTTAAACAACGTAGCGCCCATAGAAATTGATGTAGACAACATCGAATCTGTACAGGCTGCCGGAACGCTACTCACAAAGAAAATTAAGGTGCTTGATGTATTGATCAATAATGCAGGTATTAGTGGTCCTATGCACCCCGCTTTGGAAACAGATATTAATGTCTTCAGGCAGGTATTTGAAACTAATTTTTTTGGCGTAATTACGGTCACCCAAACTTTTATGGATTTATTAAAGCAATCGGCAGCACCAAGAATCGTGAACGTTACATCTGGTTTAGGTTCACTTACGCTACACAATGATCCGAACTGGAAATACTATGGCGTAAAGCCAGCCGGTTATGTTTCTTCGAAAGCTGCACTTAATGCGTATACCATTCTATTGGCCAATAACCTGCTGAATACCCCTTTTAAGGTGAATGCAGTTGATCCTGGCTATACTGCTACAGATTTTAATCATCACTCTGGCCCGGGAACGGTGCCTGATGCAGCAGCAAGAGTAGTAAAAGCGGCAACACTAGGACAAGATGGGCCAACAGGTCAATTTTTTAGTGATGACAACGCGCCTGAAACGGGAATTAGTCCGTGGTAAGTGTGATTGCTATTGAGATATAAAAAGTTTCTTGGCAGCTTTTTATATCATTTAAAAGAGGCCGTCTCATAAACATAGTTGTCATCCTGAAGGGTAATTTATTGTATAAAAATCAATGAGTGACCTACAATCGTTTCCCTTGCCCTACGGCTCGGTCTTGCCTCGGCTCGCCGCCGCCGAAGGGCTCTTTCTTTTTGGCAGCAAAAAGAAACAAAAACTGCCGGCTGAAAATTTATTCATTTGTTGGTTATAACTTTCAGCTGCATTCATGAGGGCTTCGCCGTTTTCTTTCGAAGCTAGTATGTTGGCTTAGGCAGTGCAGCCCGAAAAATTTGTTAGGCCGGGTTTAGGTAGAACGGAGATATCGTGCTATGGCCTAGCTGTGGGGAAATACTAAAGCGGCTAAAGTGCTGATTAATATAATTTGCAAAACAACATCAATCGTAGCTTGTTGGAGGACCTGTCTAAATATAGTTTAAATTCGGAGATCGCGAAAGACTTCAGCCTTGCTCAAAATGATTATTTATTTATGAAAGATTAATTCGCACAGAGACTGAAATTTCTAAGAAATTATGAGTCAAGACTCAACTCCTTCAAATAAAAATTACGCACATCTGATTTAGCATTTAATATCTTTGCCGGATGGAACACGTATTGGATAATCCGATTTATTATGCCTTAACTTCTGGCCATAAGCACCTGGCAAAAGGTGTAGAAACAGCAAAGTATTATACGGAGGATGTTACTGCCTTTGCTGGTTTAAAAGATAATTCCCAAGAGAATTTAAATACTCTTTACCAGATCAGCCCACCCGAAAGCCTTTTTGTTTTTTTCGCAAAAACACCGGTCGAAATTCCAAACCAGTGGAAATTATTGACGCATATCGATATGTACCAGTTTATTTTCCGTGGAGTAAAAGTTCCTGATACAGATGGAGCGGAGCTCACAGATCTTGATCAGGAACATGTTGCCGAGATGATTGATCTTGTGGAATTGACTAAGCCAGGACCTTTCCTGTCCAAAACCATAGAATTGAGCAATTATACGGGCATATTCGTCGATGGGAAACTGGCATCTATGGCTGGTCACCGCTTTTTCCCAAGCCCCTACCGCGAGGTAAGCGCGGTTTGTACCCATCCCGATCATTTAGGAAAAGGTTATTCCTTTAAGATCCTGAAAGAGCAGATCAAACGCATATTGCTCCGCAATGAAATCCCTTTTCTGCACGTGAGGAACGATAATGAGGCTGCTATCAAGCTTTATCAGAAACTGGGTTTCGAAATCAGGACCGATATGATTGCCTACGTGATTAAAAAAGAGGCTTTATAGGTTCAAGAGAGAATGTTTCTAAATAGAAATCAGTAAAAAAATTACGGTTTTTATGGCTTAGTTTTGCTGAACAAATAACAAAACATGTCTAAAACAAAACTTACCATTAACAATAACGGCTCTGTTAAAATTGAGGGCGATTTCGAAATTGTAGATAGAAACGGGAACGTTTATGGCCTACAGGGTAGAGAAGTTCTTTCGATCTGCCGTTGTGGTTTATCAAAAAACAAACCTTTTTGCGATGGCGCACACAATGGCCACTTTGAGCATGAGGCCATTGCATTCGATCTTCCTCCTAAAAAAGTTTAATAAAAATTATTTAAAAGCATCGATCTTACAAGGTTGATGCTTTTTGCTTCAGATACAACGAAAAAAATTAATTACCAATCTGTGATGGTGACCTGCCATAAGCCTTTTTAAATGCAAAAGAGAAATGCGATAAATCTCTAAAACCGACCTCGAGGTAAACGTCTGATGATTTCCAGCCCTTTTCTGTAATAAGATAATAGGCATCATTTAAACGCTTTTTCTGTAGCCAGCGGTTCGGCGAAAGGTTAAAAATCTTTTCAAAGTCTCTTTTAAAAGTAGCCAAACTCCTACCGGTTAAATAAGCAAACCGGTTAATATCCACATTGAACTTATAATTGGCATTCATATAAGCTTCCAGATCGATTTTTCCAGGTTCAGAAAAATCAAAAAGTACATCTTTCAGTACCGGATTGGTCTGCAATAAGATCATGACCACTTCCTTAACCTTTAAATCAACCAAAAGCTGGTTAGCCCCGTTATTTCCATCTAAATATGGCCGTAGCGAATCGATATAATTCTTCAGCAAGCTATTAGCCTCGAGTGCTAAACCCTTAACATCATGATTAGGCTTTTGCATGTGCAAATCATATTCGTTGCTAATGCTGTGCAAAATATCCTGATTAATATTGATGCTGATGGATTTAAACTCCCCACCTGCAGGCGGATATTTAGTATACCTTGCCAGTTGGTTACGCCTGAAAAATCTAAAATCGCCATCAGAAAATACAAATTTCTCACCACCGATAAAAATCTCCGAAGTACCTGCAATAACTAATCCTACCGAATGATTGGGAATAAACTGTTCGCCCTCGCTACTTTTTTGTGAATAGCAGGAATACAGGATCTCAGGACGTTTGGTTTGATTTGGCATGTTGATCAAATTTAAGGTTTTATAGTGAGACATCGTCATCCCTGTACAGACGCTATCGTGTGGACACATCTCTGGTAATTTATATTTAGAGTCGTTGTATAGATCGATCGTCATGCTGAATTTATTTCAGCATCTTTCCTGCTAATAGCAAGCTTTGATATCTTAAAAACTATACTTTGGAGATAAATGTTTTTTTTTTCGCTCTATGCCGCGGTGGCATGGTACTTTGGAGCGCCAAAGTACCCAAAGCGCTTCGTCAATCCAGCAATGAGCCTTTTGCACAATCTCACGCGCATCAAAAAAACAGCGACACTTCGTTTTGTGTTCAATGTTTTTTAAAATTAAATCTTCGGTTATGAACACAAAACCACTGCGTTTCAGGTTTGTTAATGCCATTTTTACTGTTGTGCAACGGTTTTTTTGATTTCCCCGGCTCTTGGGATTGACAGCGTCCTTGGTTAAAATCCGTGCTTTATTAAAGTTGGTTAGCATTATGCCTAAACTATTCTTTAAAAAAGATGTGTCCAAACGATAGGTGCAGACGGCGATCTTAATGCAATAAGCCATAGCAATGGCATTAAGACTCCCAATAAAGCTTATAATTAAGCACTTCGAAATACGAATGGATCTTTAATAGATTTTCGTACTGCGTTGCATACCATTTGAAATGACGATACAACCAGTTATTTCTTTATAAAAGATTTACCCAGATCAGTAGCTAAAAAATTCTCTGCTTCATCATGATCTGTTGATAAACTTACCGCCATCCATTTTTCCATTTCTGCAGTTCTGGCAGCATCAGCATGTTTAAGCATTCCAATGGCTTCGCTTCCAAATACCAGGTGTACTGGTGGCTCAGGATTTTCCATAAGATCCAGCATTGCTCTGGCCGCCTTTGCAGGATCACCCATCGGTACAAAATTACCGCTCTGAAAAAAATCAGCTCTTCTCCCAACTGTATTTTCATATCCTTCGATATGGGGTGCATAAGACATAGAAACGCCTGCCCAATCAGTACGGAAACCACCAGGTTCTACACTGGTTACATAAATACCCAAATCAATTACTTCTTTCGCCAGCGCTTCACTAAAACCACTAAGGCCAAATTTTGCTGCCTGATAAATACTCACCCCGGCATTCCCTACACGTCCGCCTATTGAGCTGATCTGAAGAATTCTGCCCGAACGTTGTTTGCGCATAAATGGCAATACTGCCCTGGTAATCTCTATCGGTGCATATAAATTTGTTTCGAGCTGGCTGCGAACCTGATCTTCGGTAAAAGCTTCGGCAGCACCTACAATACCAAAACCAGCATTGTTGACTAAAACATCTATTTTACCAAAGTGTGCAATGGCAGATTCAACAGCCAAGTGAACCTGATCGTAATCGGTAACATCTAATGTAATTGGCAGAATCTGATCGGTATATTTTTCTACAAAGCCTTTTAAAGCATCAGTATTTCTTGCTGTTGCAGCAACCAAATCACCTTTTGCCAGTACCTGTGCGGTTAGGTCACGTCCTAATCCACGTGAACTACCGGTTATAAACCAAACTTTTTTCATTTTTTCTATATTTTATGAATCAAAGGTAGGTCGATAATTAAGGCAAAGCTTTGCTTTAAGGCTCAATTTACTTTGTTAAAAAGCTCATTATGTTTTTTAGTAAAAAAGAATGACATCTTTTAAAGCTGAATCATTTTCTCAGCAATCAATTTAAACAGACTTGACCTTAGCTTTGTGATAAGTAAAATAAGATAGCAATAACACCATTAAAAATACAACCGGACCAATGCGGTTATTGATTGGATCGCCTGATGCCGTATGTGCAATAAATGCCGAAACAAATGTAAATGCGAAACCAGCATATGCCCATTCTTTCCATTGCCCTTTTATCGGTAACAGTAATAAAACAGCACCCAAAATTTTGGCTATGGCTAATTCTACCCTGAAGTAATCAGGAAAGCCCAAGTGATGAAAAGCCTGTTTAATGGTTTCATTAGTGAGATAAGAATAGGCTGAGAAAGTCATCATTAACGAAACTAAAGCGGTTGATGTCCAGTAGATAATTTTGATTGTTTTTGTCTTCATGTTATTTTTTTGTGCAAACCTATATTGTTTTACTATCTAAAAGATACTAGTATCCCAAAGGATAGTGATATCCTTTATGAAAGCTTATACCTTTGTATTATGGAACCGAGAAAAGAACACCACAATAAAGAAACCTGTACTGCAAGTTTAAACGCGGTAAAAGACGCGCTTTACGTGTTAAATGGCAAGTGGAAACTTCCCCTGATTATTTCTTTGCAAGAAGGACCGCAGCGTTTTAATGAGATCCAAAAATCGCTTGGAGAAATTACACCAAAAATATTATCGAAAGAACTTAAAGATCTGGAATTAAATGAATTTGTGATCCGCAAAGTATACTCTACCACTCCAGTTACCGTAACCTACGAACTTACCCCATACAGCGAATCATTAGATAAAGTAATTAATGAATTAAGAGATTGGGGACTAAAACATCGCGAACGGTTAGTTAAGAATAGAAAAACCGAATCGGCCGTAGCAGAGATAACAGCTTCTCTTTAGGAGTTAATTAAACGTCCCAGACCATCTATTTTACCTAAAAAAGCAAAAAATTGATAATGATAAAATTCGGCTATCTTTGTACAAAATAAAATCGATGGCGGTATTACATAAAAAAGAAGAAAAAATTCAGGCAGTGCTGGGTAGGTTGCCTAAAAAATATACAGACGAACAATTTGTAGAGATGTTTATCAGACTTTACTCTAAAGATTGGGGCAAAATAAAATCAGCTTATATTAAACAATCTCAGGATAAAGAACCAGGAACCATCATCAATATGCCAAAACCGGAGGTATATTTACGGCAGATCCTGGCAAATTATCTACAACAAGATCATGCTCCGAAAGCAGTAGAGGTTAAAGAAGAACCTGTTGTTGAAATACCAGTTACCGAAGTTAAAAAAGCGAAAGCTCCAGCTAAGAAGAAAGAAGCTGTAACTGAAGAAGCGCCTGCCGAGGTTAAAAAAGCAAAAGCACCTGTTAAAAAGAAAGCGGAAGCAGTTGAAGAGCCAATTGTAGAAGTTAAAAAAGCTAAGGCGCCTGCAAAGAAAAAAGCGGAAGCAATTGAAGAGACTCCAGTAGCCGAAAAGAAAGCAAAAGCAGTCGCAAAAAAGCCGGCAGCAAAAAAATAAAAAATATTTTACATCAAATATAATAAATCACCTTTTTGGTTGTTTATATATATGAGAGCGTTAATTTAGATGACGGGGATAGGTCGGTATGATTTATCCCCGTTCTTTTTTAGCAGTTTTTTTCCCTTGCATATATCTTTGTCATTCTGACGGATAATTATTTCATAAAATCAATACTAAAGACAGATCTTTTTGGCAAATGGTAGGCTGCGAGAGATCGTCATTCCCAACTTGATTGGGAATCTTAATGCAAGTGCTTTAAGATTCCCGCCTGCGCCTATCGTGTGGACACATCTTTGTTAATTCCATATTTGTTTTTTTAGTACACACTCATTAAGTCGGTCATCTTTCCTGCTATTAATACCCTGAAATGAATCCGATAGCTATCGAGATCAGGGTGACGACACTAATACTAAAATACCTAAAGAATAGCTCTAAAAGCCACATTATTAATCGAACTCAAGTTAATACATAAACATTGTCTTTTCCGCTCTATGCCGCGGGGCATGGTACTTTGGAGCGCCAAAGTACCCAAAGCGCTTTGTCAATCCAGCAATGGGCCTTTTGCACACCCTTACGCACATCAAAAAAACAGAGGCACTTCGTTTTGTGTTCATAATTATTTAAAATTTTAAATTAGCGTTTATGAACACAAAACCACTGCGTTTAGGTTTGGCAGTACTATTAGTTCTTTCCTACAGCTGTTTTTTTGATTTCTCTGGCCCTTGGGATTGACGGCGTACTTCGGTAAAACCTGTAATTTATTAAAGCAAGCTAGCAAAACGTATAAAAAACCCAAACCAAAAGATGTGTCCACACGATAGGATGAATCGGGAATGACGACCGTTCTCTAAATCTATCATATTACAATCTGTAAAAAAACATTACAACGAAGAATTTTTCACCATTTATCAAGTTTTACATCCAATTGTAAACTTTATTCTTTTAATTGGCATATCGGGAAAAGTCGATATACATTTGTACCATGGATCAGGTAGAAATATTCAAAGCCCTTTCGAACAAAACACGTTTACAGATTTTAGGTTGGCTAAAAGAGCCGGAGCTTAATTTTCCGGAACAGCCAAATGCAGATTTTGAAAACGTTGGTGTCTGTGTTGGGCAGATCCAGATTAAAAGTGGTTTATCACAAAGTACCATCTCCGAATACCTGTCTATTTTACAGCGTGCCGATTTAATCAGTTCCACGCGCGTAGGTCAGTGGACTTATTACAAACGCAATAAAGAAGGCTTAGAAAAATTAAGCGAAATCATCAATACCGCATTATAATTTAGCAATATATATGAACACAGATAGTTTATTCAGGCCATTTAGCCTTAAAACATTAAATATTAAAAACAGAATAGTAATGGCCCCAATGACGAGGTCATTTTCTCCTGGTGGCGTACCAACGGCCGATGTTGCCAGCTATTATGCAAAAAGAGCAGCAGGCGAAGTGGGTTTAATTTTATCAGAAGGAACCGTAATTAACCGTCCATCCTCTTCTGCCGATCCCAACATTCCCCATTTTTACGGTGCTGAAGCTTTAGCAGGTTGGCAGCATGTAATTAACGAAGTTCACCAGGCTGGCGGGCAAATGGGGCCGCAGATCTGGCACCAGGGTATTCATGCAAACCATGCGTCTGGCTGGTTGCCAAGTGCTCCATTTGAAGGCCCGTCATCTTTTAACAGTCCAGGTTTCGAAAACGGTGTACCGATGACAGATGCGGCTATTGCCGATACGATTGCGGCTTTTGGTCAGTCAGCAGCTGATGCCAAAGCTTTAGGTTTTGATACCGTTGAAATACATGGTGCACACCAATATTTGATCGATCAGTTTTTTTGGGATGGTACAAATAACCGCACCGATATTTATGGTGGAAAAACCTTAGCCGAGCGTACCCGTTTTGCCGTTGAAGTAATTAAAGAGGTACGGAAAAGGGTTGGTGAAGATTTCGCCTTAATTATTCGTTTATCACAATTTAAACCTGCTGCCTACGATTTTAAACTGGCTAAAAATGAGCAGGAAATGGAACAATGGTTAACCCCATTGGCTGAAGCCGGAATTGATATTTTCCACTGTTCGCAACGCCGTTTCTGGGAGCCAGAGTTTGAAGGTTCTGACTTAAATTTTGCAGGATGGGCCAAAAAAGTAACCGGAAAATCGACAATCTCAGTAGGCTCAGTTGGTTTGGACGGCGATTTCTTTGGTGCTTTCGCAGGGCAGAGTTCACAGCCTAGCTCACTAGACGAACTAGTACGCAGAATGGACCGTGGCGATTTTGATTTAGTAGCCGTTGGCCGTCCGCTTTTAGCAGATCCGAACTGGGTAGAAAAAATTAAACATAACCGCATGGAAGAATTGAAAGGTTTTAGCAAAGAGGCTTTAATGGAATTGGTATAAAACCATATTTTTTCTTTTTAAACTTAGAAAAGCATCTCGAAAGGGATGCTTTTTTTGATAAGGAGCATCGTCATCTCGACTGAAGCGCAGCGAAATGGAGAGATCTGCCCGCGCCTTCAGGTGTAACATAATGCTGAGTTTACGAATAATTTTTATGCCACGGAAGCACAGAGGGCACAGAAATTTTCTTGACAATTTGAAAAGCAGTGCCTGCAATGCTTCGGTTGCTTCAGCCCCGCCCTTTGCTTAATCCCGACTGAAAAAGTCGGAATAACGCTGTCGGTCGGGTTTATTTTACCTCTGACAGCAGCAATGCCGTGGCCACCTAAACCCGATTAAAGCGGGATGCCAATTCCTTCAAATTGGCAGAAGCGAAAGCGGGACTACAACCACCCAAAAGCTTCTGCAATTGCTTTCCAAAACCCAAAAGAGGTCCTCCTCTTGGTACCGGGTTTCGTCATCTCGACTGGAGCATCGCGGAATGGAGAGATCTATCTAGGCAGATTTCTCGACTCCGTTGCACCCGATATTGGGTTCGCTTATAATGACATGACGAATAGAATTTCAATTTAAATCCCATCCTTTTTCCTTAAATTCACCTCTTTAAAATTGATCATCACATGTCGAACATTAAACTCATTATCGAAGAAAGACCCGCAAATATTGGCAATTTTATGGTTGGCAGGTTGTTGCCTTTCAGAGAGAAACGTATGGTTGGTCCTTTTTCTTTTATCGACCACATGGGGCCAGCTGCAATGAGCGATCACGAAAACCTCGACGTTCCACCTCACCCACATATCGGCTTATCTACCCTAACCTTCCTCTTTGAGGGCGAGATTACACATAAGGATAGTTTGGGTTCAGATATTGTAATTAAACCGGGACAGGTAAACTGGATGACCTCGGGCAGTGGCATTGTACATTCAGAAAGAACCCCTGAATATCTCCGCCATACGGATAAAATGCTCCATGGCTTACAGATTTGGGTGGCTTTACCTAAAGATTTAGAACAAATGGAACCTGAGTTTTGCCACGTTGAAGGGGCCGACATTCCAAGCTGGACACAAGATGGCGTTAATTTTAAACTGATTGCAGGAGAAGCTTTTGGTCACAAATCTCCGGTTCCGGTATACAGCCCTCTGTATTTTTTAGAGTTAAAAAGCACTGATCGTCAGAAAGTGAATATTGGCGATTATCTTTTCGGTGAGAGTGCCCTGTATATCTTAGAGGGCGCAATAGAGAGCGATGGGCATATTTTCGAACCCCGCCAGATTTTAATTGCCAACGATGCCAAACTGTGCGAATTTACCATGCAAGAAAACACCACTGTTTACATTTTCGGAGGCGAACCTTTTCCTGAAGAACGTTTTATCTACTGGAACTTTGTTGCCTCGGATAAGGAATTAATTGAAAAAGCCAAAATTAAATGGCTGGAGCAAAGTTTCAAACCCGTTCCTGGTGAAACAGGTTTTGTGCCTTTACCAGATCCTATTAAACATTAGTTCCGTTTAAACAGGTTCATATTTACCGAAACGGCAACACCAGTTGATGATAATCTAGAGTTTCCATAGCCAATATCTGTTAACGGGATTTTCATAAATGGTTTAGCGCTTATGCTTAAATTATTATTTATTTTATGCTGAAACTCCACACCGACATTGGCGATACCTAAATAATGCTGGTTCTGATTTCTTACTTCGAAATCTGCAGGACCTTGATAAGCGCCATTATAAGAATAGCTGTATTTCTCTTTTAACATTAAATAACTGGATAAACCTGTACTTACAGAAATAGAATTTCTACGCCCATTGAAAACTTTATAGTTTAAATTGATCGGAATATCAATGACATCGCAATTGGCATGAATATTTGTTGGTTTTATGCTGAATACATAGTCTGTATTGGGATTATATAAACTAAAGTTCGAATCGTAAATTTTCTTTGCATAAGAAGCCCCGGTAGTAACACTTAATTTTTTCGTCAGGATTACAGTCGCTTCTATGCCGAAACCACCACTTAAGCTACTTTGCCCAGATTTCTGCACGCTGGTTAAATCTGGCGCAGCCAAAATGCTCAACACAAACCGTGATTTTTTCTTAAAAATTGGATCTTTAATCCTTGGTATTTTTCCTTTGACTGGTTCAATTGTAAGATTTTGTTTTTCAAATTCTACTGGTTTTGTTTCAGCACTTATTTCAGGATTATAAATAACATTGGCTAAATAGTTGATCGCATTACTGCTACCCATTTCTACAGATTTCATGGAAATTTGATTCGTAAACCCTATTTCGGCTCCTTTTTGGGAATTCCTGGCTTTATTTTTATTATTATTTCCTGCCAATAAACTTATTCCCCCATTTTCGTTTGAAGTGGTTTCATCTGCTGGCTTATTAATTAAATTGTCTTTATCATTTAAAAGCTTATCACTTTTTTTGTTTGTTTCTCTTTTTGTTTTAACCAGTGGCTTGTTCTCAGACTGATCAGCTTTCGGTTTAACCAATAAAAACACCAGCAGCAACATTGCGGCTATCCCAGCCACAGCAGTTAACCAAATTAGGGGCACAACCCTCCTTTTTGGTGTTGGATGCAATCTCTCCTCCAGATTATCCCAATCTAAATCATTAAAAGGCAGGTCGGGGTTTTCCAATCCATCCTTAAATAATTTATCAATATCTTTTCCCTCTTTCATTGCATATTTGTGTTTAACCTTACCTGTAAAAGGTTTCTATCTACTTCCGAATTCCTTACCTGGTAAGTTTTCGCATCTGTAGCTTTTAACATTTCCTGTAATTTTTGCCTTGCCTTAAACAGGTTAGATTTTGATGTACCTACCGATATCCCAAGCATTTCGGCAATTTCTTCATGGCTGTAACCATCTATTGCAAAAAGGTTAAAAACGGTACGGTATGCCGGACTTAGCTTTTGAACTAAGGTTAATAAATCATTGTAGGCAAGCTTATCGTATATAGAACTTAACTGCACAATATTTTCATGATCCTCAATATCTACGTGATCGGCAAATTTTAAATTGGCACGATAATAATCAATGGCAGTATTGGTTATTATGCGCCCAAGCCAGGGCAAAAAAGCCTTAGAAGGCTCATACTTGGTTATATTTTTAAAAGCTTTAAAAAATCCATCATTCAATATACCTGCGGCATCTAACCGATCGTTTGTATAACGCAAACAAATGCCCATAGCAAAGCTATAGAAATGTTTGTATAGTGCTTTCTGACTATCTCTTTCATTTCTAATGCAGCCCTGAATGTACTTTTGTATAATTTCTTCACTATCGCGGTTAGCGGTCACAGGATCTCCTTTCAAAATAGATTACGATGAGGAACAACGAAAGGTTGCTTCAAAAATTACTTTTTTTAAAATATTTTATATTATTCATTTTGGTCTAAAAATCTCCATTATACAAGCAACCATTTACAACTTGGGGGCGTAATAGCAGCATATCAATTTTTATTAAAGTTAAAACTAAAAACGAAATGTTATGCTAATCTATTTAAAAAGAAACCTATTGGCTGTTGTATGTGTAGCCATGGTATTTATGGCCTGCAAAAAAAATAATTCAGAAGACCCTACACCCGCGGATAATAACAAAAAAGGTATCCAACTGGCAACAGATGCCAAATTCGGATCCGTAATAACGGATAAAGACGGCAAAACCCTATACTTTTTTGCAAACGATGCTGCAGGTACGCCAACCTGTACTGATGGTTGTGAAACTGCCTGGCCACTTTATTACTCAGCAGATGCCAGTACCGATTTAAACCTGAACAAAGCCGAAGTTGGCGAGGTTACCCGCGCTGACGGCCGTAAACAAAGCACTTACCGTGGTTACCCACTTTATTATTTTGCTGGTGATGCCGCAAAAGGTGAGACTAAAGGTGATGGTGTTGGTGGTATCTGGTTTGTAGCTAAACCCGATTATTCGTTAATGCTGGCTAATGCACAATTGGTTGGAGCAGTTAATGGCAAAAATATCAATTACACCAGTACTTATGCTGTTGGCGACGGAAAAACCATTTACTTAACCGATAGCAAAGGACGTACTTTGTATGCTTTTGCGCCAGACAGAAATGGTGTAAATACATACACCAGGAGTGCAACACAAGAAGGTATTTGGCCAGTGTATGAATCTGAAGTGCTTAACTTACCTTCTGCGATAACAAAAACCGATGTTGGTGTAATTACTGTAGCTACAATAAGCAAAAAACAGTTAACCTATAAAGGATGGCCTTTGTACTACTGGATATCAGATGTAAAAAGAGGCGATAACCTGGGCATAGTAATCGGAAGAGGGCCAGGTTTAACTTGGCCTGTATTACAACTAAATGCTACTGTTGCCCCTGCACAATAAAATATTTGAGTTAGGCGGGTTAGGACGGTCGGCTGTGTTTTCGCAGCCGGCCTTTTTTATACAGCTAATAAAGCCTGCTTAATTTTCTCAGCAGCCTCAGCCAATTCTTCGTTCGTTGGTTTTAATTTTTCTTTGCTAAAGTTCATATCGCTTACACTATTCATCGGTATTAAATGGATATGTGCGTGCGGAACTTCTAATCCGATTACCGAAACACCTACCTTTTTACAAGGGAAAGCAATTTTTACACCTTTGGCCACAATCTTCGCGAACATCCATAAACCAACATATAAATCCTCATCCATATCGAAGATATAGTCGGTTTCAATTTTAGGGATCACCAATACATGCCCTGCAGTTAATGGCTGAACATCTAAAAAAGCTAAATATTCTACAGTTTCGGCTACAACATGTGCAGGGATTTCGCCTGCGACGATTTTTGAAAAGACAGTCATAAGGTGGAAGGTTAAAAGGTGGAAGGTATAGGGTTAAGCGTTTGGCGACAGGCGTTTTAATAATCACTTACCGCCAAACGCTATTCGCTTATCTCGAAATCTCTAAAACTTCGAATTGCATTTTACCTGCAGGTACTTCAATTTCGGCAAACTCGCCAACCGATTTACCCAATAAACCTTGCGCAATTGGCGATTTAACAGAAATTTTTCCGGTTTTTAAATCAGCCTCTGTTTCTGCCACCAACTGGTAAGTCATGGTTGCACCGTTTTTAACATTTTTTATTTTTACGATAGACAATGCCAGCACTTTTGATAAGTCCAATTTAGACTCATCAATTAAACGTGCATTTGCCAGCGTATTTTTTAATTTTGAAATTTTTGCTTCATGCAAACCTTGCGCTTCTTTAGCAGCATCGTATTCTGCATTCTCCGATAAATCACCTTTGTCCCTTGCTTCTGCAATTGCTTTAGATATAAGCTGACGACCGGTGGTTGTTAAATAATGAACTTCCTCTTTTAATTTATCTAACCCTTCTTGGGTATAGTATGTTACCTCTGTCATTGCTCTATTAATTTTATTCAAACGCTATAAAAAACAAACAAGACTATATAGTTGGTTTGCTACATAGTCTTGCTTCAATTATAACGAAGATAAAATGTGGAAATTACAAAAGCAAATAAATACTCATGATTTTTACGATTTAAGGATTAATAGGACTTAATATACCCAAAATAGGACAGTTGAGAACAGATACGAATCAACACCTACCCTTAATACTTTACCATTAAAAACGTAACATTAAATATAAACCCATTTAAAATCCAATCATTAGTTTTAATTTAGCTTAAATTATTCTTAAAAAATGAAAAAGTTATTTTCTATCGCTCTGCTCCTCAGTCTGGGCGGGTATATGGCTTCGGCCCAGGAGCTCTATATGCCCCGGAATATCAAAGCGGCATACACCAAAGGCACACGCTCAATGAATGGAAAACCCGGTCAAAATTACTGGCAGAACCATGGCAAATACAACATGGATATTAAGGTAGACGCCGAAACCAAAGTAGTTAGCGGTAAAGAAGAAATTTTATATAGCAACAACAGTACCGATACCTTAAAAAACCTGGCCATCCGCTTTGTAAACAACCTGCATAAACCAACTTCGCCAAGAAGTGGTGCTGTAAGTCAAGACTTTTTGAGCACAGGTCTAAATATTATCGCTTTTTCGGTAAATGGCGAAACCTATAAAGTGGATAGCAAAAGCTGGGGAACAGTAGGTAATGTACCGCTAAGGAAACCTTTATTGCCCAAATCGAAAATTACAGTTAAAATAGAGTGGGATTACCCGTTATCAAAAGAAAGTGGCCGAGAGGGCCAGATTGACCCCAACTCGTTTTTTGTAGCATATAGCTATCCGCGCATATCGGTATATGATGATTATAATGGTTGGGACCGCATTCCACATACTGATAGAGCCGAGTTTTATAACGATTTTAACGATTACGAATTCTCGATCAAAGCTCCTAAAAACTATGTGGTATATGCCACAGGCGATTTCCTTAACCCGGATGAGGTATTACAACCCGAAATTTCTGCACGTTTAAAAAAATCGTACAATGGCGATGAGGTGATCCACATTGCTACCGAGCAGGAAATGAAGGATGGTAAAGTAACCCAGCAAAAAGACTGGAATACCTGGAAATTTGCGGTTAATCACATTACCGATGTTACTTTTGCCTTAAGTAACCACTATGTTTGGGATGGCGCGAGTGTAATTGTAGATAAAGAAACCAATCGCAGATCGAGTGCTCAGGCGGCCTATAATCCAACTACCGGAAAAGACTTTGTTAACTCGGTTAAATACAATTTGAATGCTTTAGACTGGTTTTCAAACAATTGGCCGGGCATCCCCTACCCTTATGTAAAAACGATTGCTTTTCAGGGTTTTGCCGATATGGAATACCCAATGATGGTAAACGATTCTCAATTTGGCGATCCTGTTTTTGCACAGTTGGTTCAAGACCATGAAGTGGCACATACTTACTTTCCCTTCTATATGGGTATTAACGAAACCCGTTACGCCTATATGGACGAAGGTTGGGCCACTACATTCGAATATTTAATTGGTATTGCTGAGCATGGCAAGCAAGCTGCTGATGATTTTTACAAGAAATTTAGAGTTGATGAATACATTAACGATAAATCTACTGAAGAAGATCAGCCAGTGATTTCAATGTCCGACCAGGTTTCGGGAGCTGGTTATGGAAATAACTCTTATGGAAAAGCATCTTTATCATATTTGGCACTTAAAGATATGTTAGGAAACGACTTATTCAAAAAAGCATTGCATACCTATATGAGCAACTGGAATGGCAAGCACCCAATTCCATGGGATTATTTTAATTCGATGAATGCAGGTTCCGGCCAGAATTTAAACTGGTTTTTCCAAAACTGGTTCTTTACCAACAACTATCTTGATTTAGCGATTAGCAAAGTAACGTCTGCACAAGGAAAATCGACAGTAGCTGTTAAAAATGTTGGTGGTTTTGCAATCCCTTTTGATGTGGTAGTCACTTATGCTGATGGAAAAGTTAATACCATACACCAAACACCAGCGGTTTGGAAAGCAAACCAGAAAGAAGTTAATATTATGGTTAACACCACTAAAAAAATAACGTCAATCAGTTTGGATAACGGCATATTTGTCGATGCTACGCCGAGAGACAATGTTTGGAAAGCGAAATAATTAACAGCTTGCGATTTTCAGTTGGCAGTTTGATATAACTGCCAACTGAAAAATGTGAACTAAAAACTGCTAACTAGTAACTAAGAACCGGCTCGTGTTTAACCGGGAAATTCAATGAATTGGCAATAAAACACATTTTATTGGCTTCATGATGCAGCGATGCTGCAAGTTCATAATGTGCTTTATCGGCTATTAAGACCTGTGGATGAAGGGTAACTTCTCTAAACCTACTGCTTCCATCAGCCAATTCTTCCATTGTACCTACCGCTTCATCTTTATAATCGATAACTACGATTTCGTTTTTAGAGCAGAGATGCAAATACCAAAGCATGTGGCAACTCGAAATTGAGGCCAATAAGAGGTCTTCAGGGTTATATTTAGATTTATCGCCCAAAAAGGCAGAATCTGATGAACCTGAAATATCGGCCTTGCCTTTTACTGAAATAATATAATCGCGATCGTACGAGCGGTAATCCATTGTGCCCGAGCCTTTATTGCCCGTCCAGGTAACTGTGGTAGAATATAAATGATCTTTCGGCATGATAAAATTGGTTAGATTATATAGCCAATTTAAGAAAATAAAATGGAGATTTCCCTGTTTTTTGCGCCTACTTCCAAACCTATGAGGTTTCGAAAACCTCATAGGTCTTTATAGGTGGTGAATATTAATTTGAAAAGCAGGGTTCGGTGGTGCTTCGGTTCTGAAAGCCCTGCTATCTCTCCAAGTCATCGCTGCGCTGTGGGCTTTCCGCTCTATCAGGTTTAGATAACAAAGACTTTCGAAGTCTGCAGAATAGACCTCGCAGGTTTTAAAAACCTGCGAGGTCTTGATTAGCTAAAACTAAGCCCCTTTAATTTCTCAGCTAAAACTTCCGAAATTTTTCGGTAAGAATCAAACGTCCAGCCACCCACATGTGGCGTTAAAATCACTTTTTCGTTATTCTTTAATTCATTATACCAAGGCTGTTCACCTAAGGCGGGGAATTTTTCTGTCTGTAAAACATCTAGTCCTGCCCCTAATATCTTTCCTGTTTTTATCGCGTTAAGTACCGCTGGTGTGCTCACAATTTCACCCCTGGCGGTATTAATAAAAAAAATAGGCTTCTTGAAGTGGAAGAAATATTCATCGTCAACCATTTGTTTGGTTTCGGCAGTTAGTGGAATATGCAAACTGAGCACATCACTGTGTTTTACAATTTCTTCCATACTCACCTCACGGGCAAAAGCATCGCTAAAACCTGTTTTATATTTATCATAAGCCATTACATCAACCTCGAAACCTGCCAGTTTTTTCGCAAAACGCTGTCCCATAAAGCCATAACCAATAATCCCGACTTTTTTGCCTTTCAGTTCATAACCGCGGTTTCCTTCACGGTCCCAAATACCATTTCTGATTTCCATATCGGCCCTGCGGAAGTTATTCATCAAAGATAAAAGCAAGCCTGTGGCATGTTCGCCAACAGCATCACAATTGCCTTCGGGTGCATTAATCAGTTCAATATTTCTTTCAAAGGCTATTTTATCATCAATATTATCCAAACCAGCCCCTGCCCTGGCTACAAACTTTAAATTCGGAGCAGCAGCAAAAACTTCGGCATCTATCCTAAATTTAGTCCTTACAGCAATACCAGTATAATCTTTTATTTTATCTAAAGTTTGTTGACGGGTAATCTGTGGTTCATCATCAACCTGGTAGCCCATAGCAATGGCCTGTTCTTTAAATACAGGGTGCAGGTCATCAACAATTAATATCCTTTTCATAATAAGCAAAAGTAACATTTTGAAAATTGTTCGATTGTAATATTCGTTTATAGTTTTTGTAAAACCAACAACTGCTAATTGGGAACTGTTAATTGCAGATTACCAACAAAAATATTACTATAAAATGGCTGTAATAAAATAGTTACGCCCCGTTTATTAAACTTACTTGCCGTTACTTTGTCTCCCTTTATAAAAACACACGAAATTTATTTTTAATGAGACTTTTTCAATACAGAACAATACAGATTACCCTATTACTGCTCACCCTTTCATTTAGTCTTTTTGCACAAACAGGCGGAAACGCAAAAATTACCGGAGTACTTAAAGATGCCAAAACACAAGAAACCATTCCTTTTGCCACAGCAGTATTAATTAATAAAGCCACAGCAAAAAATGCAAAAATAGTTCAAACAGATGTGAATGGTGCATTTGTAATGACTGAAATCCCTTCAGGGACTTTTACCTTTAAAATCAGCTTTGTTGGTTACCAAACCATGGTTAGGGACAATGTGACGATAACTGCTAGTACTGGCACCTTAAATTTTGGCGACATTAAAATGAATGCGGCAAAAGGAAATGTACTGAGCGAAATTACCGTGACCGGCCAGAAACAGGGCATGCAAATGGGGATCGATAAAAAGATTTTCGCGGTAGATCAGAGTGTGATCAGCGAGGGTGGTTCTGCTGGTGACTTATTACAGAATGTTCCTTCTGTTTCGACCGATATGGATGGCAATGTGAGTTTACGTGGCTCTACAGGTGTTAAGGTATTAATTGATGGAAAGCCATCTTTAATTGCAGGCGGTAATGTAGCACAGATTCTTCAATCCATCCCAGCCAGCTCCATCGAAAGTGTTGAGGTTATTACCAATCCATCGGCAAAATACGATGCTGAAGGCCAATCAGGCATCATCAACATTGTTCTTAAGAAAAATACAAAACTTGGGTTTAATGGTTCGGTTGCTTTAACAGCAGGCAACCGCGATAACTATAATGCCAATACCAACTTAAGTTTCCAGAACAGTAAGGTCAATATTTACGGAAACTACGGCTATCGTTACGGCAATCGTGTTGGAGGTGGTTTTCAGGATATTACCTATAAATCAGATTCATTAAGAACAAGATTTGCCAGTCAAAATACAGTTTCCACATCATTGGATAAAGGACATAATGCCAAAGCGGGTATTGATTATTATTTAGCCCCTAAAAGTGTAATCAGCTTATCAGGCGGTTTTAATTCAAGAGATAATGAGCGTAACGATCAGCTCGACATCAGACAATTAGATAAAAACCATTCGCCAGTTCTGCTAAGCAACAGAGCGAACAGCACCGACGGTTTTGGAACAAGTTATGATGCAAATTTAGATTATGTACAAAAGTTTAAGAAACCGAAGGAAGAACTAAGCTTTAATTTTGGTTATTCTTACGGCACCAATAATAGTAATCAGTATTATAGCACAAACACCACTAACCGCAATGGTGTGCCCATTGATGAGACTTTAAGTTTACAACGTGTATTTAATACCGGGAACAACACCAATTACAATATTCAAACGGATTATGCATTGCCAGTAGGTAAAGCGGGTAAAATTGAAGTAGGTTATCGCAGCCAGATCCGCTTAGGCGAGAATGATCAGTATGCAGATTCAATCCTAACCAATAGCAGTATCTACATCAGCAACAATAAGTTGATTAATGGTTTTGATAGCAAAGATCAGGTGCATGCATTGTATTTCAATTACCAGAACCAGATTAAAGATTTTGGTTACCAAATTGGTTTAAGAGGAGAAGATGCACGTTTAGATACACATTTAGAAGGCTACACGAACAATGTATTAACCACTGCGGAAGGAAATATCCATTACAAAAGAATATACCCAAGTGTGTTCTTAACACAGAAACTGAAGGGCGATAACCAGCTTCAACTGAGTTATACCCGTCGTGTAAACCGTCCACGCCCATGGGACACCAATCCATTTTTAGATGTTTCTGATCCATTAAACTACAGAGGCGGTAACCCTAATTTATTACCAGAGGATGTACACTCTTTTGAGTTGGGTTATAGTAAATACTGGAAAAAAGTAACCTTAACTTCAAGCTTGTATTTCCGCCAAACCAATGATGTGATCCAACGTGTAAGAAGTACACCAGTTAATGGAATTATTACTTCAACTCCTCAAAATTTAACAAACCAGATTAATAGCGGTTTAGAATTAATTGGCCGTTTTGACCTTGTTAAAGCTTTAAACTTCACTACCAACGTAAACTTGTACCAGGCCAAGTTTGCTGGTGATGCACGATTTGACATTCCATCAAGCAGTGGCTTTAGCTGGAACGCCAACCTGACCGGAAATTTAACAGTAGTTAAAAGTCTATCACTACAGGTACGCGGCGACTATAGGGCACCAGAAGTGATGGCGCAGGGAAAACGTAATGCGATGTATGGAATTGACGGTGGGGCCAAATACGATTTCCCGAACAAAAAAGCATCTTTGAGTTTCAATGTCAGAGATGTATTTAATACCAGAAGATGGAGCATGACCACCGAAGACAGAGCTACAATCGTTGATTTTGAACGCCAGTTTCAGGGAACAATGGGGAATTTAACTTTCTCTTACCGTTTTGGAAAAACTACATTTACCGGTACAAACAAAAAGAAGAAAGAAGAGCAGGATAACCGTCCTGATGAAGGATCATTCTAATTTTTTAACCAAGGGTGCTTAAAAAATCTAAGCACTCTTTTTTTATCCTAAATTTTCTTCAATACAAGTCCTTTCTTCTTAAAACTATGACAAGTTGTTATCTTGCGGCCATGGAAGAGATTAACCCTTGGAAAACGCTGGAAAGCGAGGTAAAATACGACAACAACTGGATTCGTTTAACCGAACACCAGGTCATTAACCCATCTGGCGGGCAAGGGATTTACGGTACTGTTCATTTTAAAAATCTGGCCATCGGAATTCTTCCTTTGGATGAAAACTACAATACCTGGCTGGTTGGCCAGTACAGGTATGCACTAAATGCCTACAGCTGGGAAATTCCTGAAGGCGGTGGGCCATTCCATGAAGCGCCATTAGAAAGTGCAAGAAGGGAATTACTGGAAGAAACGGGAATGAGTGCCAGAAACTGGAAAGAGATACAAAGAATGCACTTATCAAACTCTGTAAGCGATGAACTGAGCATAATCTATGTCGCCACTGGTTTAATTCAAGGTATCGCGATGCCAGAAGAAACGGAACAACTCGTGGTAAAAAAATTATCATTTGATGAGGCCTATCAAATGGTTTTGAATGGACAGATTACCGACTCGATGAGCGTAGTTGCAATCTTAAAAGCTAAGCTGATGATGTTAAATGGTGAATTGTAACCGGCAGAACCACCAAATGTTCCTAACGGAACATAAAAAATATTATATATTTTTTCTACCAGGCATATGTCCCTATGGGACATTCGCATGATTAGATGTTAAAATTATCTATATTAATCTACTGAACAAACCCTGAATATTAATCATCCCAAAAATTATTGATGTCCCAGAGAAATATCAGCTTATTAGTTCTTTTAACAGTGGATTGTTGTAATTTACCTATTACCTAAAAATATTGCGTAAGCACTTGTTCTATAAAGCCATTTGTTTAAATTGTTGGTGCAATCCCTAAATATTAAATCATCCTAAAAATTATTAATGTCCAAGAGAAATATCGGCTTATTAGTTCTTTTAACAGTGGGTTGTTGTAATTTACCTATTATCTAAAAATATTGCGTAAGCACTTGTCCTATAAAGGCATTTTTTTTAATTGCTGCTACAATTCGTAAATGTTAAGTCATCCCAAAAATTATTGTTATCCCAGGGAATATCGGCTTATTAGCCCTTTAAAAGTGGGTTATTATAAAATTGCCCAATACCTAAAAATATTGCATTAGCACTTGTTCTATAGAGCCATTTGTTTTAAATTTCTGGTGCAATCCCTAAATGTTAAATAACTCCAAAAATCATTGATGTCCCAGAGAAATATCGGCTTATTAGTCCTTTTAACAGTGGGTTGTTATAAAATTTGCCCAATACCTAAATATATTGCGTAAGCGCTTGTTCTATAAAGCCATTTGTTTTATATTGCTGCTGCAATCCCTA
>Ga0190271_10000387_pt1 | contig 22300 bp, 22 predicted proteins | sample Popmic356T_FD_133747 | JGI IMG/M metagenome (GOLD analysis project Ga0190271, IMG submission 133747) | Populus adjacent soil microbial communities from riparian zone of Weber River, Utah, USA - 356 T | ecosystem: Environmental > Terrestrial > Soil > Riparian zone | place: USA: Utah | collected...
GAACGGGTTCGGGGTGACCACCTCGACGTCCTTGGTCTGCAGGTCCTGCAGGGTCTTGATGCCCTCCGGGTTGCCTTTGCGGACCGAGATCACCACGACCGAGTTCTGGGCGATGCCTTTGTACTTGTTGTTGGTCCAGTCTTTGGCGACGAGGCCGCCTTCCTCGATCAGCCGTTCCATGTCGCCGGCCTGGGCGAAGTGGACGACCGAGGCCGGCTGGCCGGCGACGACCGCGCGGCTCTGGTCGCCGGAGGCGCCGAAGGAGTTGCTGAAGCTGACTCCCTCGCCCTCGGCGGTTTTCTCGAATGCCGGCTCGAACGAATCGGTGTAAACGGCTTCCGGGGTGGAGTAACCGACGACCTCGAGCTTGGCGCCTCCGGAGGAGTCGGATCCGGTGGCATCGTCGTCGCTGCTCCCGCAGCCTGCGACGAAGATGGCGACGAGCAGAGTGAGAAGCACGGCGGGGAGGCCGACTTTCACGCCGCGCCGCCGGGCATAGCGAGCGTTCCGCATTTAGTTCCTTCCTTTTTCGACTGACTTACTGGTGAATAGGTTGCGCCAGGCTAGCACATTGTCTACCGACAAAGTAAGGAATGGCGATCCGGATTCGGTGGATTAGGCTTGCGCCGCATTGGGAAGCGGTTTTCTAGGGGAGGAGAGGCATGGCTATCGACGCGGTTCGCACGCCTGAGGAGGCAACCGAAGGGCTGCCGGACTACCCGTTCGAGTCGCACTACCGGGAGGTCGACGGGCTGCGGCTCGCCCACCTCGACGAGGGGGAGGGCAAGCCGGTCGTCTTCTTCCACGGCGAGCCGACCTGGTCGTACCTGTGGCGCAAGGTGATCCCGCCGGTCCGCGACGCCGGCTATCGCTGCATCGCCCCCGACTACGCCGGCTTCGGCCGCTCCGACAAGCCCACCGACCTCGGCTGGTACACGTACGACCGCCACGTCGAGCTGATCTCGGGCCTGATCGAGGAGCTCGACCTGCGCGACGCCACCGCTGTCGTGCACGACTGGGGCGGCCCGATCGGGCTGCGGCTCGCCGTCGAGCACCCGGACCGCTTCTCCCGCATCGTGATCATGGAGACCGGCCCCTTCACCGGCCACCAGAAGATGAGCGACGCCTGGCTCGCCTTCCGCGAGTTCGTCCGCGAAAGCGACGAGGTGCCGATCGGGATGCTCGTCAGGGGCGGCTGCAAGAACGACCCCGGCGACGAGGTGATCGCCGCCTACGAGGCCCCTTATATCGACGGGCCCTCGAAGGCCGGCGCCCGCGCCTTCCCGCTGATCCTCCCGACCGAGCCCGACGCGCCCGGTGCCGTCGAGGGCAAACGCGTCGCCGACGCCCTCCGCGAGGACGAGCGCCCGACCCTGGTCCTCTGGGCCGACTCCGACCCGGTGCTGCCCTTCTCAGTCGGCGAGCGGGTCTCCAGTCAGCTCAACTTCCCGCCGCCGCGACCGATCGAGAACGCCTCGCACTTCCTGCAGGAGGACGCCGGTCCCGAGATCGGCGCGATCATCGCGGAGTGGCTGCGCGCTTGATCACGTCGATCAGGTCGGGGTGGGAGTGCTCCCGCAGCAGATGCACGCGGCGGGGTGGGTGCTCGTCCTCTAGCCAGGTGACCGTGCCGGGCCAGTAGGGGCCGGGCGGCCGCCCGGGGTGGTGGAAGGCGGTGGCGAAGATCCAGTTGCCGGTGTTGTGGAGGCGGCCGCCGCCGCGCAGCGGCCACTCGCCTTCGCCGGGTTCGGGGCCGCCGCGGTGGGTGTGGCCGGTGAGCACGTGGACGCCGTCGACTCCCAGGCGGGCCGCCATCTCGGTCGCCCCCTCGACGCCGCTGCGGAAGATCGCCGCGGGTGAGATGTCGGGCTCGAACTCGGCCCGCAGCAGCCGGTTGGTGCCGGCGACGAAGCTCGGGAAGGAGGCGCGGACTACCTTGCCGGTGAGCTGCCGTTTGCGGCCGGCGTCGCCGTCGTTGCCGGAGAGCATCTTCCAGATCCCCTCGGCCGGGTGGCCGCGCCGGCGCCGCGGTCGCCGCCCCTGGGCCGCCGCGTAACCGAGGCCGTAGATCGGGGCGAGGATGCGCTCGTAGTCGGCGGGGGTGGCGGCGAGCGGAAGCGGGCCGGAGAGCCGCCTCACCGTGGCGGCGGCGATGCACTCGGCCCGCGGCAGGGTCAGGTGCGGGTCCATGTAGTGGCCGTGGGTGGCGTAGACGTCCTCGCGCAGCCAGATCCCCGGGTAGGAGAGCCGCAGCCGCGCTGGCCCCAGCCACTCGGCGAGCGCCGCGGTCGGGCCGGGGGAGGGGTCGTAGAGCTGCTCCAGGCCCAGGGGCTGCCCGGCCAGCGAGAGCGCGTCGAGCAGCGGCTCGGCGAAGCGGTAGTCGTGGTTGCCGGGGACCAGCACCACCTCGCGATCGGCCAGCGCCGCGCCGAGGGCGGCGAAGAACGGTCGCGCCGCGGCGAGGGCGAGGCCGAGCGGCAGGTCGCGCAGCTCGACGGCGTCGCCGAGCAGCACCACCCGGTCGGCGTCGGCGATCTCCTCGATCAGCAGCGCCGCGATCGCGGGGTCGCGGAGGACGTCGTCGCCGACGGCGCCGCCGAGGTGCAGGTCGGAGACGATCGCCGTCCGCATCCGCCTTTTTTACAGCCTGGCTGGGCAGCCAGGGGGCTACACTCGCCCGATGCAACTCAGCGACGAGCGGATGGCGACGGCGAATGGGATCGAGCTCGCCTACCAGGAGATCGGCGATCCCGACGGCGAGCCGCTGATCCTGGTGATGGGTCTGGCGACCCAGATGATCGCCTGGGACGAGGAGTTCTGCCTGATGCTCGCCGAACGCGGCTTCCGGGTGGTCCGTTTCGACAACCGCGACATCGGCCGCTCGACCAAGATCGAGTCGGCGGGGGTCCCGAACCGGATCGACATGCTCTCCGGCCGGCGCACCTCGGCGCCCTACCTGCTCAGCGACATGGCCGCCGACACCGTCGGCCTGATGGACCACCTGGAGATCGAGTCGGCCCACCTGGCCGGCGCCTCGATGGGCGGGATGATCGTGCAGACGACCGCGATCGAGCACCCGGACCGGGTCCGCTCGCTGGTCTCGATGATGTCGACGACCGGCAGTCGCTGGGTCGGCTTCCCAACCTTCAAAGCCTTCGGGGTCCTGCTGGGGACGCCGCCGCGCAGCCGCGACGCCGCGATCGAGCGCGCGATCAAGACCTTCGGGGTGATCGGCTCGCCGGCCTACCCGTTCGACGAAGAGCGCCTGCGCCGCGTCGCCGGCCTCGCCTACGACCGCGGCCACTCCGCCGCCGGCGTCGCCCGGCAGCTGCATGCGATCACGGCCTCCGGCGACCGCAGCCGCGGCCTCCGCAAGCTCGAGCTGCCGGCAACCGTGATCCACGGCGACAGCGACGTCCTCGTGCGCCCCTCGGGCGGTCGCGCCACCGCCAAGGCGATCCCCGGCGCCAGGCTCGAGATCATCGAGGGGATGGGGCACGACCTCCCGCATGAGCTCTGGCCGACCTACGTCGATGAGATCGCCGCTACCGCCGCTCGCGCCCGCCCGGTTGAGCAGCCAGCCCGATCCGGCTAGGCTTCGCTCTCCGGGATTTTTGTTAATCAAAGGGGCTTAGGGGAATGAGAGAGCGGGGCGGTGTGGTGCGCCGGTTTTCGACGGCGATCGCGATTTTGGCCTGCGTGGCGCTGGCGGCGCCCGCGGGCGCGGCGGCGGCGACCGTCGTCAACGGCGGGTTCGAGACCGAGGGCGAGGGTTGGGTGGCGAGCAGCACCAACCCCGAAATCGGCGACTTCTTCATCTACGAGGGGACCAGGCCGCCCTTCAGCGACGAGTCCGGGCAACGCGGCACCGCTCCGGTTCCGGCGCCCCCGCAGGGCAAGCGCGCGGCGATCAGCGACCAGCTGAACGCCTCGACGATGTTCCTCTACCAGGACGTCGTCCTCGCCCCGGAAGCCAAACACCAGCTCAGCCTGCAGACCTTCTACAGCTCCAACCGGCCTCTGGCGATCCCGACGCCGGAGACGCTCTCCACCGACGAAGAAGAGATCGGGGACCAGGTCAACCAGCAGTACCGGATCGACCTGGTGCGGCCGGAGGCGCCGCTCGAATCGATCGCCCCGGGCGACGTCCTGCGGACGATCTTCCGGACCACGCAGGGCGACCCGCTCTCGATGCCGCCGACCCGGATCACCGCCAACCTCAGCGCCTTCGCCGGGCAGACGGTCCGCATCCGGGTCGCCGTCGCGGCCGGGAAAGAGGCCCTCAACGCCGGCGTCGACGACGTCTCGGTGACGAGCACGCCGCTCTCCGGGCCGGGCTCGAGCGGCGGCACCGCGGGCAAAGACGGCAAGGGCGGCAAGGGCGGCGACGGTCCCGGCGCTCGGCTGCGGATCCTCGGTCGCGCCCAGTCGCTCGGCGACGGCAGCGTCAAGCTCCGCGTCCACGTTCCGGACGCCGGCCGCCTCACCGCCAAGCGCCCGAAGATGCTCGTCGCCGCCAATGCCAAAGCGGCCCGAGCCCGCGACCTCACCCTGCACCTGAAGCCGACCGCGAAGGCCCTGCGGGCCCTCGAGCGCAACGGCAAGCTGCAGCTGAAAGTGGCGCTGACCTTCGTCCCGCAGGGCGGCGCCGCACAGAAAGCGACCGCCCCGGTCACGCTCAAGCTGAAGAGGCCGCGCCAGCGCTGAAGCCGGCGCCCGATGCGGCTGAGAGGAGTCGAACCTCCACGGAGTTTCCTCCACACGGACCTGAACCGTGCGCGTCTACCAGTTCCGCCACAGCCGCGGGAGCAGGCAATCTACCGGTTGCGGCCCAAACCAGGCCCCGCCGCGCCCGTCCCCCCGTCTCGCTAAAATGCCCGTCCCTCGCCGCTATCGTCTAGGGGACTAGGACGCCGGATTCTCAGTCCGGAAACCGGGGTTCGAATCCCCGTAGCGGTATTCCGAGAAGCCCCGCAGAAGCGGGGTTTTTTCGTTCCAGGGCAGGCCAGCAGCCGGTTCGTGTCCCGAGATATGTCCCGAAATCGTCCCCGAAAAGGCGGGGGCGTTCGGGCTCGGGAGATGACGAGGAGGCACGATGCCCGCCCAGCCCCAACCGACCAGCGGCCACGTCTTCAAGGTCGAGCGCAAGCGCGGTCCCCAGTGGTATGCGAAGTTCCGGCTCCCGGACGGTCGCCAGGCCCAGAAGCGGATCGGCCCGCACTGGTCCGATCGGCGGACGAGCCCACCGGTCGGCTACTTCACGAAGACGACCGCGCGGGAATGGCTGGACGACACGCTCGCCAAGGCCCGCAAAGGCGAGCTTCCCGGCCAGGTCAAGACCGGGACGACGCTGATCGACGCTTTCGATGAGTGGCTCGTCTACAAGCGCGATCGCAAGATCAAGCTCTCGACCCAGATCGACTACGAGAACATGGTCACCCGCTACAAGAAGGTCTTCGGCGAGAAGTTCGGGAGCGGGATCGGGCCGGAGGAGATGACGCCCGAGAAGGTCGAGGAGTTCCGCGACGCGCTGATCGCCGAAGGGCTCTCGGACCGGACCGTCAACAAGTACCTGACGGTCCTGCACGGTGTCTTCGTCTGGGCGCAGCGCCGCTACAAGCTGCCAGCCAACCCCGTCGCCAACGTCGAGCGACGCCCGCACGCCAAGCGCGGCAACATCGATGTCTTCTCGCGCGAGGAGATCCTCGCCCTGGTCCGCGCCGCCGAGTCAGAGCAGGACGGGACGATCTACCTGACCGCCGCCTTCACCGGCCTTCGCCTCGGCGAGCTGCTCGCCCTCCGCTGGCGCGACGTGGATTTCGCCAACAGCGCCATCCACGTCCGCCAGAACTTCACCAACGGCCGGGTCGATACGCCCAAGAGCGGCCAGGAGCGCACCGTGCCGATGGCCGACGAGGTTGCGGAAGCGCTGGCCAAACTCGCGCAGCGGGAGCGGCACGGGGGAGAGGACAATCTCGTCTTCTGCGGAACGACGGGCGGCCACCTCGCGGGCCATCGCCTCCGGGACCGCTACAAGGCCGCGCTCAAGCAAGCGGGCCTCCGCTCCCTGCGCTTCCACGACCTTCGCCACACCTTCGGATCGCACGCGATCCGCACGGCCGACTCCCGCGAGGTCATGGAGTGGATGGGCCACCAAGACCTAGCGACGACCCAGCGCTACCTCCAGTTCAAGCCCCGCCAAGATGCGGCGCGGCGAATCTCAGCCGCCTTCACCGCCTGACGCTGTTCTCGGAGATCCAGCGCGCCAGGTCCTCTCGGGTGAATCTCATGCCCCGCTGACCGATCCGCACGTGGGGCAACCCGCGCGACCGCACCAGCTCGTACAGGGTGCTGCGCGGAACGTGCAGGAGCCGCGCTGCTTCTTTGGCATCAAGGAGAGGCTCGATCAGAAATTGATCATCTGACATTGCTCGGACAACGTCCGCCGAGTCACCGGATCGCCCCCGCGAATCGGTGGTGGCGCGTTGCTGTGGCGGAGCGGCGGCTTCCGCTCAGCCAGCGGGAACCGCGCGACCGGGCCTGATCTCGACCCGGTAGTCGTCGGGGAGGACCACTGAATCTGAGGGCTCGGGACGGCTGGTAAAACGACGCGCGAGAAATGCCAGCGGGCCGCCCCGGGGAGCGGCGATGATCTCGCGATCATCCGGGCTGACGATCGCAAGCGGCCGACGCTCGGCCAAGGCTTCGGCGAGGGCGGTCTCAAAGCCGTCTTGATCGACCGCGAGGAAGGTAGTCCCCTCGGGATAGCGATCAGGATCGAGCATGGCTTCGATCACCCGCTCGTTAGCGATCTCACCGGCTCTGGTGAACCCGCCGGGTTGTGCTGCCTCCATAAGCGGACCCGGATCTACGCGGCGACCTTATCCCGCCTCGCTGAGTGAAACTCATTCACCCAGATGCGCGGGATGAAGGTAGGCCGATCTCGTTTCGGCTGAACGTGATCCGCCATCCACAAGAGCGTTGCGGATAGGTGGAGAGAGAAGCCCTTTGCCTCAGGGGGACGCCACACGAGATCGGACCCATCGGGGAAGACGATCGCGATCGGCTTCTCCTCGGCCACGGCCTCCCTCATCAGGTCGGAGGCGTTTGGCGAATCAGCGGGGATCAGGACAGTCTTGTTCGGATAGCGGTCATCCGTCTCTGGATCGACGGCCATGCGACCCAAAAGGTCGAAGGCGGCATCGGTGCCCGGCGTGTTTTGGCTTTTTCCTAGCTGTTCCATGAATCGAATATCGCTTCCCAGTGAGCCTTTAGATGGGCGATTGCGGCTGGGATCGCCGCGCTGGTGGGTCCGTCGTGAAAGGGCGCTTCCGGCTGCTTTCCGCCTTGCCGAGTGTAGCGGTGCATGTGGTGGGTTCCCCGATGATTGTCGTAGACGCGAACCGTCTCCCAGGCACCATCGACGAGGGCTACGAGCACGACCGAGTAGCGCTCGATAGGTCGGCCTGAGTGGCTGAATCGGACACGGACCGATCCGTCCCCGATAGGCATCTCGACTTCGCGCTCGTAGGGCATGGGCCGGGCAGCCTCACATCTGACCCGGACGGCGGCGAATAGGCTCATTGCCGATGACGAAGGACGCAAAGCAGAAGATCCAGGGCGAAATCAAGAAAGCCCAGTCGAAGGTGGATCGCGCTCAGGATCAGATTGAGCAAGCGCGTTCGGCTCGACGCGAGACCTTCGAGCGGGCGCGTGCGGCCGGTCTCTCGCTGGCGGAGATCGCTGACGCTGCGGATCTCCACCGCAGCCGCGTCGATCAGATCCTTCAAGGGAAGTAGCTTCCCCCAACTGTCTAGCCCCCTAGACAGCAGTGCTAGTCTGCGCTGAAACAGAAACGGCGACCCGCCGCGTGGTAGCGCAAGCGGGCCGCCTGACCACAAGGAGAGTGACCTCCTCATGGCTATCTCGCACTTTATGGATTGCGACGATCCCGACTCGCCGATAGCGCAGGACCGCAGGGACCAGTCCGTCGTGCTCTCGATGTTGATTGACGAACACCCGGTCCTGCTCACCTTTGACGAGCTGGCCTTGGTCCTCCACGCGGACCTCGATCAAGAGACGCCCCGCGTGGCGGCTCATAACGCGCTGATGGACCTGATTGGCGCCGGGCTCGTCTACCGCGAAGGGCGTCTGCTCTCGCCGACCCGAGCGGCTCTCTACTTCGCTTCCTTGGAAGTGGCCTGATGCCCGGCTCGCACGAGTTCCCCCGCGAGTTGGCCGAGCACTTCGGCCGCAACCTCCTCCGCGCCCGCCGACGTGCCGACTATTCCCAAGAAGAGCTGAGCGACATCTGCGACATGCACCGCACCGCGATCGGGCTCTTGGAGAACGGCGCGCGTCTGCCGCGCCTCGACTCGGTGGTCAAGCTCGCTGGCGGCGTCAACGTCGAGCCCTCAGTTCTGATCGACGGCATCGCCTGGCACCCCGGCGCTCCCAAGCGGAAGGGGTTCTATCTCGCCGGGGTGAAGGTGCCCCGGCCGGTCGAGCGACCGAGCTGATGGCAGGGCGGAGCGATCAGGCGGGCGAGGAGGCTGCCGAGTTCGCGCGCCGATTCGGTCTCAACCTGGCCGCCGCCCGTCTCGCCGCTGGCGTGAGCCAGGAAGCGCTCGGCGACCTCGCCGGGCTTCATCGCACGGCGGTCGGGCAGCTTGAGCGGGGCGAGCGGATTCCCCGCACCGACACTCTCGTAAAGCTCTCTGCCGCACTTGGGATCGAGACCCAAGTGCTCCTTGCCGGATTGATCTGGATACCCCCCAAGATCCAGCCAGGCCGCTTCGAGCATCCGCAGGAACAGGCTGCCTCAGCCCACGCTGAGGCAGCCTGAACAGCAACAGCAACTGCCCCTCACGCATTATCAATAGCCCCAATTGAGGGGGGCGCTCCCGTCGCTCGTCGGACGTACCTGCCAATGCTCTCGATCGGAAAGCTCGGTGCGGGTCAGGAGCGCTACTACTTAGACAAGGTCGCCGAAGGCGCGGAGGATTACTACTCCGGCGAGGGCGAGGCCAAGGGGCAGTGGAAGGGCGACGCCGCGCGGGAGCTGGGCCTTGAAGGGGCGGTAGCCCCCGACCAGCTTCCCGCGATGCTGACCAGCCACAACCCTGCCAGCGGAGAGCCGCTCGGCCTCCGGGCAGTCGGCGGGCGCGGCGCGGTTCCCGGCTTCGATCTCACCTTCTCGGTCCCGAAGTCTGCCTCTCTGCTGTGGGCGCTTGGCGACCGGGAGGCGAGCGCCGCCGTCACCGCCGCGCTTGATCGCTCCGTCGACGCGGCATTCGGATACCTAGAGCGCGAGGCATGCCTGACCCGTCGTGGTGCTGATGCCGAGATGGTCAGGGGGCAGGGCTTCCTCGCAGCCGCCTACCGGCACCGCACCTCTCGGGCCGGCGATCCGCAGCTCCACGTCCACACCCTGATCGCCAATGCCACTCGCGGTACAGACGGCAAGTGGACCCGCCTTCACCACCCGACGATCTACCACCACGCGAAGACCGCTGGCTATCTCTTCGAGGCGCATTTCCGCTTCGAGCTGACCAGGGCTCTCGGCGTTCGCTGGCAGGAGGCTCGCAACGGGATCGCCGAGATCGAGGGGTTCGAGGACGCGCACCTGCGCGAGTTCTCCACCCGGCGCAAAGAGATCCTCGAGGTCGCGGGTCCGGATGCCTCTGCGCGGTCCCGTCAGGTCGCCACGCTGGCCACCCGCTCAGGCAAGGAGGAGGGCGTGACGTTGCCGACCCTGCGCGAGCGCTGGCAGGGGAAAGCCGAGGAGATCGGCCTGAGCGATTGGGTGCTTGCGGGGGTGATCGGCAGGGAGGAGGCACCGACTTGGCTGCTCGCCTTCGAGCAGATCGAGAGCGCCGTCACCGCTCACGCATCCCACTTCGACCGCCGCGATGTGATCCAGGGAGTCGCCGCCGCCTTCCAGGGCGGCGCTCCGGTTGGCGATGTGGAAGCCGTCGCCGATTCCTTTCTCGCCCATCCCGACGTGCTGGCGATCGGCCAGCGCCCCACGGGCGAGCGGTTCACCTCGCGGCGCATCTGGGAGCTTGAGAAGCGTGCCCTCGCGACCGCCGAGGGAATGGCCGGTCAAGGTGGCCGCGCGGTCGCTGGCGAGCTTGTGGCCCAGCGGATGATCTCGGCGCGGCCCGCGTTGAAGCGCGATCAGCACGAGATGGTCCGCCGCCTTCTCATCTCAGGCTCGGGGATTGACGTCGTGATCGGCGAGGCCGGTACCGGGAAGACCTACGCGACGCTTGCCGCCGCCGAGGGCTGGGCGCAGGCGGGCATCGCCGTCCGCGCCGCAGCTCCCACTTGGCGCGCTGCCGGGGTGCTGCGCCAGGAGGGCCTTGAGGCCACCAGCGTTGCTCGCCTGCTGGCCGAGATCGATCGTGCTGTCAGCAGTGGCAGGCCCGCACTCCCCGAAAACTCCGTCCTGATCGTGGACGAGGCGGGCATGGTGGATTCCGCGACCCTCGCCCGTCTCGTCCACCATGCCGAGGGGTCGAGCGCCAAGTTGGTGCTGATCGGCGACCCCGAGCAGCTCGGCGAGATCGAGGCTGGGGGCCTGTTCCGTGCCCTCGCGGAGGGCAGCGAGCCAATCGTCCTGGATGAAGTCATCCGCCACCGCCACGATCTCGACCGCGAAGCGGCGAAGCGGATCAGGGAGGGGGAGGGGCGTGAGGCGCTGGCGCTCTATCGCACCGAGGATCGGCTGACGATCGCCCCCGACGCCGAGGCCCGCCGCGAGCTGATGGTCGCCGACTGGTGGCAGAGCTACAGCAAGGGCGAGGACGCGCTGATGATCGCCAAGCGAAACGCCGAGGTCGGCGAGTTGAACCGCCTCGCCCGCGTGGTGATGAAAGAGAGTGGCCGCTTGGCCGGTCCCGAGATCGTGGTTGGCGACGAGCGCTTCGCCGTAGGCGACCAGATCATCACCCGCAGCAACGACCACAGCAAACGGATCTACAACCGCGAGCGCTGGCGGGTGACCGAGGTTCGCGCTGAGTCCGGAACGTTGGTGCTGGACGGAATCGACACCGCAAGGCGGGTGTGTGTCGATTCCGTCTATTTGGGGCGCATCAGGGAAAGGGACGGAGGACCGGCGATCGAGCACGCCTACGCCGCCACCACCTACCAAGCCCAAGGCTCCACCGTCGATCGCGCCTTCGTCGCCGCCGATGCTTCGATGGACAAGCAGGAGCTCTACGTGGCTACTTCCCGTACTAGGGAGGAGACCTGGCTGTACGCGACGCCGGAGATCCAGGCCCAGCGCGAGGAGATCGCGCCGACCGTCCCTAGCGAGGGGCTTGCCCACATTGCCGAAGCGGTCGAGCGTGACGGAGCGCAGCTTGCCGCACACGATGAGGCGCTGCGATCGCAGCTAGAACCTCTTTCAGCGGCTCAGCTGATTGCCCGCGACGACGAGCTCCGCGCAGTCAGTCGCGACGACCCGAAAGTCTTCTCGGAGCGGGCCGCGATCGACCACCTACTGTTCCGGCGCGAGGGAGCCGCCGCCACTGCTGCACGTCTCAAACCGCCCGACTACATCACCCAGGTGCTCGGTGAGCGCCCGGGTGATTCCACGAATCGGGATTGGGATAAGGCGGTGTGGGCAATTGAGAGGTACCGGACGAGAAACGGCGTGAGTGACAGTCGTTTGGCGCTTGGTGAGGCTCCGAAGGGCGCTGCCAGTAGAGCGGCGCGGGCGCGGGTACAGCGACGTATCGAGCGAGCAAATCGGAGGCGAGGTGCGGTGCGGCAGCGAACGGGGGATCGGGGCAGCGAAGCATCTCCGCGCTCATTTGGGCGACATTGAGAGCATCGTCCACGTTCTACCTCGCGCGCGTGTTGTGAGGCAGGTGAGCGCGTGTCAGGGATAGGTATGCAGTCGGTATAACTTCGCGGCAATGACCGATCCCGGACAGCTCGCGGCTCTAGGAGGTTCCGCGGCTCTAGCAGCGAAGGTTCTGGGACCGACGGCTGAGTATCTAGGCGACGAACTGCAGCATTGGACGAAGCGCAGGGTTGCCAACGTCCAACGGATTTTTGCAACCGCTGAGAAGCGTCTCGGGGGAAGAATTAACGATCCCGGAACTGTTCCACCCCGCGTACTCCGGGAGGTTCTAGATGAGGGGTCCTACTGGGATGACCCTCTTGGAGGGGAATACTTCGGGGGTCTTCTAGCTTCATCGCGGACCAATCTCGCGGCGGACGATCGTGCGGCGACCCTCGCAGCATTGGTGGGTCGCCTTTCAACCTTTCAGATCCGTACCCATTACGCTCTGTACGGGCACGCTCATAATCTCCTTGCTGGCACGGGTATCAATCTTGGGTTGAGTTCGGAGCGGCCCAAAGCCCGGATATTTGTTCCGCATGGAGTGTGGCTCATCGCTCTTGGGGTGGATAAGGACCCAGAGGGAACCGACTGGAACGCGGTGATGCAGCACTCCATCTATGGCCTTCAGAGAGAAGACCTTCTCAAGTATGAACTGTCTGGGGATCACGGGTTCCTGACCGAGAAACTGCGCCGCACCGTTGAGACGGGCGGGGTCGTTTTCGCGCCGACTCCCCTTGGGGTGGAGCTCTTTTGCATGGCGCACGGTATCGACAGCCCCGCGAAATCATTCATGGACCGGGGTACCTCCTTTACCTCACAGGCCGCGATCCCAGTTGTGGCAGGAGCAAAGCTGGTTTCTGAGCTGCCGGCGGTTCCTAACCGGTCCTAGGCCCTGCGACCGGTGACCTGGATCGACTGAGTGCAATCGGGAATGAGTCGAGCAAAACTGGGGCCTGTCAGAATCGTGCCCTGGCGGCATAGCCGCCGTCACCGGAACAGGCCCAAACATCCGCTGTATGAGGAGGTCGTGCGTAGGCGTCCCTGCGGCTTCGGAAACCCATCCGGTCCAGTTGGCAGCGTGGGCGTATGGATAACCCGGTCACGTGGACGGACGAAGCGCAGGTTTATCTGGTGGCTGGACAGCTTGTTGTCCTGATTGCCGCTGCGATCTTTGCTTGGCGGCAGGTCAGGGAGGCGCGGGTGCTTCGGGAAGAGCAAAACCGGCCCTTTGTCGTCGTGGACGTTCAGTCGGACCCTGGCTCACTGGTGTACTTGGAGGTCGTGAACATGGGCACGTCCCTTGCTAGGGATGTGCGGATCGAGATCGACCCTCCGTTGGAGAGCGCGATCGACATCCCTGTGGGCAAGCTGAAAATGCTCAGCGAGGGAATCACCACGCTCGCGCCGGGCAAGAAATACAGGTCGTTGTTCGATCAGGGACCCCCGCGTAACGACTCCGACTTGCCAATGAGCTACATCGCCACGGTGACCTACACCGACGAGAAGGGCAAGCGCCCCTTCAAAGAGACGATGAACCTTGATCTAGATCTGTACATGGACATGACCGATGTGACGCGCTATGGGGAGCACGAGATCCACGAACGACTCAAAGAGATCCGGGACATCTTCAAGAAGTGGACCTCGGGGATCGGTAGCGGAGTTCTCGCTCTTAGCCTGGAGGAAGCGCGAGAAGAGGGGAAACAGCGCCGAGAGCGGCTGGAAGAGCGCGAACGCCAGCGAGAAGATCGAAGCGATAGCTAGGCATTGGGATGAGAACGGCGAGCAGGTCAAAGCGTGCAAAGGCTCACCACGTCCTCCCGCAGTTCTACCTAAAGAGGTGGGGGAACGAGAAGGGGCTAATTGCAATGAGGGGTCGTGCCGGGGATGAGGTTCGGACCGGAAGCAAGGCGCTTGCCGTCGAGAACGACTTCTACACCCTGGAACGTCCAGACGGAGAGAAGGATGCCTCTGTCGAGAAGGCGCTTGCCGAAATAGATGGGAAAGGCGCGGCAGCCCACAAGGCACTTCTCGAATTTGACTTTCCCCTAGAGCCAGAGCAAAAGGTCGCTTTCGCCGAGTGGCTAGGTCTCCAATGGCTGCGAGGTCGGTCCAGTCGCGCAAATGGCCAGGAGCTTGCAGACAAGCTGCAGAAGATGATCATCAGGTTTGGCCTTCAAAACGCAGAGATCGACTCGGATGTCGATCCGACGGCAGGCGGTGAGAGCGAAACTGGGCCAGAGCTTCCACCTGGAACGAGGGGGCCAGGGGTCGAGATCCCCGACTTCGGCCATCTCAGTAAAGAGGAACGGGATGAGCTGGCCGCCGACTTGGACGCCTATCGCTTCGAGATGCCCCGTGGGATGTTGCTGCTTCATATGCTTCAAACGATGTCCCCGGCCGCAATGCCTTTCCTGGAAGCCGAGTGGCATCTACTGAGCTTCGAGGAGAAGACCCTCTTCACCAGTGATGAGCCGATCATCCTCCAGCGCCGTCCCCGACCGGAGAACGAGTTCCTCGGTGTCGGTCCGGCCACGGCGGATAGCCTCTATGTCCCACTCTCGCCATCTCTTTGCCTGGCGGTGATCCGGGCGGGCAGTTCCGGTAAGCAGACCGTCCGAAAGCTTCCGATGGTTGAGGCGGACAAGATCAACAAGGCCACGATCAAGACCATGTGGACGCAGCTTTTTCGCCACGTCGATGGCCCGATCTTTCCCCGGGATCTCCCGGCGCTTCCCAGCGAGCGGATCGTTGTCGGCTAGGCGGAACGAATTGTGTCCCGAAATATGTCCCCGACTCCACCGAAATGTCCCGAACGGGACTAGAATTGGCGGACAACCCAGGCACGGATCGGCCGAAACTGACCTGCTCGGGGCAATTCTCAGTCCGGAAACCGGGGTTCGAATCCCCGTAGCGGTATTCCGAGAAGCCCCGCAGAAGCGGGGTTTTTTCGTTCCAGGGCAGCCATGATCTCGTCAACCGACCTGCAGTTGCGCGCTCGATGCGGCTCGCTGAGGCTCCTCTGCCTGCTTGTAGTTCTCGGCTTGGCTTCGTTGATCCCTGGGCAATCTTCTGCTCTCGGGAATACCCGGGCCGCGAAGCCCAGGGCCGTAATCGCCTGCTTCCACGAGAAGATCGGTCGCTTCAGCGCCGAGGCCCATCCCGGTCGGTGCAACATCCGGGGATACCGGGGAAAGCGATCCGTCGAAGTCCCCATCGAAGGGATGAAGTGGGGTCATTGGGGCGCCAACCCCACTCGGGCGGCCTTCGGGGTCGACAGGCGCGATGGAGTTCGGGTCCGCGTAATCGCATCCCGGCCAGTCGCGTGCGCTGACGGCCGTGCTTGGTATTCGAGGGTCGTCATCGTCCTGCATGCCAACCCAATCGGGCTTCGCCTTCCAGCCTGCGATGGTCCATCGTGATCGATCGAGCCCCCCTGGCCGGGAAAGATCTAGGCCGCATCGCTCTTGCCGGCGTCCTGGTGCTTGGCTTCCTCGTCGGCGGCTGTGGCGGGGGCGAGCAGCAGGAGGCGATGACGCGTTCGGCGGCGCCTGCGACGACGGATGGGGGCGCAGCCGGTGGGGCAGGGGAGCGCCGCCGCGCGACTGTCGCCCCGTCCCACTGCCCTGCCGGCGTGCCCGACTGCCGCACCGCCGAAGGCCGGATCGTCTACGTCGAGCGGGTCGATCCCGACGGCGACGGCGATGCCCACTTCGTGATCCGCGATCCGCAGGGGATCAGCCTGTCGGGACTGACCGCGATCGACGTCCGCCGCGGGCTGCGACCGAATCCCCTGCCGGGACCCGGCGATCTAGTCAGTGCTGCCGGGCCGGTCCAGACCGGCTCCTACGGCCAGAGCCAGATCCACGCCCTGGAGCTGCACGTCGGCAGGCCCTGACGGCGATCCGGGGTGAGACTCACCCGAGCTTCGGCAGTTCGGCCAGTCCCAGCGCGACGAACCCGTCCGCAGGCCGAAGGCCAAGGGACTCGAGGGCATTGGGCTCGAGCGCGATCGAGTCGATCACGGCGACGCCGTCCTTGCGGGCCTGTGCCCTGAACCCCTCCAGCCATTGGCCGAGCAGGAGCGGTCCGGATCCATCGGCGCCGCTCGCCTTTGCGTCGACCAGCAGGACCGCTCCCAGCCTCCGCTCGGCAAAGCGCCGGTTGCCGGCCCCCCTCAAGATCGACATCCCTTTGGTCGGCAGGCCCGGAGCCGGGGCCAGGTCTCCGGTCGAGAGGTCTAGCTCGTATATCCCGGCGGCAAGCGAGGCGGTGTCTCGGGGATGGAGCAGGCGGGCGGCCAGCGGCATGCCGCGAGCAAGGGCCTCCTTCCCGCCCTGCAGGAGGGTCTCGCCAAGCCTGCCGAGGGCTCTGACCGTTGCCCCCTGAGCGGCGCCGGTCCCGGTCGGTCGCGGTTGCGTCGCGGCCACCCGGGCAACCTCGTCGAGCAGGGCCAGGGCGTCGGTCGTCCCCGGGTCGGCCGGCACGTCGCGCGGCCCCAACTCCGCCGCCAGGGACTCGAGCCGTCGGCGCTCGTCGTCCAGCCGCCATGCGGCCGCCGCCGCACTGCCGAGTTCGAGCGTTTCTCGCAGGGCGTCGGGGCAGAGGGCGCCGAGCCCCCGATGAGCCGCGGTCGCGGCGCGAAGGTGTCTGGCGAGGCGCTCGCGATCGCCGCCGGCGACCTCGAGTCTCGCCAGCAGCGTCTGCCCCCGCGCCTGGTGCCAGGGGTTTTCTTCCGCCGCGGCGACGCTGCGCTCGGCGCTCTCCCGCGCCTTGCGCCGCAACTCCTCCGAGGGTTGCGGGGCGGCGCGCATCTCCGCCTCGGCAACCAGGCCCTTCAGGTAGAAGATCATCGCCTTCTGCCATTCGTCCTCGGTGTGCAGCAGCGGTTCGCTCCGCTTCAGATCGCGCTTGGCGGCGGGCAGGGCGTCGCCGCCGAGCTTCGCGTGCAGGTACGCCCTTGCTTCGAGCAGGTCGGCGCTCTGTCGTGAGACCCGGCCCCCGTCCTGACCCAAGGCCTTGTCGAGGATTTCGACCCCTGGCCGAGGGCCCTCCCTGAGGAACATCGCGGTCGCTTCGGCGCGGATGATCCGGTTGCGGGTGATCCTCCGCAGGCCGCCGATCGTGGCGAGCTCCTCGAGGAGTTCCTCGGCCTCGCGCAGTCGGCCGAGTCGGAGCAGCGCCAGGGTCGCGCCTACCATCGCGTCGGCGCGGTTCTCGGCGCCGGTTTCGCTGCGCTGCGTCCGCTCGAACACGCGCGTCGCTTTCTCGAAACGTGCTGTGTAAAGCGCCTCCCACCCGTGGTAGCGCCTGACCCTGCCGCCGAGCTTCCTGGGCGACAGCGCTCGCGCTTTTGCGGCGTGCTCGTTGGCTGCTGCCCGGTGGCCTCGCTGCGAGGCGACGATCGCGAGCCGCAGGTGCGCCTCGGCCTGCATCTGCTTCGGTGCCCTGCTCGCCCGATCCCGCGTCAGTGGCTTCAGCACCTCCTCCGCCTCCCCGAGTCGGCCCAGGTGAATCAGCAGCCGGGCACGGCCGATCGCGCCCCAGATCGCGTCGGGAGTGCTCGGGTCGGCTTTCCGCAACAGCGTCCGCATTTTCCTCTCCAGCTGCGGGGCGAAGCCGAGGTCGCGGGCGAGGTCGATCAGGATCGGGGCGAGGCGCAGCTGGGACTGCAGGTTCACTGATTGGGCACTGAGGATCCGGACCGCCCGCAGCGGCCAGCGCTCGGCCGCCTCCTCGTTGCCTTTCTCGAGGAGGTATTCGCAGATGCGTTGCGGCACCTCGTTCGCAGGCTTCTCCTCGAGCAAGGCCGGGTGAATCTCGTAGGTGCCGGCTCCACCGCCGGGGATCCGGGTCGCGATCCGGAAGACCTCGGAGAGAAGCAGGTCCGGTCGCCCCGACGCCGCCTTTGCGTCCGCCATCGTGAAGGGGTCGTTGCCGAACCAGGCGAGGGCCAGCGCCGTCTCCCGCAGCGCCCCCCGCAGGGTGTCGGGGGGTGGGTTCTCCGGGGGGGAAATCTCTTCCACGGTGGGAACCCGCCGCTCGTCGACGGCGAACGAGGCGGCGGAGCTGGCAGCCCGCAGCTCGATCTGGGAGCCCTTGCGGCGGGTGTACTCGCGGGCGAGGGCCTCGAACTCCTCCTGGCGCTCCTCGGGGTCGCGGGGGATGCTCCGGGTCGCGATTAGGTAGGCCTCCGTGACCTCTCTCTCGCTCGGCGGCGGCAGGGAGATCGGTTGCGGCCGGTTCCAGCCCGCGAAGTCGCCAGTCGCTTCGACGCTCGGGTCGTCGGCGATTACGAGCAGCGAGGGCCGCTCCTCGGGGTCCTCGACCTTGTCGCGGGCCTCGCGGATCTCGCGCAGGCGGTCCCGCTGCGAGTCCTTCAGCTTGCGGGTCAGGTCGACGATGTACAGGGCGCCTGGAGAGACGCCGTCAGGGGAGGGGCTTCCCGCGGGCAGGTCGCGGATCTGCTCGGCCGCCCTTCCGTCCCAGGTCAGCGCCGCCAGCTCGATCGCCTCCGCAAGATGCATGCGACCGGAGCCCCCCTTGCCCCCGATGACCACCATCGAGCCGGGTTGGAGGCGGTCGAGGGCGACCGGGACGAGATTCTCCAGGCGCTGGATCGGGGGAGTGAACCTCTTCAGGTGCTCGGGCAGCAGATCGTCCCTGGCGACGACGGCACGATGCAGGCGCTCGCTCGCTTCCATCGCCAGCTGCGCAAAGCCGTTGAACGGCTGCGAGCGCCGGCCCCCGCCCAGTCCCGCCAGGTCCTTGCGGTCCACGGGCAGCCACCGGAACGCCAGCAAGTCCCGCGCGTCGAAGAGGTCGACCCAGACGTCGGAGCCGAATCCGTAGTTGGCAATGCGGGTCTCGTTCTCCACGGCGGAGGTGGCATTGGGCAGGAGCCGCTTCGCCAGTCTCTTGCCGTCCTGGCCTGCAGGCGCGGCGCTTGCAAGCAGCTCTCTCAGCTTGTTGGCGGCAACGTGCAGCGACTGCTTCGGGATCGGCCGGTCGGGCTTGCGGGAGAGGAGCTCCCGCAGCTCTGGGCCGGAGACGGGGATCGGATCCCGAACGGCGAGGTGTCGCGCCAGCGCTTCCTCCGCGGCCGGGCCAGCGAGGGGCCGGACCTCGCCCCCGCGGATCTGGAGCCTCCACCCGCCCAGGCACCAGATCCGCAGCTCTGCCTGAGACCACGATGCGTTTTTTTGCGGGGGAGCCGCCCCCTGGGCCGCCATGGGAGCGGATTCTGACAGCTTTTAGTTTTAGCGAATAAGTTTTAGAAACAACGAGAAGGAATCTTGACGTGGAACTTGCCACCGCTCTATTTTCGGGATCAGGTTACGACCCGGGAGGTTCCATGTCCATACCGTTTTCGATCCGATTCAAGACCCGCGCCATCGGGCCGCTGCTGGCGGCGCTGGCTCTCGGCCTCGGGCTCGCCGCCGCCGTCGCCGGCTGCGGTGGCGAGCACGCTGCGGTGGCCAAGGACGAAGCGCGCCGCGCGGCGCACGTCAAGGCCGCCGAGCTGCCCGACCTGCAGGTCAGGAAGCTGCCCTCGGGCGACAGGGTGATCTCGCTCGAAAGCGACCTCTATTTCGCCTTCGACAGCGCCGAGCTGACGGCGGCAGCGCGCCGCCAGCTCCGCGAGCAGGTGCTGCCCCGGGTGGTGGCCTTCCTGGCCAAGCCCGGCGCCGTGGTCGAGCTCCGCGGCTACACGGACGGGGAGGGCACCCGTGCCTACAACCTGCGTTTGTCCGGCGACCGGGCGGAGGCGGCGCGGCGTTTCCTGGTCGCCGCCGGTGCCCCGGCTGCGCTTCTCGACGCCCAGGGCTTCGGCGAGGGCCAGGCCGCCACGGAGGGACGCGACCGCGCCCTGCGCAGGGTCGACGTGGTGCTTCGGAGCGGGGGGTCGCGATGAGCGGGGCAAGGGGCATGACGATCGCGGTCCTGGTGGCGATCGGTGCCATGGCGTTCGGCGGCTGTTCGATGGGCGGGCCGGAGGTCTCCTCGCGGGCGAGCTGCGATGGCCCGGCGTTCACGTCCGAGGAGATGCCGACGGCGGCGCCGCAGACCCTGATCCTCGTCGAGCTCTCCCGCAACGACGAGGCCGCCCGCGAAGCCGTGATCCAGGCGATCGACCCGACCCTAACTCGGGCGGTCTCCGAAGGCGGCGTGGTTCGCCTGCTGGTCAGCGGAGGCGAGGGCATGCGGGTCTCCAAATCGACCTGCCTCAGCGGCGACGCGGCGATCATGGTCGACCGCAACAACGAAGAAACGGAGCGGCGGGCCCGCAATACCGCCCTCGACGCGATCGAGGGAAGCGTCTCGGCTCAGCTCGAAGCGATCGAGATCGCTCCACGGGGGAATCTCTCGAACCTGCTGGCGGCGACCGACGACGAGCTGCGCTCGCTGGCCGCGGCGGAGGGCACCGTCGGCGGCGCCCCGGCGTCGGTTCTCGTCGTCAGCGATCTCACCAGCCCGGCGCCGGTCGGGGACTGCCTGAACCTCGACGGGGTCCGGGCCAACCAGGCGGTGGCCGATGCCGTGATCGCCCGGTGCCTGGAAACCGGGCAGGTGCGGCGGCTGCCGGAGGGCGTGGCGCTGCAGATCGTCCGGCCCCAGCTGACGCCGGGCGACAGCGCCGGGGCGCGGATGAGCGCCTTCCTGGTGAGAAGCATCTGCGGGCAGATGACCAATCAGAGCGACGGGTGCGCGCCAAGCGCCGTCGGGAGGGGGTAAGGATGTACCGAGAGGCCCAGACCGAGCACTTCGAACCGCTGCTGGTCAAGTCGCGGCCGATCCTGATCGCCTGCTGCGCGGCGACGATCGTCCTGATCGGGATCGCCTGGGCGATGATCGGGGAGGGCGTCGTGCGGGTGGCGATCACCGGCTCGATCCTGATCACCACGACCAGCTCCTTCACCGCTGGCGGCTGCTACCGGCTGCGCGATCTGCGCAGCCGCCGCGGCCGGGTTCTGCGCAGCCAGCCCGAAAACGCCGGGGAGCTGGCGAAGCTGCCACCCCTCGAGACGATCCGGCGCCGACTGCTCGTCTCGGCTTCCGCCACCGTCGCGGGCGCCCTCGGCCTCGCCGTCACCACCACGATCGGCTTCGTCGGCGACTTCCCCCAGAGCGTGGGCGAGTGGTCGGCTGTCGTCTCGATCCTGACGCTGGTGATCTCGGCGCTGTACTTCGTCGCCGCGACCTACACCCGTCCCCTCGATTAGGAAAGGCCAGGAGATGAGACTCAGAATCTGGAAGCTGAGGAACAGGTCCAAGCCGGGTGGGGTCGCCCGGGCGCTGCTCAAGGTGGGCGACCTCGACGTGGCGAGGGACGGCAGCGGGCGGCTGAGGATCGGCGAAAGCTGGCGGCGGAACGCGCTCCGCCAGGTGGCGCAGCTGGGCATCGCGATGACCGTGAAGCTCCGCACCCGGATCGCTGGCCTCGAACGCCGGATCGAGATCCGCGACGAGCGGCGAGCCAAGAAGAACGAGCAGCGGGCCGACCGCATCGAGCAGGGTCGCCTCTGGCGGCGGGAAGGCCTCTACGAGAAGACGCTCCACATCGACCTGCCGCGCCTGGCGCGGGTGGTCCTGTACCTCTTCCTGGCCGGGCTCGACTTCTACGTCTTCGCCGAAGCCTGGGCGATAGGCACCGATTCCCGCACCGGCGAAGTCAACTGGTGGATCGGCGGGCTGCTCGGCCTGGTGGTCTTCGGCGCCGGCTTCCTGGCGGCGGTGCAGCTGAAGCGCGTCGTCATGGCGCGCCGCCAGCGCGAGCTCCTGGACGAGGCCCAGAGCCCTGACCCGAAGCTGGTCATGTTGGCGGCGAACCCGCTCTTCCTGGGCATCGCCGGGATCTTCTTCCTGGGGATGGTCGTGCTCGGCTTCCTCGTCCGCGTCGCCAACGAGTCAACCGAAGTGAACCTCTTCATGGTCGCGATGGCGGCGCTCGTTCCCCTTCTCGCCGCGGTCGCGGAGCTCTTCCTCTACGACCCGATGCAGCGCGAGGAGGTGCAGCCGAACCTGGTCGATCGGATCCTTGCGCATCGCTCCGCACGAGCGGCGCGGAAGCTGGAGCTCCGCGAAGAGAAGATCGAGCAGATCGAGCAGGGCGTCCGCGAGCGGTACGACGGCGAGATGGAGATTCTCCGGGTCGAGTTGAGCGACCGCGGCATCCGGCTCGAGTGAACACTTAAGTGAAGCCCCCCGCCAGCATCCCGGTCCTGGTCGACGAGGAGAGTGGCGAGGTGGTGCCGGAGTCGACGGCGGTGGTCGAATTCCTCGACCGCTTCGGCGAGGCGCCGCCGCTGCTTCCGGCCGACCCCGCGGCGGCCCTGCGGGCGCGGCTCTGGGACCGCGTCCTCGACGGCCAGGTGATGACGCCGATGCAGAGATCGTCGCCGACAGCCTGCGGCCCGAAGGCAGCCACGACCCGCGCGGCGTCGCCGA
>Ga0190271_10000388_pt1 | contig 22283 bp, 20 predicted proteins | sample Popmic356T_FD_133747 | JGI IMG/M metagenome (GOLD analysis project Ga0190271, IMG submission 133747) | Populus adjacent soil microbial communities from riparian zone of Weber River, Utah, USA - 356 T | ecosystem: Environmental > Terrestrial > Soil > Riparian zone | place: USA: Utah | collected...
CGCACGGCGCGCCGAGCAGAGCGCTGCCGACGACATCGCGAGCTCGCGCTGGAGCGCAAAATGAAGGCCGTCGACGTCAGCTCGTCGCTGCTCGAGCCGGCCGCCCCGCAGGCGGGCGAGAGCGCGCACAAGGGCGTATCCGCGGGCGCAAAGCAGTTCGACGCCCTGCTTGCCGAGGCCGTCGACGCGCGCGCCGGTTCCGCGCGCGAGCCAGGGGTCGACCGAGAGGCGACGCCTGCCGCGAGCGCCAAGTCGGGCGTGCCCGGCGCGGGCAAGCTCGGGCGCCCCGCGCTCGCCGGCAAAGCGCCTGCCGACGAGTCTGCGCTGGCGGAAACGTCCGGCGCCGAGCTGCCCGTGGAAGAAGCTCCGGCAGAGCCGGTGCAGGGGTCGAACAAAGGGGCGCTCTTGAGTCGCGATCGTTCCAACGAGCTGCCCCCGGCGGCGCGCTCCTTTCACAACAGAATCTCGCACGCAGTCAGCCACGCCGCGCGCGCTCCCGAGGGCGACGAGCAGGTCACGCCCTCGCTAGCCGACGCCGCGTTTGGTCAGGCGCTCGAGGCGGCCGCCCACGAGCCCGCAAAGGCTGGCGAGCCCGAGCGTGCAACACAGCTCGCCGAAGCGGAGCCGAGCGTCGAGGAAGTCGAGCCGACGCTGACGAGCGTGCAGGAGGCGTCGGCGGCGCTGCAGGCCGTGCTCGAGCGCGTGGCCACCGTGGTTCTGCGCATCATGGCACCGGCGCCGAGCGGACCAGGCGCTCTGCCCGCGACGGGCAGCGAGGGTGCGGAGCTGGGTGTGGCGGCCGGGGCAGCGCGTGCGCACGGTGCTCGTGACCCGGCACAAGCGCTGACGACCCCACACGCGGTAGCAGCCGAAACCAGCGCAGCATGGAGCGCGCTCTCCGCACACGCAGAGCTTGCGGGCCCGGACGGCGTCGCGGTCAGGGGCGCGCTGCTCTCGCCTGCGAACGCAGCGACGAGCGAGCCCGCGCTGCGCGCAGCGGGATCTGCACACTCGGCGGCGGCTGCCGCGCCCCTCCAGGGCGTGCCGGCGAGCGGTCCCACTGCTGCATCGGCGAAAGTCGCCACGGGATCCGCGCAAGCGGCCGCGCAGCCGGCGACGAGCGCGCTCGATCGCGGCGCGCCGAGCGGACAGGATCCGCACGGGGCGGCGCGCGCCGCCGCGACGGCTTTCGTCACGACGCCAGCGGCCGCCGTGGTCAGCACGCCGCAAACCAGCAGCACGACCGCCACGTCTGTGGCGGGCGCCGGCGTCGCGACGCCGGCACCTGCTCAGACCGCTGCGATCGGAACCACGACGCCTGGTCTTCCGCTGGCTCCGAGCAGCGCCGCGGGCACGAGCGGCTTCAAGGTGGTCGGGTCCACGCCGCTTGCCGGCAACACGGCGGCGCCCGCGGCCTCGACGAGCAATGCGACAGCGAGCCCGCTCCCGGTCGCCACCAAAGCAGCGCGCGGCGAAACTAAGCCAGCCGCAACGAACGAGACCGACGCGACGCCAGCAGCGTTTTCGGCGGCTGTGCCGGCGGCTGCGCCAGAGCTCGCGCAGAGGTCGCCGGCGGTTGCCACGAACGTGTCCTCCGTCGGCACGCAGCCCACGGCGTCGACGCCAGCCGCACAGCCCGTCGCTGGCGCGGTCAGCGCGCCCCTTCCGCTGGCGGTGGGCGAGCTGGTCTCCGCGCAAAATCAGCCGCTCGCGGGTGCGTCCGATCGAGGGCCCGGCGTCACGGGCAAGGGGCAGCGCACGCCGGGACAGGCCGCGGACGAAACGATCGCACCGCTGCGCGGCTTCACGCGCGGCGCGCTGGTCGGTCAAGCGATGTCGGCCTACGCCGGGCGCGGTCACGAGTCTGCCGATCCGCAGTCGAGCCGTGGTCGCTTCAGCGACGAGCGCGAGTCACGCCCCGAGGCGGCGCGCGCGACAGACGTCTTCGGCGTGGTCGACCCGGCTGCGCTGGCTGCACAACATCAGCCCGCGCCGGAGGCTCCCTCTGCGCCCGCCTTTGCGGCGCAGCCCGCCATCCCACTTGCGCCTGCGCAGCCCGTGGTCGATTTACCGACCGTCGAGTTCGCGGCCGGTCCGCCCACGGCGCACAACGAAAACGCCTCGATCTCGCTGCACCACCCGGAGCTCGGGCCGATCCGGCTCGAGGTGCACAGGAGTGAGGGCCGCATCGAGGTGCACGCCGTGATCGAGTCGGTGCACGCCGAGGCGGTGCTGCGCGCCAACGAGAGCGGCATCAGGCAGGGCGTCCAGCAATCCGGCATGACCTTTAGTGCGCTGCGCGTGCGTGTGCGCGGCGATGAACCAACCACGTCTCGTACGGCGCAAGTGCGTCGGCGGCGCGCGAACGAACGGGAGACCTGACATGGCGATCAACGGCATCAACAACACCGACCCGAGCGCCGCAGCGGCCGCCGCTGCGCAAAAGACCGATCTGAAGGTCGGCTCCAACGCGATGGCCAAGGACGACTTCATGAGGCTGCTGGTCGCGCAGCTCAAAAACCAGGACCCGAACAACCCGCTCGATACCAAGGAGCTGGTGACCCAGCTCTCTCAGCTGACCAGCGTCGAGCAGCTGGTGACGATGAACGACAAGCTCGCGTCGCTCACCGCCGCCACCAACAGTATGGCGGCGAACCAATCGTCGGGTCTGATCGGAAAAACCGTCCGAGGCACGGCCGACACCGTGCAGCTGACCTCTACAGGCGCCGCGAGTAGTGCCGTTAAACTCTCGCAGAATGCAGAGAAGGTGACCGTCAGTGTGACCAACGACGCAGGCCGCGTGGTGCGCACCATGGAGCTCGACAAGAGGAGCGCCGGTGTGCAGACGCTCACCTGGGACGGCAAGACCGACTCGGGGGAGCGCGCCGTGAACGGAATGTACAAGTTCGAGGTCTCCGCCAAGGACAAAAATGGCGTGGCGATCGAAGCAGACCAGACCGTCTCCGGAATCGTGACCGGGATCGACTACGACAACGGCGCCCCACAGCTCGTGATCGGTACGACTCGTGTTCCGCTCTCCCAAATTTCCTCCATCAGCCAGTAAGTAAGGAGTTCTATGTCGATTCTTCGCACGCTCAATACCGGTGCTACGGGTCTGTCCGCAAACGGCGAGGCACTCGGCGTGGTGTCCGACAACATCGCGAACGCCAACACCATTGGCTTCAAGCGCTCGCGCGCCGACTTCCAGGACATGGTCGCCAGCGCTGGCAAGAGCGAGCTCACGCAGATCGGCGCAGGCTCTCGGCTCGGCGGCGTCTCGCAGATGTGGAAGCAAGGCGCGCTGCTCAGCACCGAGTCGTCGACCGACCTCGCGCTGTCCGGTGACGGCTTTTTCGTCGTCAACGGCACTGCCAGCGGCGTGTCGGGCAACTTCTACTCGCGCGCGGGCCAGTTCCATCTCGACAAGGACGGCTTCGTCGTCAACACCGACGACCTCAAGCTGCAGGGCTACCCGGCCGACTCGCGCGGCCAGATCCTGGGCACGCTGAGCGACCTGCGCATCGGACCGACGGCGCTGCCTGCGACCTCGACGGCCGGAGTGCGTTTGGGTGTCAACGTCGACGCCAACTCGACGGTTCCGGCCAACGCATTCGACCCGACCAATCCCGCGGCGACCAGCAACTTTCCCAGCTCGGTCACGGTGTACGACTCCCTCGGTAACGGCCACCAGATCACGACTTACTTCAACAAGACGGGTACCAACGATTGGGAATGGCACGCGGTCGTCGATGGCGCGGAGATCACCGGCGGCACGCCGGGCGTGCCCTTCGAAGGCGCCAGCGGCACGCTCGCCTTCAGTACCGACGGTGCGCTCCAGACCGAGACCACCGTCCAGTCGACCTGGGACTTCGTCGGTGCAACCGCCGGACAGCAGATCGCCTTCGACTTCGGCTCGTCGATCGACGACGGCGGTACCGGTCTCGACGGCACCACCAACTTCGCCAGCCCGTCCACCACCAACGCCGCCACGCAGGACGGCTACGCGGCCGGCTCCGTGACCGGCATCAACGTGGCGGCCACCGGCGTCATCACCGGCGTGTTCACGAATGGACAGCGTCGCGTGCTCGGTCAGGTCGCGGTGGCGGCGTTCAAGAGCGTCGACGGCCTGCAGCGCGCGGGGCAGGGCCTGTGGGTGCAGACGGAAGACTCCGGCGAGGCGCTGATGGGCGGTGCCAGCACGGGTGGCCGTGGCGCCATCGTGTCGGGCTCGCTCGAGCAGTCCAACGTCGACATCGGTCGCGAGTTCGTCGACCTGATCGGCTTCCAGCGCGGCTTCCAGGCCAACTCGAAGGTGATTCAGACCGCGGACGAGATGTACGGCGAGCTCGTCAACATGAAGCGATAAAACTCACGCTTGTAGCACGACGACTCGAGCGAGCTGGCACCCCTCCCGTTTGGGATTGGGTGCCATTGTCGTCTTCTGCGATGCCTTCCACCCGGCACCATTTGCTGGCACGCTCGCGAGATGAACAATCGCATCATGATCGTCGACGACAGCAAGGCGATGAGGATGATCGTGCGACGGACTTTGAAGCAGGCGGGTTTTGGCAGCTACGACGTCGAAGAAGCCACCAACGGTGCCGACGCACTCGCCAAGATCCGGCTCGACGTGCCGTGTCTCGTGCTCTCCGACTGGAACATGCCTGACATGTCTGGCTACGAGTTACTGACCAAGCTGCGTGAGGAAAAGATCGCAGTCCCCTTCGCGATGATCACCACCGAAGGAACGCCCGAGATGCGCGCCAAGGCGTCGCAAGCGGGTGCGCTGTTTTTGATCCAGAAGCCGTTCACGCCAGAAGAGCTCGCGCGGGCCGTCGGCACGGTTCTCAAGTAGGGAGCGCTCGCTTTCGCGCGGCGGCTTGCGGCCGGCGAACAACGCGGCGCCTGCGCGTGCGAGCAGAGCTCAGACACCAAGGTAGATGTTCATGCCGCCGGCGGGATAGCCCTGCACGGCCACCTGCAGGAACAGCTTTGCGTTTGCGCTCGTGACCAGCTGAAGGCTCGCGCCCTCGAGGGCGACCTTGGTCTGGTTGACCTCGCGCAAGATGGTGCGCCTGCCCAGCGCGGCTGTGGTCAGCACGGTCAGCACGTTGACGACCTCGTGGTAGTTGCCGAGCAGGTCCTCGTCGAGCAGCTGGCCCTTGCGCACCAGATCTTGCACTGCCCCAGCGGGGATCTTGGACAGCGCCGCACCGGTGCTACCGGCCGCCGCGATGTCCGCGACGACTGCGCACACCAGCGTTCCGGCCTCGTCGTGTACGCCGCCGAAGACCAGTGCACCCTTCAGTTCTTGGGAGGGAAGTTTTTTGACCGTCACGTTCGAACCCAGCAGGGCGTGGATGTGTTTTGAGACGGCTTCTGGAGTGATCGGCTGTGGTGTGGCCATGTCTGTCGATCCTTACTGTTGGTTCGGCTGCACGTGCACGGGTGCCGTGAACTAGGTGAGCGAACGATCGGTGCACGCGATGAGTGAGTCAGAGGACTCTCAATTCCGCGCAATCGATCATACGCTAGACAACACCGGCGCAGAATCGTGGCTGCAGATTCGTGGCTAAAGATCCAAGCCAGTCTGGCCGTTAGAAAGGTGGGGAGTCGACCGGGCACGCTGCGTGCTCTGGGCTCCTCGGAAATTCACGAATGTCCATCTCCTATCCGCCGCCCAGTTCCAAGTCGAAAAGAAACAGCCCGGTCAGCGCGCCGCGTGCGAAGGACGTCGCGATCGAGGAGCTGGAGGGTGCGTCGCCCGACAACGATCAGGACCTCGCTTCCGAGAACACGGAGCTGCGCGCGTCGCTGCGTGCGCTCACGCGCGGCCAGTCGATGCTCGAGATCGGTCTCGACGGCTTTGTGCGCTTCGTGAGCGAGCAGTTCGGGGTGATGTCCGGCTACACGGATGACGAGCTGCTCGGCAAACACTTCTCCAACTTGTTCGACCCGACCGTGTTCGCACGCAAGGAGTTTCGTGAGTTCTGGGCGGACCTCACGGCTGGCAAGGTGCGCAGTGAGCTGTTCAAGCAGTTCGGCAAGTTCGGGCGCGAGCTCTGGGTGCGCGTGACCTTCTGTCCGGTGCAAGACGAAAGCGGCCGGGTGACCAAGATCCTGCTCAACTTCATGGACGTGAGCGAATCGGTCGCGCGCGAGGCCGACTGCCGTGCGCAGCTCGACTCGCTGCTGCGCATGGGCACGATGGCCGAGTTCGGCATCGACGGCACGCTGCTCGCTGCGAACAAGAGCTACCTCGATCTGCTCGGTTACCGTCTCGAGGAGGTCCAGGGCAAACATCACGCCGCGTTTGCGGGCGCGATCGAGCAGCCCCGCTTCTGGGAAGACCTGGCTGCCGGCAAGCTACAGACCGGCCGCTACAAGGTGCGCGCGCGCGATGGCCGCGAGGTGTGGATGCTCAGCGGGTACTCGCCCGTGCTCGACGGCGCGGGCAAGGCCTACAAGGTCCTGTGCATGGGCGCTGACGTGACGGAACAGGTGCAAAAGGAAGAGGTGCACGCGCGCAACGCGGCGCTGATCGACAACGCCCCCGAGGCCGTCATGTTCGCCGACAACGCGGGCACCATCCGCTACCTCAACTCGGCGTGTCGTGGCCTGTTCCGCAAGCTCGAGCAGCACCTGTCGGTGCGCAGCGACCAGCTGCTGGGCGTCAAGGTCGACGGCTTTTATCGCGGCGCCGAGCGCTGGTCGAACGACCAGCAAGGCCAGCTCAGGGAGTTCACCGTCAAGATCGGCCCTGAGTCTCTCAACGTCGTGGTGACCGGCAGCTACGACGACAGCGGACATCAGATCGGGACGATGGCCTCGTGGCACCTGGTGACCGACCGCCTGCAGGTGGCGAGCGCGGCGAGTCGCTACGCACAGTCGCTGGCAGCGGCCTCGGAGGAGCTGTCTGCGGTCGCCAAGCAGATGACCTCCAACTCCGAGCAGACGACCATGCAGGCCAACCTGGTCGCACAGGCTTCGGAGCAGGTCACCAGCAACGTGACCTCGGTCGCGGCCAGTGCCGAGCAGATGAGCTCGACCGTGCGCGAGATCGCCAAAAACGCCCACGACGCAGCGCGCGTGGCCACCGCGGCCGTGCACGCCGCGGACGAGACCAACCGCACCGTAGCTCAGCTCGGCGACAGCTCGATGGAGATCGGCAAGGTGATCAAGGTCATCACCTCGATCGCGCAGCAGACCAACCTGCTCGCCCTCAACGCCACCATCGAGGCCGCCCGCGCCGGCGAGGCCGGCAAGGGCTTTGCAGTGGTCGCGAACGAGGTCAAGGAGCTGGCCAAACAGACAGCCAAGGCCACCGAGGACATCAGTCAGAAGATCGAGACGATCCAGAACGACACGCGCGGCGCCGTCGAGGCGATCCAGCACATCGGCAAGATCATCGGCCAGATCAACGACTTTCAGAACACGATCGCGAGCGCCGTCGAAGAGCAGGCCGCGACCACCAACGAGATCGCGCGCAACGCCTCCGAGGCGGCACGCGGCAGTCTGCAGATCTCCGGCAACATCGGCGCGGTCTCGGTGGCAGCGCGCAACACCAGCGAGGGTGCTGCCAACACGCTGGCCTCGGCCGAAGAGCTGTCGCGCGTGGCCGGTGAGCTGCGCACACTGATCGACGGCATCAAGCTCTGAGCCATTCGCTGGACGCGTCCCGCAGCCAAAAGCGCGGGCAAGAAAGAGTTCGATGATCGACGAGATCCTGCAAGAGTTCTTGATGGAGAGTCGAGAGAGCCTCGACCAGCTCGATCGCGAGCTCGTTGCGCTCGAAGGCGACCCGCGCAACAACGCGCGCCTGGCGAGCATCTTCCGCGCCGTGCACACCATCAAGGGCACGGCGGGGTTTTTCCAGTTCGCCAAGCTCGAGTCGGTGGCGCACGTCGGCGAGAACCTGCTCAGTCGTCTGCGGGACGGCGTGATCGTGCTCGAGACCACGCGCACCTCGGTGCTGCTGGCGATGGTCGATGCGATCCGTGTGCTGCTGTCGCAGATCGAGATCAGCGAAGCCGAAGGCGAGGGCGAGTACGGCGCGTTGATCGAAGCCCTGACACACACCTTGACCGACGAGACGCTGAGCCAGGCCGCTGCCCTGTTGTCGGGTGACAAGCCCGCTCCGGCCGTGCCGCCGGCTCTGCCGCAGCCGTTCGTCAAGCTGCCCTCGACGCCGCCTGCGTCGGTGGCGCCGCCCGCCCCGGCGGCAGGTATGCGCAGCGCGTCGCCGAAGCCACACACATCGCTGAATGCCGCGCCGAAGGCAGCGCTGGTGGCGGCGCCGACGGCAGCGCACGCGGCCGACAAGCGGGCCGCGGAGCCGGCCCACGAGCCCGAGGCAGCGAGCACGGAGCGCACCAACGTCGATCCGCGCATCCGCGTCGACGTGCGCTTGCTCGACCGGCTGATGAACCTGGTGGGCGAGCTGGTGTTGGCGCGCAACCAGCTGCTGCAGCACGCCAGTGGCAGTGCCGACACCGCCCTGGTCAGCACCTGTCAGGGCCTCAACTTGATCACGACCGAGCTGCAAGAGGGCGTGATGAAGACGCGCATGCAGCCGATCGAAAACGTGTGGAATCGTTTTCCGCGCGTCGTGCGCGACCTCTCCCAGCTGTGCGGCAAGCAGGTTCGGCTCGAGATGGAGGGCGGGACCACCGAGCTCGACAAGACGATCATCGAGGCGATCGGCGACCCGCTCACCCACCTCGTGCGCAACTCCATCGATCACGGCATCGAGGCGCCCGAGAAGCGGGCGGCGGCAGGCAAGGCCGCCGTCGGCACCCTGCGCCTGCGCGCGTTTCACGAAGGCGGTCGCGTCAACATCGAGATCTCGGACGATGGCCACGGCATCGACGCCGAACGCGTCAAGGCACGCGCGCTCGAGCGCGGCCTGATCACGAGCGAGCGTGCGCGCGCACTCTCAGAGAGCGAGGTGTACGCGCTGCTGTTCTTGGCGGGTTTCTCGACTGCCGAGAAGGTGAGTAACATCTCTGGTCGCGGCGTCGGACTCGACGTGGTCAAGAGCAACATCGAGCGGCTCGGGGGCAGCGTCGACATCGACAGCGAGCCCGGTCGCGGCACCACGTTTCGTATCCGCATTCCGCTGACGCTGGCGATCATACCCGCCCTGGTCATCGGCTCGGCAGGGGAGCGGTTTGCGATCCCTCAGGTCAACCTGGTGGAGCTGGTGCGCATCGACATCGAGCAAGCGCGCACGCTGATCGAGCGCATTCACGGCGTGCCGGTGTACCGCCTGCGCGGCAACTTGTTGGCGCTGGTCGAGCTGGCGAACGTCCTCGAGCTGCGCCAGGGCGACCAGCCGCGCGACCTGAACATGATCGTGCTGCAGGCGGATGACCGTCAGTTCGGTCTGCTGGTGGACGACATCTTCGACACGGAAGAGATCGTGGTCAAGCCGCTCGGGCGCGAGCTCAAGAGCCTGCATACGTACGCGGGTGCGACCATCATGGGCGACGGCCGCGTCGCGCTGATTCTCGACGTGGCGGGACTTGCCGAGCGCGCCGGAGTCGGCAATGCCGAGCGGCGCATCGCACGGGACAGCGCCGCCCAGCGCGAGCGCCGCGACGTGCCGGTCAGCGTCGAACAGCTGCTGTTGTTCCGCTCGGGCAGCAGCATGAGGATGGCGATTCCGCTCTCCGCGGTCGCGCGACTCGAGGAGTTCGCGCGCTCGCGGGTGGAGCTGGTGGGCGGCGAAGAGGTGGTGCAGTACCGGGGCGAGATCCTGCCGCTGGTGCACCTGAGCGAGCTGTTCGGACAGCCGCGCGGCGAGAACGACATGCTGCAGGTGCTGGTGCACGCCAGTGGTGAGCGCAACGTGGGGTTCGTGGTCGAGTCGATCGAAGACGTGATCCAGCAAGAGATCGTCTCGAGTCGTCGCGGCGGTCGTCCGGGCACGCTGGGCTCGGCTGTGATTCAGGGCAAGGTCACGGAGATACTCGATGCGGCCGCCGTGCGCGGACTGCTCGGAGGATGAGCATGGTCAGTACGCAGCTCTGTACGTTCAGCGTCGACGACCTGTTGTTCGGCGTCGAAGTGACACAGGTGCAAGAGGTGCTGCGTTATCAGCCGATGACGCGCATCCCGCTCGCCCCCGACCGCATTCGCGGCTTGATCAACCTGCGCGGACAGATCGTGACGGCGATCGACCTGCGCAGCTGTCTCGGTTTTCCAGCGCGCACCGACGGTGAGCTGCCCATGAACGTGGTGATTCGTGGCGTCGACAGCAGTGTCAGCTTGTTGGTCGACTCGATAGGCGACGTGATCGAGGTGTCGGAGGACTCGTTCGAGTCGCCTCCGTCGACCATGAAGCCGGCGCAGCGCAACTTGATCCAGGGCATCTGCAAGCTGCCAGGCAAGCTGCTCCTGGTGCTGGCGCCCGAGCGTGTCCTGGGCATGACACAGTCCGACGCGAGGGCGCGCGCCGGGGAGCTGGTCGCGTGACGGAGCGTTCATCCAGCGTGCGCCCCAGCATTCCCGTCGCGGGCGACCGGCGCGCCATCGTGATCGACGACTCGCGCGCGATGCGCAGCCTGTTGCGCTCTGCGCTGGAGACCTGCGGTTTTGTGGTGAGTGAGGCCAGCGACGGTTTGCGGGCGCTGCCACAGCTGGCCGCGGACGAGCCGTTCAACCTGGCGCTGGTCGACTGGAACATGCCCGGCCTGGACGGTCTGGCGCTGATCCGCCTGTTGCGCAAGAACCCGCGCTACGACCGCATGGTGATCGTGATGGTGACCAGCGAGGCAGAGCCCTCGCAGATCGAGCGCGCCCTCGCGGCAGGCGCAAACGAGTACATCATGAAGCCGCTCTCGGCCGAGATACTCGTGGAGAAGCTGCGGCTGCTCGAGGAAGAGGAGGCAGACTGGTGAGCGCACCCATCCGAGTTCTGTTGGTGGACGACTCGTCCGTGGTCCGGCGGCTGCTCACGACCGCGTTGACGAGTCACGCCGAAATCGAAGTCGTCGGCACGGCAGCCAACGGCATCATCGGGCTCGCCAAGGTCGACCAGCTCGAGCCCGACGCGGTCATTCTCGACGTCGAGATGCCGGAGATGAACGGCATCGCCACGCTGATCAAGCTGCGCGAAAAACGGCCCAGGTTGCCCGTCATCATGTTCAGCACGCTGACCGAGCGCGGCGCCAACGTCACCTTCGACGCGCTCGCTGCGGGCGCCAGTGACTACGTGCTCAAGCCGTCGACGCAGAACGGCGAGACGCTGGACAGCGTGGTGAACAACATCCTGGTGCCCAAGCTGATCGCGCTGGTGAGGTCGCACGCGATCGCCATGCAGCGCATCTCGACGCCACAACCTTCCGTCGCGCGTGGCGCCGAGGAGGGTCGGTCTGGCCCCGCCAAGCCCCAGTTCAGCGGGAGCCCGACCGGGTCGTTCGCGATCACGCCACTCACGGGCACCTTCGCCAGCAAGCCGCAAACCAAGCCCGGCCTGCTGCCGTCGCCTCCTGCGCCGCCGGGTCAGCTCGGAGCCGGGCTGCGCGGCGACTCGGTGTCTGCGCCGGGGCGCGCCAACCTGGCAGGGCTCACCGCACTGCAGCGGCTGCAGGCGGGCACCAATGTGCTCAATCGCAAGACCGTCCAGGTCGTGGCCATCGCGGCGTCGACGGGCGGACCCAACGCGCTCGCGGAGGTGCTCACGCTGCTGCCCAGGGGCCTGCCCGTGCCGATCGTGGTGGTGCAGCACATGCCGCCGATCTTTACCCGCTGTCTGGCCGACCGACTGAGCAGTCGCTGTCAGCTCAGCGTGGTCGAGAGCGCGGGCGGCGAGCGCCTCTCGCCCGGCACGATCTACATCGCGCCCGGCAACCGACACCTCGAGGTCGTGCGTGACCTCGAGGGTGTGCGCACGATGCTGACCGACGGTCCGCACGAGAACTCCTGCCGTCCGGCCGCCGACGTGCTTTTTCGTTCGGTCGCGAAGGCGTACGGACCGAGCGTGTTGTGCGTGGTCTTGACCGGGATGGGACAGGATGGCGCGCGCGGTGCGCGCGACATCCACGACGCAGGCGGGCGCGTGCTCGCACAGAGCGGACCAACCTGTGTGATCTGGGGCATGCCCAAGGCGGTCGAAGAAGCAGGCATCGCCGAGGAGGTCGTGCCGCTGCCCGTCATGGCCCAGGCCATCCTGCAGCGCGTGTCTCCCGGGATGTTTTTGGTCGACCTGCCCCAAGGCCCGAGGTGACACTCGAGGCCGCAGCCTTCGAGCTGGTGCGCAAGCTCGTGTACGCACGCGCTGCAATCGTGCTCGATCCAGGCAAGGAGTATCTGGTCGAGTCGCGCCTGGCGTCGATCGCGCGCACACGGGGCTTTCGCGACGTCAACGAGCTGTGTTTGCGGCTCGAGCGCAGAGAGGCCGGGCTGATCGAAGAAGTGGTCGAGGCCATGACCACGAACGAGACCAGCTTTTTTCGCGATCACCATCCGTTCGAGGCACTACGACGCACCGTGCTCCCGGAGCTGATCGGACGCCGCCAGCAGGCGCGCACGTTGCGCATCTGGTGTGCTGCGTGTTCGACGGGCCAGGAGCCCTACAGCGTGGCGATGCTGCTCGATGAACACTTTCCGGCGCTCGACAGCTGGAACGTCTGCATTCGTGCCACCGATATCGCCAGGTCCGTGCTCGACCGCGCCAGGAGCGGTCGTTATCGTCAGATCGAGGTCAACCGCGGTCTGAGTGCCAGCGCACTCGTTCGCTACTTCATACGCGACGGGCTCGAGTGGGAGATTCGACCCGAGATCAGGCGTCGCGTGCGCTTCGAGCACATGAACCTGATCGGAGGCTGGCCGGCGAGCGAGCGTTTCGATCTGATCTTCATGCGCAACGTGCTGATCTACTTCGATCAGTCCACCAAGCTCGCGATCTTGTGCAAGGTTCGCGAGCTGCTCAGTCACGACGGCTACCTCGCGCTGGGTGGCTCCGAGACGACGCCCTACGAGCTGCGCGCCTTCGAGCGCGTGGAGATCGCGCGCGCTGGTCTGTACCGGGCTGCGAGGCCGACCAACCCCGGGGGTCCCGATGCTCGATGAAGAACTCGTGGCTGTCTTTTCGGCCATCGCGGAGACGCTGTTCGACACGGAGCTCAGCCCGCTGTCCGAGCCTGCCCTGCCGCCCGGGCGCGGCGCGCTCACCGCGCGCATCGACTACCGGGGCGGCTTCGCGGGCTCGCTCTCGGCCACCGTCGAGGAGCCGCTGGCGCGCCAGCTGACCTCGATCATGATGAAGATCGCGCCGGCCCGCTGCACACAGGACGACCTGTACGATGCGCTCGGCGAGGTCGTCAACATCGCAGCGGGCAACCTCAAGGGTCTCCTGCCTGGGGACTGCCAGGTCAGCTTGCCGCACGTGCAAGAGGCTGCACTGTCCGCACACGACGAGCTCCACAGTGCGCTCTCGCTGGCCAGCTTCGCGCTCTTCGGCAGGGCAGTCACAGTCGAGCTGCGTGGCGATAGCGTGTTCCCATCGGACTAAACGACGGGCAGACTCTCCATGAGTGGCGAATGCCCTCAAGTCTGTCGCGCTTCGTACGTTATCCCGAGGGGGAAGAGCAGTATCGACGCGGGCGCCTGCCGTGGCAGGCGCTTCGCCAGACTCGAGGCTCGAAGGCTCTCACCGCGCACACGCGAAGGAGATCACAGTGGCGAAGAAAGTTTTGGTCGTGGACGACTCACCTACGGTTCGACAACAGGTCGGGCTGGCTCTCAAGCAGGCCGGCTACGAGGTCGTAGAGGCGACGGACGGCGCGGACGGTGTCGCCAAGGTCGGTACCGATCCGACGATCGGGATGGTGATCCTCGACGTGAACATGCCGCGCATGAACGGACTCGAGATGCTCGAGACCGTCAAGGCCGGCGGCAAGAATGCAGACTTGCCCATCATCATGCTGACCAGCGAAGGTCAGCAGTCCCTGATCGAGCGCGCCAAAAAGGCGGGCGCCAAGGGCTGGATCGTCAAACCCTTCAAGGCTGAGCTGTTGGTGGCGGCGGTCAAGAAGCTGCTCGTTGCATGACACTGTCCGTGCTCGAGACCAATTTCGAAAGTCGTTCGGACGGGGCCGTGCCCAAACGCTTGGCGCGTAGGCTCGCGGACGGGCTCGCCGAGTTTCGTACGCTGTTGATGCAGCGCATCAACGACGTCAACGCGACGACCAGCCGCGAAGTGATCCTGGCGGCGGGCAGCGTTGCGGCGGTCGTCGATGGGGCGACTGCTCACGTTCGGCGCGTGAAGGAGATGGTCTCCAGCATCGATGGTCACGACGGTGGCGGTGTAGCGGCTGCGGTCGCACGTCAGAGCGAGGTGCTGCGGCGCTTCTTCGAGTCGGTCTCACGCGACATCGCGCGCCAGGAGTCTGCCTCGGACAGGGCCCAACAGAGCCTGCAGCGCATCACCAAGGCAGCCAGCGACACCGCCCACCTGGCGAGTGCGGCGCGGCTCTTGGCGCTCAATGCGCGCATCGAGGCCGCTCGGGTGGGCGGTCACGGAAACTGCTTCTCCACCATCGCCGGTGAGATGCAACACCTGGCCGAGCAGATCACCCAGGCCAACGAGTTCATCGACAGCGTGGCGGCGCGAATGTCGAAGGACCTACCCGAGGTCGCGCTGTCGGCGCGTGCCCTCAGGGCCTCGTCCGAGGAGCTGAGCAAAGATCTGTCGTTGGCGACTGCGGAAGTGGAGCGCGAGACCGACGGTATGCGCGACGTGATTCGCCGCATGATGGAACAGAGCGATCACGAGATGTCCTATCTCATCAAGTCGTCTCACGAGGCCCTGTCGCACCTGCAGTTCCAGGACGTGATCGCGCAAGGGCTGCTGCGTATCGAGCCGCCTTTTCACGAGCTTCAGATCCATCAAGCCACGGAGCTTGGCATCGAGGACGTGATCGCCGCGCTGCCTAAAACCCAGCACAAGGAGATAGGCGGCGACAAGCCCGTGGATCAAGACAACGCCGGCGAAGTGTTGCTGTTCTGAACAGGTCCGAGTGGAGAGAGAAAACATGGAAGATACTGCGTCGGCCCAAGAGATCGAAACTCAGCAGCTCGTGGAAAACCTCGCCGAGGAGGCCTGTTTAAGTCTGTTCGACGCGTACGGTGTGCAGCTCGAGCACCGCGAGATGACCGGGGCGCCCCACGAGGAGCGTTCGTTGACGGGCATCATCGGCTTCACGGGTAATTCGATCACAGGCATGTGCCTGGTCGCCGCGTCCGAAGAACCGTTGATCGCGTCCAATCCGGCGGGCGGCTCGCTGCGTGACTGGGTCGCCGAGCTGTCGAACCAGCTTGCAGGTCGGCTCAAGCACAAGCTGTTGGCGCAAGGCGTGGAGGTCTACATCACGACGCCGATCGTGCTGCGCGCCACGCGCATCGAGCCGCTGCCCCGACGCAAGTTGGTGCCGCGCGGCTTCAGCCTGAAGTCCGGCGGAACGGTCTCGCTCTGGGTCGAGGTCGAGATCGGACCCGACTTCGTGATGACGCCGAACGAGGCCGAGGTTCCGGTCGCCGAGGGCGAGACGCTGATGTTCTGAGCGCGCCGGGCGCCGAGGCGCCGTGCGTCGCGCGCCCGTCACGCGCTCGGACGTTTCGTGTTGGGAAAGCTCACCACGAACCGGGCGCCATGGTCGTTCGCGACGGTCAGCTCGCCGCCGAGCTGTTGGGTCAGCAGCTCGACCAGCGACAAACCCAACGTGCTTGGTGCGACCTGGGGTGCCCTGGCGACAAAACCCGGCCCGTCGTCCGTGACACAGAGCGCGACCCGGCCCGCGTGTTCGGAGAGGCCGACCGTGAGTGTGCCCGAGCGACCATTCTGGTAGGCGTACTTGAAGGCGTTGCTGACCAGCTCGTTGGTGATCAGACCACAGGGAATCGCCTGGTCGACATCGAGCGAGACCTCGTCGAGCTCGAACACCAGCTTGACCTGGTTGGCCACGCCAAACGTCTCGGCCAAGATCGACACCAGGTGACTCAGGTAGGCGCCCGTGTCGACGCGCGCGAGGTCTTTGGACTGGTAGAGAAACTCGTGCAGGGCAGCCATCGCCAGCACGCGCTGCTGACTCTCGAACAGCGGCCCCAAAGCACGCTCATCGTGGGTGTAGCTGCGCTGCAGCGAGAGCATGCTGGAGACCACCTGCAGGTTGTTTTTGACGCGGTGGTGGACCTCCTTGAGCAGCGTCTCCTTTTCGCGCAGCGACCTGAGCATCTGCTCCTGCTCACGTGCGTGGCTGAGCCGCAGCTCCTCGGTCATCTCGCCAGCCAGCAGCTCGGCGCGCCGCTGCAACGAGGCGCTGGCGCCGAGGATGTACAGGAGCAACAGGTTGATCACCATGCCGGCGATCAGCACGCTCGGCGGCTCGGAGCGCGAGACCCAGCTGCCGAAGTTGGCGCGACTCTCGAAGCGCACGTGCCAGCGGCGCCCGGCGATCTCGAGCGTGCGCTCACGGGTCAGCTCGGACTTGCCGCGCGCCACCCCGGCGGGCCGCGAGCTGAAGAAGGCAGCCGAGCCCGGCTCGCTCAGGCTGTAGTCCAGATCGCTCGGCCCACGTCCCAGGATGCCGCGCATCAAGTCGTGGACGCGCAGGGGGCTGTACACGAAACCGAGAGGATCTGGTTCTCGGGCGGCAGAACTCGAGCGCTGCGGATGAAAGACAGGAAGGTAGAGCAGGAAGCCCGGTTGGTCGTCCAGCTCGGCGTTCTGCACCAGACGCACGATGTCCGACATGCTGGCGCTCCGGCTGTGCCACGCCCGCAGCATGGCTTGCCGTCGTTTGTCTTCGGAGAACATGTCGAAGCCGAACGCCCGCACGTTGCGTCCGACAAACGGCTCGAGGTAGATGATCGGCGTGTAAAGCTCGCGCTCGCCGAGCGGGTACACCACGAAGTCCGCAAAACCATCGCGACGTACGCGCTCCACGGTGGACATGAGCTCCGCGGGGCGCACCAGCTCGGCAAAACCGATGCCTTGAATGCCCGGGTAGAAGCGCTCCAGCTGCAGGTGCTGGAAGTAGAGTCGGAACTCCTCGCGCGTGACCTCGTCGGAAGCCAGAAACAGCGCCACGCCGCCGCGAAGTACGGACTCGTGCTCCTCCATGCGACGCAAGATGGCTCCTGCGATCTGCTCGGTGCGCAGGTCGAACTGGTCGCGCAAGCGCCCGCTCAGCGAGCGGCGCGAGACGTCCCAGGCAAGCAGGGTGAGCAGCGTGGAGCAGACCAGCGCGACCCACGACAGAGGTGCTCGGCGCCGCCACGAAAACCGGAACGACTGCGGCAGCAGCTTGCCTTCCACGCGTAGCTCGCTTTCCTCATTGGCACGGCTACTCGGCTTTTGCGACGCACGGTCTGCCGCCTGGGCAGAGTCTTGCGCCTTACTACGCGTGCCCAAAACGTGATTCGTCAAGCGCAAGCGAGCGAGCAACGCAAGTGGGCTGGCAACTATGACGGGCTGTTGTCACGTGCCACTCTCGACGCGCGGGTAGATGCCCTTGCCGTTCACCAAACCGACGCTCGATGGAGATGGTCCGACCGTGCTGATCGTGGAGGATCAGCGTCTGGTGGCAGCCGATCTCGCCATTCAGCTGCGCAGCTTTGGTTACCGCATCGTGGGCTTTGCCAGCAACGGCACCGAGGCGATCGGCAAGTCGCGTGAGCTCGCTCCGCAAGTCGTGCTGATGGACATCAACCTCGAGGGCGAGATGGACGGTGCCGAGGCAGCTCGGCAGATACGCACCTTCTCGCGCTGCGCGATCGTCTTCTTGACTGCCTTTTCGGATGTGGCCACGCTCGAGCGGGCCAAGCTCGCCGAACCGGGAGGCTACGTCGTAAAACCTGCCTCGCCAGTCGAGCTGCGCTGTGCCGTCGAGGTCGCTCTGTACAAGCAGGTGAGCGAGCGACGACGCTCGGACGACGAGGCGCGGCTGTTCGACCAGCAGCTGGAGCTGGTGCGTGGTCGGGTGGCCGAGCTCGAGTCTTCTTATCGCGAGCTCGAGTCGTTCAGCTCGACGCTCACACACGACCTACGCAATCCGCTTCAGGTGATTGCGGGCGCGGCCGAGATGCTCGAGCGGACGCAGAGCGACCAGATGACACCGATCGGGCGCGTCTTCCTCGGTCAGGTCGGCGCTGCTGCCGACCGTATGATGGAGCGGCTGAGCAGTCTGCTCGAGCTGGCCCGCGCCAATCGCGCCGAGCTCAGCATCGAAGACGTGGAGCTTGGCCAGCTGGCGCGCGAGGTCTGGGAGGAGCTGCGGCACGCGGTGCCTGCCGCGCGCTGCACCATCGCCGACGGCATGAAAGTGCGCGGCGACCGCCACCTCTTGCGCCGCGTGCTGGAGAATCTGCTCTCGAACGCCATCAAGTTCACCAGCGGTGTGAGCGAGCCGAGCATCGAAGTCGGCGCCGTCCGCGAGGCGACGCGGGTCAGCTACTTCGTGCGGGACAACGGCGTTGGTTTCGACATGAAGCAGGCCCAGGGCCGGTTGTTTTCGCCGTACGGTCGACTGCACGAGCAGACTGCCTTTGGCGGCACCGGACTCGGACTCTCGAGTGCGCGCCGGATCGTCGAGCGGCACGGCGGTGAGATGTGGGCAGTGAGTGCCGAAGAGCGGGGCGCGGTGTTCTTTTTTTCGTTGCCGCTGGCCTGACGGAAGTCTGAGTATCTCACCAACGCCACCCGCTCGAACATGTGCCTGCTCGGTGCGAACCGTAGCGCTCATGACGCCGTGGTGAGAGAGCGCAGGAGCGCGCTGCGCAGCGCCGTTACCAAGTCTGAGTGCAAGCGAGCGGGCCTCCGACATTTTTCAGATGGGTCGCAAACGCAGCGGCTTGATCGTTGAGTACACGCTGCTCGAACCTGCATGATGCTCGCTACGGTCGATCGTACGAATGAGTAAGTCGCGGGGGCGACGCACTCGGTTTGGGACTCGTTCCCACTCGTAAGGTCAGCCGTGTGAGAGAGCCCGCACCGTGAAGAGCGTGCGGGACGACGTGAGCGACGGCCGTGCGCCGTTGCGGAGGGGGTTTCAATGGGGGCACGGCAATTGGCTTGGTTGGGCTTGGTATCGGCGTTGGGTTCCGGCTGTCTTTTGGACGACGACCGTTGTGGCGAAAATCAGACCGAGATCAATGAACTGTTCGAGGGCTGTGTGTGCGACGAGAACGCAGCGCCGAATGCGAATGGCGTGGGCTGCCACCTGTGCGGCGCCAACGAAGAGGCGAAGGGGGGCGCTTGCGTCTGTTCTGCTGGCTACAGCCGCCCGAACTCGATGGCTGCTTGCACGATGACGGTGGACACCGGCATCCCGCCCGACGCGGGGACAGGAGACGCCGGGTCGGGCGGAGCCTCGACGGGTCAGGGGATGTCGTGCACCACGTCCGCCGACTGCGAGGGCTTCGATGCCACGTACTGCATTACCCTGCAGCCACCGAGCACCTGCATCGTCGAGGGCTGCGCGACCGGGGCGCGCCGCTGCGATAGCGCGCACGACTGCTGTGACTTCAAGGCGTTTCCGCCGCTCGCATCCACGAATGGACTCTGTGTTCCGACCGGGTCGTGCCCGGCCAACATCGGAATGGTGGTGATGCCATGAAGGCGCGTCTTATTGCATGTGCGCTCCTGAGCTCTGGTTTGGTCCTCGTGGCCAGCCAAGCCAGCGCACAAGACCCCGCGCTGACCGCTGCACCTCCTGTGGAAGAAGTTCCTGCGGAAGTTCCTGCAGCGGCTCCCGAGGCCGTTCCCGAAGCACCACCGCCGGCGCCCGAGCCCACGGAGCTGCCCCCTGTGGAGGCCCAGCCCGCACCTGTTCCAGAAGCTGCGCCCGCCGAGGAGGTGGAGCTGACGGATGCCGAGCTGGCGGCGATGGGATTGTCGACGGAGCCCGGGAGCGCCTCGGCGGCTGTGGACACTTCACTCAAGTTCAGCGGTTTTGCCGACGTCGGATTCATCAGCCCGGCGCTCCCGACGAGCTCGGAGTTCAACGGAGCGGGCGCGGTCAACCGTCACACCTCGTTCTACGTCGGCAACTTGAACTTGTACCTCACCAAGAACCTCACCAGTTCGATTCGGATGATGGGCGAAATTCGCTTCATGTTGTTGCCGAACGGCTCGCCCGATCCCGACTCGGCCACGGGTCAGCTCATCAACACCAACGTCGATGACTACACCGACTTCGGCCGTCCGATCCAGTGGGGTGGCATCAACATCCAGCGCCTCTACATCGAGTGGACGGCCTACCGCGCACTGCAGTTTCGCGCAGGTCAGTACCTGACTCCCTACGGCATCTGGAACGTCGATCACGGCTCGCCCACGATCGTCCCGGTGCAAAAGCCCTTCATCATCGGCCAGCAGCTGTTTCCCGAGCGCCAGGTGGGCCTCGAGGTCCTGGGTCAGTTCGATGCCAGCGCGCACAACAGCCTGGGCTACGATCTGACGCTCTCGAACGGCACCGGACCGGTCAGCACCTACAAGGACTTCGACCGCAACAAAGCCGTCACTGGGCGCGCATGGTGGCGCTTCGACGGCTTTGGCGAGCTGCGCATCGGCGGCTCGGCCTACTACGGTCGCTATACCGCTGCGACCAATACGGCAGGCCTCGCCGAGGACGGGGTCCACGTCAAATATACGGAGCACATCCAGTCGTCCTACGACGTGCTCTCGCTTGCGGCCGACCTGAAGTGGACGTACGGCGGCCTGCTGGTGCAGAGCGAGCTGATCACACAACAGCGAAAATACATCGAGAGTGCCCGGATCGGCGCGCTCAACCCGCTGCTCGGAGAGTACCTTGCACCAAACGACAAGCTGTCGTGGGGTGCCTACGGCCTGATTGGTTATCGCTTCGAGTGGTTCGGCGTGATGCCCTACCTCTTGGTGCAACGCCTCGACACCAACGACGCCGTCAACTCGGGCAGGACCGTCACCAACGGCTTTTCGGCCGGCTTGAACGTTCGTCCGATCGACGCGCTCGTCTTCAAGATTGAATACGATGAAGGGCACTTCCCGAAAGGCAGTCTGATTTCGGCCGACCCGGTCCGGCTCATCCAGGGGCAGATTGCGTGGGCATTTTGAGGAATACGACGATGACATCCCGAAAGTTGGCCGTCTTCGCCATTCTGCTTTGGGCGCTGGCCTGTCTGCGGCTCAGCCCGCCACTGGCCTCCGCCGCGCCCGAGCCCATCCTGATCGTCGCGGGACTCACGTTTCCGGGCACCGACATCACGTTTGCCAATCTCAAGAGTACCTTTCGTGGTCAGTCGATCTCGATCGGAGGCAAACACATCATTCCGATCAACCATCCGCTCGAGGCGCCGCTGCGCATCGCTTTCGATCGCGGGGTACTCGGTCTCGAGCCAGCGGCCGTCGGACGTTTTTGGGTGGACATGCGCATCCGTGACGAAGGCAAGCCTCCGACCACGGCGTCGTCGCCAGAGCTCGCGCAGCGCATCGCCGCCTCTCTCCCCGGCGCGATCACCTACTCAGCCAAGGCGCTGCTCAACGCGAAGCTCAAGGTCCTCACCGTCGACGGCAAAGCGGCCGGCACTCCGGGCTACGCTATCAAGTAATGCCTGCGCTCGCGCTCTGCTTCTGTCTCGTACCGCTTCGTGGTGGGGCGGCTCCCACGGAGTTCCTCCGCCATGGGGTGGCTTACAGCGGCGCATATTTAGTCGTTGCTGATAGTCGTGGTTCGCGTACGCGGCTTCGCCGCTAGCTTTCCTGCCCTGCGTGGGGTCGCTGCTCGGTCGCATCACTTGTGGTGGCTGATGCCGGAGGCTCCGGGCACTCCGTGCGAGCCGCCCCACCACGAAGCGGGGCCTGCAGCCAGCAGGCGCTCGCTTTATTGGTTTTAAAGAAGGAGGGAGAGGGAGAGGGGAAGACGCGCACTGGTAAGGTTAGTGTGGGCGGCCGACTGTTTTTTTTGGTAACGAGAAGTGCCGGAGCGTGTTGGGCGCGAGGCTGATGCTCGGGCCTGCGCATACGCTCGGCCCAAGCATCAGCCTCACACCCAACACGACAGATCGCCAAGGCGAAGCCGCCGCAGATGTGGTGTCTGCAATCGGAGTGAGTAAGTACTGTATGTAAGTCTGACTGTCTGACTCGCTCCATCCCCTCCGTACCGTAGACGAGCGCAGCGAAGTCTCGGGCTCTTCTATGCGGCGGCTTCGCCTTGGCGGTCCGTCGCGTTGGGTGCGGAGAGGGTGCTCGTGCCGAGCGTAGGCGAGGGCGCGAGTGCCCTCTCCGCGCCCAACGCGCTTCGGCA
>Ga0190271_10000389_pt1 | contig 22276 bp, 25 predicted proteins | sample Popmic356T_FD_133747 | JGI IMG/M metagenome (GOLD analysis project Ga0190271, IMG submission 133747) | Populus adjacent soil microbial communities from riparian zone of Weber River, Utah, USA - 356 T | ecosystem: Environmental > Terrestrial > Soil > Riparian zone | place: USA: Utah | collected...
ACGCTGATCACGTGGGCATCGAACATCCAGGGCTGGAAGGTCCATGCCGGGTTCGAGTACTCGAACAAGATGCAGACGATCGAGATCTACTCGCCGTACCGCGACGCGAGCGGCAAATTCTTGGGGTTGAACCACGAATCGATCTTCTACGACGAGGACGCGCTCGCGGAGCCGATCCGCATCGTGCGCAACTTCGACAAGCTCGGGGACCTCGACGAAGGTCCGCCGTACATCTATATCGACTGCGTGCAGACGATCTACCCGATCAACGGCAAAGCTACGCCGGTGACGCCCGGCGCGACATTCGAGTTCGAGCAGCTCGATATGTACGGCCGGCCGTGGGGCTATCTCTGGCAAAAGTACTACGAGCAGAACATGGAGCGGCCCGAGGAAGAGGACATCTTCAACTTCGAGTAGCCGCCACCGCCTCGATCTTGGGCACCAACGGACATGAACATCACCGTCGGTGTCGATAGCCTCTGCTGGCACATGCGCCTCGCCGCCGGCGCGATCACCATGGAGCGGATCCTCGAGGACGCGGCGTCGCTCGGGGCGCCTGTCGTTACGCTGAATCTTCATCACGTGCGCGAGCGATCCGTGCGGGAGCTTGGCCAGATCCTCGGCCGCGCCCGAAGCCTGGGCTTGAGGCTCTTGGCGCAAGGCGATTTCATCGGCTCTCCGCGTCTCGGCGACGGCCTTTCAGTCGGCGTCGCGCGAATCCATGAGTGGGTCGAACGCGCCGCGGCGCTCGAGAGTCCCTCCCTACGGCTCGTATCGGGGTTCTACCGAGCAGAGCTCGCCGGCAAGCCCGAGTTGATAGAGGCAGAGCGCCGATACGTGGGCGAGGTTCTTGCGCGGGCGTCCGACAGTGCTCGCGCGGCCGGGGTTCGCCTGCTCCTCGAGAACCATTCGGACTTCACGGTCGACGAATACGAGCGCATCGTGCGCGACGTCGGCCGCGACCGAATGGGCGTTTTCCTAGACCTCATCAATCCCCTCGTGACGTTCGACGATCCCGTGCGCGCGATCGAACGCCTCGCCCCGCTTGCCTCGAGCGGGCACATTCGCGACTTCGAGCTGCGCTCGATCCAGCAGCCCGACAACTACCATCGACGCGGCTTCGAAGTTTTGTACCGCTATCCCGGTGAGGGCGTGGCGCCCGTGGCTGCGTTGGTGACCAAGCTGGCGCAAGTAGTCGGCGACCGTCCGTATGACCTCTCGATCGAAGGCCTCGACAGCCGAGCGGACGTCGACGATCAGGTCGAGCGGCTCGGACCGGCGCTGGCCTACCTCCGTGAATTGCTGGCCAAACCCTCCTTCTGCAACTGACAAGGAGCTTGGACCGATTGGGAGGAGCAGCTGATCTACAGCCAGCCCTTGCCCCGAGCAATCCGCGCTGCGTCGATTCGATTCGCGGCACCCAGCTTCAAGATTGCCTCGGACAGATAGTTGCGCACCGTTCCCGCGGAGATTCCGAGCCGCGCAGCGATGTCGGCCGTGCTGGCGCCTTCGGTCGCGAGCTGCAGGATCTCGCGCTGGCGCGCCGTGAGCGGGTCGACGTCCGCGCTCCATGACTCGGCGGCGAGCTGCGGATCGATGACTCGCAAGCCGCGGTGCACCCGCCGCACCGCATCGGCAAGCTCGTCGGCAGGCTGTGCTTTCAAGACGTAGCCGCTGACGCCTGCTTCGAGTGCACGACGTAGATAGCCTGCGCGAGCGAAATTCGTGAGCACGATGACTCGCGTCTTGCCTTGCAGCGCCGCCGCGACCTCTAGGCCCGACGTGCCCGGCATCTCCACGTCCGTGATGAGCAGGTCCGGTTGGTGCTCGCGGACCATCGCGAGCGCGGCCGTTCCGTCGCTCGCCTGTGCCACGACGTCGATGTCGTTCTCCAGCGAAAGCAGCGCTGCGAGTGCGCCAAGCACCATGCGTTGGTCCTCGGCGATGACGACTCTGATCTTGTTACTCGTCATCCGTGCTCCAGGGCGGAGAACGGCAGACTCACGGACAACTGCGTGCCGAGCGCCGAGCTCCAGACTGCGGTGCCGCCGAGCGCTTCTGCTCGTGTGCGAATGCTGCGCATTCCGACGCCTTCCTCGTGCGCGCCGCCGCGACCGTCGTCAGCGATCTCCAATCGATAGGCACCGTCGGCGCGGAACAAGGCAAGACGGCACCTCTTCGCCTGCGAATGCCGCAGGATGTTCGTGACGGCTTCTCGCAGGATCAGCGCGAGCACGCGTTCCTTGGCAGCCGGCATCTCGAGCTGCTCGCAACGGCGCTCCACGTCGACGTCCGCGGCTTTCAGCAGCAGCTCCACTCGGTCCAGCTCCGCGTAGATATCGCCGGAGTGGTAGCCGTGGATCGCGCCGCGCATTTCCTCGAGCCCTTGCCGTGCGATGCGCTCGACGTCGCTGATCTCGAGCAGCGCGCGCTGCGGATCCGTGTGAAAGACTCGGCGCGCGAGCTCCGCCTTCAGCGCGAGGCTCGACAAAGAATGACCGACGACGTCGTGCAGATCCTTGGCAATGCGCTCGCGCTCGCTGGCTTTGTCGCGGCGCTGCAGCTCGCGCGTTTGCCGAACGGCGAAGATCGAGCCTGCGCCAGAAACGAAGATCCACACTGCGACGAGCAGCGGAAATAACGCGCCTTGCGTATGCAAGTACAGCAGCGACCATTCGACACCGAGGAGCACCGCTATGGCGGACAGGATCGTCAGCGTCAGACCGACTCGGCCGCCCACCGCCGGCGCCACGAAAGCCGCCGCCACGGGAAAGTAGATGCCGCCGCTGGGGCGATAGGCGAGGAAGCCGATCGCGATGAGCAGCAGCACAACGCAGATGCCGGCGACGATTCGCCGGTGCTCGTCGTAGGCGAGGGCGGCCAGAAACAGCGCCAGCACCGCCGCGAGTGTCAGCGCCGTCGCGGTCCATTCGAGCCAGCCCGCATGCTGCTGGTACGGCCCCCAGAAGACGTACAGCAACGGCAGCGTCCAAACGAGGAAGCCCCAAGGGATGGGTTTCCGGACGATCGGTGGGTGCGAGCTCATCGGTGGGCGGCTCCGCGTCGCGGCGCGTGCTGCGATTCTGCACCGGCGGCGAGCCCCGAGGAACATGACATTTGTCATGTGCGACGGGTGATTGTCGGCAGTGCTCCGCGCCGCTGGGGGCCGCGATAATCACCCCATGGAGCTCATGATCGGCTTGAATTTCATTGCCGTGGCCGTGCTGATCGGTTCCGGCGCGATAGGCGTCGGCATTGGCATGGGGATCTTGGGCGGGCGCTTCGTCGAGGCTGCGGCGCGTCAGCCCGAGCTCGTGCCGATGCTGCGCACGCAGCTGTTCCTCGTCATCGGTTTCCTCGACGTGATCGCGATGATCGGCGTCGGTGTCGGGTTGTACTTCGCGTTCGCCAATCCGTACCTGGGTTAGTGGCAGGCACGCTCACGAGCTACGCCGCAACTTCGATGTAATCGACGCGGCTCGTCGGCGGAGGAACGGGTGCGCCGTCTTCGCGCAACCCTTCGATGTGAAACTCGATCGCTTCGCGGATAGCCTGCTCCGTCTCTTCGAGCGTGGCTCCAGTGGCTACGCAGCCCGGCAGATCCGGCGCGTAGGCGGAGAAGTTGTCGTTGGCTCGCTCGATGACGATGGCATAACGCATGTGGATCACCGTCGCTTTAGGCCGGCTTGCTTGAGAATACTGTTCAGCGTCCCCGGCGCCAAGTCGTCGTTGGGCCGTCCAGGCACCGTAACGAGGCCGTTCTTTGTCGGATGCACTTTCATGGCGGGACGTTGGCGGTGCAAGGACGGTGTTACGAGGCGGAAAACAGGCGAGAGCCCTCGTGCACAGCGACCTCGCGCCGCGCGCGGTGTCGATTCAAAAAAACCTGACGATCGCGCGCAGGGCGCCTTCATCGCGCGGGCCGCCGCCGGCTTCGATACGCCGATTTCCGGCGGCGGCCTGCCGCGCTCAGTTCCAGTTGTCGATTTTCACGTCGTGCGGATGCGGAGCCCCTTGGCCGTTCTCGACGAGCGACTTCAAGCTCATCAGGAACAGCGCCCACTTCGTGCTGCAGTGATGCATAAACTCGACGGGCTCCTTCCAGCCTTCGTGCTTGAAGTTGATGATCGTGTAGTCATTCTCTTCCCGTAGATCCCAACGGATCTTCGTGCCGATCCATTCCTTCGGCCCGTCGACGACTTTCCAGAGCACGCGCTTGCCGGGGTCGAGCTCGAGCACCTTCATGTCGAAGCCGCCGTGGGGTGCGAAGCGAAACTCCAAGATGCCGTCGACTTCGCTGTCGCCGCGTGTGTCGTTCGTCCACCAGGCGGCGAGGCCGGCGCGGGTGGCGAGCGCCTGGTAGGCGTCGTCGCGCGACGACTTGATTCCGACTCGATGCAGTATGTCAGGCATGGTTGTCTCCTGAAGGCCGCCCACAAGACGACCTCGTAGTTCGTGGTTGGAAGAAAAGGGGCCGCGGCCCTTCGGGGGAAAGTCAGCGTTTGGTGCGTTTTGCGGGACGGCGAACGGCGCGTACCTTGCCGCTCGGCCCGCCGCCGCAGTAGAAGAGATCCGCGCCGTCGCTCTCGAGGCCGCTGATGTTCTTACCCGCAGGCATCGCGAGCCGCTCGAGCACCGCGCCGCTCTGGGCGTCGATGTGGCGCAGCTCGCTCTCGTCGCCTTCCCAGGTGCCGTGCCAAAGCTCGCCGTCGACGAAGCTCACGCCGGTCACGAAGCGGTTCGATTCGATCGTGCGCAAGATCGCGCCCGTGCTCGGGTCGATTTTCAAGATCTTGCGGTCGCGATACTGGCCGACCCACAAGGCGCCCTCGGCCCACGCCAACCCCGAGTCGCGGCCTTGGCCGGGTGCGGGGATCGACGCGAGCACGTCGCCCGTCTTCGGATCGATCTTGTCGATGCGCGACTCGGCGATCTGGTAGAGGTGAGTGCCGTCGAACGCGGTGCCGGCGTCGCCGGCGCGGTCGAGCGTGCGCGCGAGGTCGCCGCTTTCGGGATCGAACGCGATCAGCTTCGCGCCCGTCGCGGCCCACACGTGGCGGCCGTCGTGCGTGACGCCGTGGATCTTGTCGGCGCCGGCGAATGGGCCGTACTCGCGGACGATCTCGGCAGTGCTCGTCTTTGGTTCAGTGCGTGTCATGTCGCTTCTCCTCGCGGCGCTCAGGGGTCGCCGCGTGGAAACAATCTAGCCATCCGGCAGCGAAGCAGGGAGTAACAAGATCGTCGTGAATCCCGCGAGCGGGGGGCTAAGCCACCGCTGGGCGCGTGCACGCCCGATCGAACGCACGCGCTGGGCAGCTTCGAGCTCCACGAGTGCGCGCTGCACCGTGCGCTGACTCGTGTCGAGCGCAAGGGCGAGCGCCGACGTGGACCACGCCGCGCCATCCGCGAGCAGCGCGAGCAACGATGCCTCTTCGCCGTCGATCGGTGGCTTGAGCACGACGACGGGCTCGCGCTTTGGCGTGAGCTTGAAGCCCCGTTCGGTTGCATCGATGCGCGCGAGCGGCTTGGCGAGCGCGCGTAACCGGCCAAGCTCGACGCGCAGGCGCGCGCGATGCGTTTCGTCGGGACGCCGGGTGCGAAACGCGCGTTCGATCAGCACGCGGCGGTCGACGTCGTGCGGCCACGCTTCGGCAAGTGCGAGCGCCAAGGCGAAGAGGATCGGGCGGCGTGCGAGTGGCAGCCGTGTGTTACCGGCGCTCAGACCGCGGTGGCACGCGTCGACGACGAGCGCGCCCGAGGCGTGCAGCGCTTCGACGTCTTCGAGCCGCAACGGGCGCTCCTGTCCGTCCTCGACTCGGCGCGCGGCGGGGCGGTCGAGCGCGGCAATGGCTTCGGCGACCTCGGCCAAGAGAGCTGGCACGCGCGCACGTTCGGCGGCTTGTCGCGCGCGAGTGAGCGCCGCGCGCGCGAGCCTGGTATTCAGCGAACGCAACGCCATTTCCGCAGCGGCGAGCTCGGCCACTGCGAGGAGCGATGGAGCAACGCCGTTCACGTCGATGCGGGCGAGTGCGGCTTTGGCTTCGTTGAGGCGCCCGAGCAGAAGGAGCCGGCGGACGGCGATCAGGCGCGCCTGGAGCGCGTTGGCCCGATCGGCGCGCGCTTCGAGTGCGGTGGCGGCTTGGGCCAACGCCCGCGGTGCGCCACGGAAATCGCGCATGGCCAGCGCCACTTCGGCTTCCGCAACCACGCAGCGGGCGTGCGAGAGCTGCTCGCGGGCACCGAAGCCACGGGCGGCGCGCTGCAAAAGGTCACGCGCGAGCGCGTAATCGCCGAGCTGCGCCATGGCGATGCCGCGAAGCGCGAACGCCGGGGCGTCGTCGCGCAGTGCGATGAGCTTGAGTGCACCGAGCGCGTCGCCGCCGGCCAGGGACCGCGCGGCCGCGGCGATGATCGAGTCCATCGAAGTAGATTACCCCGCAGCGTGGACCTCGCGCGCGTTCAGGCTTGCTGCGCCCACCGCACTGGGCATAGCATATGTGTCTATGGCTGATATAGACGACCGAATTCTATCCCGCGAGCTCAAGAAGGGCTCCGCCGAGCTGATCATTCTCTCGATCGTCGAAGCGCGCTCCCGGCACGGCTACGAGATCAGCAAGCTCATCGAAGCCCAGTCCGGCGGCGAGCTCAAGTTCCACGTCGCGTCGCTGTATCCGCTGCTCTATCGACTCGAAGAGCGTGGTTGGTTGAAGGGCCGCTGGGTCGAGAAGCCCGGCCAACGGCGGCGGCGTTTCTACAGCCTGACGGCCGAAGGTCTCCGCGTGCTCGTGCAGCAACGGGAGACGTGGAAGAAGTTCGTTCGCGCGATCACGTCGATCACGGGGGTGAGCCATGCCTAACTGGACGAACGAGCTCGAGTCACGGCTCGCAAACCTGAAACTGAGCCCCGGCCGCGAAGCCGAGATCGTCGAGGAGCTTTCGGAGCACCTCGAGGAGCGCTACGCCGAGCTTCGCGGCGAGGGCGTCGACGAGGCTGCCGCGCTCGCGCTCGTGCGTGAGGAGTTGCGGGACGACCCCGGTCTCGCGGAGCGCATGCGGCCGCTGCGCCAGGCGAACACGCCCGCGCCCGTCGCTGTGGGCGGGCCGCGCAGCGGCTTGCTCGCCGATCTCTGGCAAGACCTGCGGGTCGCCGCGCGCATGCTGCGCAAGCAGTCCGCGCTCACGTTCGTGGTGGTGCTCACGCTCGCGATCGGCATCGGCGCAAACGGCGCGTTGTTCGCACTCGTGGACCGGGTGCTGCTGCGCGATTTGCCGCTGCCGAGCCCGGATCGTCTCGTGACGGTGTGGGAGCGCACAGAGACGACGCCGGAGGGCCGCGTCGCCCCGAACAACTTCGTCGACTGGATGCAACGCAACCAGTCGTTCGAGGCGATGGGGGCCGTCATCCCGAACACGGGAAGCATGGTGATGACGACCGAAGCCGGCGCGGAGCCGGTGCCGCGCCAGTGGGTGACGATGGGCATCTTCGACGCGCTCGGCATCCTGCCGGTCGCAGGCCGCACGTTCACCGCGGCCGACGAGGCGGAACGCGCCAACGTCGCCGTCATCTCGGAGTCGTTTTGGCGCAATCGCTTTGCGGCCGATCCCGGGATCGTGGGCCAGAGCATGCGCTTCGACGGCGATCCGTTCACGATCATCGGCGTCGTCCCGGACCAAGCGCAGCTCCTTGCGCCAGTCAGCATGTGGGCGTCGCGCAGCCTGGTGGGATTACCGGAGCGTGTGCGTGCCAGCTACCAGCTCCAAACCGTGGCGCGGCTCAAGCCAGGCGTGTCGCTGGAAGCAGCGCGCGACGACCTCGCGCGCATTGCAGCGGACCTCGCCCGCGAATACCCCACGACGAACGAAGGCCGCGGCGTGGCGCTCGTGCCGCTGCGCGATGTCGTGCTCGGCGCCGACTTGCGGCGCACGTCGCTGCTGTTTCTCGGCGTCGTCGCGTTCGTGCTGCTGATCTGCGTCGCGAACATCGCGAACCTCCTGCTGACGCGCAACGCCGCGCGCGGCAACGAGCTTGCGATCCGTTCCGTGCTCGGCGCGGACCGGCGGCGCCTCGTGCGCCAGTTCGGCACCGAGAACTTGCTGCTCGCCGCCGCTGGCGGCCTTGCGGGGCTCGCGCTGGCCGCGGCGCTATTGCGCATCGCGCCGGCCGCGATTCCGCCGGAGCTGCTGCCGGCCGGCTTCTCGCTCGATCTCGATTGGCGTGTCGCCATGTTCTGCGCCAGCGCGACGGTGCTCGTCGCCGCGTTGTTCACGTTCGCTTCGAGCCGCCAGGTCACGGAGCTCACCTCGCTGCGCGAAGGCGCACCGAGCGGCAACCGCGTGACGGATCGATCGAGCCGCATGCGCGAAGCGCTCGTTGTCGTGCAGGTAGCCACGGCCGTCGTGTTGCTCTATGGCGCGGGCTTGCTGACGCGCACGTTGATCGAGGTCGATACCGTCGACCTCGGCTACCGGGCGCCGAGCGTGCTCAGCATGGTCGTCGATCCGCTGGCGGGTAGTTACCCGACGCCCGAAGCGCTGCTGCAGTTTTACGGCGCAATTGAAGATGAGCTCGCAGCGATTCCCGGCGTGGCGAGCGCCGCGTGGACGAGCACGCTGCCGCTCGGGCCGACAATGACGGGCCCGCTTTTCTACGACGTGGCAGGAGAGCAGCCCGCCGTGCCGTCTGAGCGGCCGACGGCCGACATGCAAGTGGTGAGCTCCAACTACTTTCGCACGCTTGAGCTGCCGCTTTTGACGGGCCGCGCGTTCGACGAGGGCGACCGCGCCGGCGGAACGACCGTTTGCATCGCGAACGAAGCGTTCGTGGAGCGGCGTCTGCGCGGAGGCAGCGCGGTCGGGCGCACGGTACAGACGTGGCGAGCCGAAGACTCGTCTGACCCGCCGCGGACGTGCGAGGTGATCGGCGTCGTGGCCAATGCCAAGCGCCGGGCTGATGAGCTCCAGGCCCCGTCGCAGCTCTACTATCCGTTCGCGCTGTTTCCTTCGGACGACGTGTTCCTCGTCGTGCGCCCCACGGCCGGCGACGCGCTGGCGCTGGCGCCGCAAGTCCGCGCGGCCATCGCGCGCGTCGACCGCGAGAGCCTCGTGGCCGTCACGAACATCACGACGCTCGCCGGCATCGCCCACCAAGCCACGGCGCGCTACCGCTTCCGCGCGACGTTGATCGCGGCGTTCGCGGGGCTCGCCCTGCTGCTCGCCTCGCTCGGCCTGTTCGGTGTGCTCGCCTACACGGTGCAGAAGCGCTGGCGCGAGTACGGCGTGCGCATGGCGCTCGGCGCGCGGCCCGAAGCCGTCGTGCGCCACATCGTGCGCGGTGCCGCGCGGTTGCTCGTGCCGGGCGTGCTCGTCGGCGCAGTGCTCGCGCTCGTGGTGGGCCAGTTCTTGAGCGCGATGCTGTTCGGCGTGCGGCCCTTCGACGTCGTGACGTTCACGGCCGTGCTCGCGGTACTCGTCGTGACCGCGGCCGCGGCCGTCGCGGGGCCGGCGTTTCGCGCCACGCACATCGACCCGGTCGGGGCCCTGCGCAGCGAGTAGCACGAGCACGAACGGCCGTTCTCGTGTGTCGCGTGCGAAGGCCCTGCGGTAGCATTCGCGCATGACGGATACATCGCTGCACAACAAGATCGCGCTCGTGACCGGCGGCGGGCGCGGGATCGGCAAGGCCATCTCGCTCGCGCTAGCCGAGGCGGGCTGCGACGTCGCGGTGAACTACGTCAGCCGCGAGGCCGACGCGCGCCAGACTGCCGACGCCATTCGAGCTTCGGGGCGACGCGCGCTCGTGGTGCAAGGCGATGTGGCGAAGAACGCCGACGTCGCCGCGCTCGTCGCCGCGGTGGAAGCGGGTCTCGGGCCCGTGGACATTCTCGTGAACAACGCCGGCCGCGCGACGATCGAGAGCATCGAGCAAATGACGGAGGCGAGCTGGAACGACTGCATCCAGCTCAACCTATCGTCGGTGTTTCTCATGACCCAGGCCGTATTGCCAGGCATGCGCGCACGCAAGTGGGGGCGCGTCATCAACCTCACGTCGGTGGCCGCGCAGGCCGGCAGCGTGATGGCGGTTCACTACGCCGCCGCGAAGGCCGGCGTCATCGCCATGACCAAGAGCTATGCGCGGCTGCTGGCGAAGGAAGGCGTTACCGTCAACGCGATCTCGCCGGCACTGATCGGCACGGAAATGGTGGCTTCGAATCCGCACGTGAAGCCCGACATGATTCCCGTCGGCCGCTTCGGCCGCGTGGAAGAGTGCGCGGACGTCGCGGTACTGCTCGCCCGCAATGCCTACATGACGGGGCAGACGATCGCCGTCAACGGCGGGATGTACTTCGCAGCGTAGCGCTCACGCCAGCTCTTACACTTCGCGCGAAGCAGCAAGGAGGCTTTGGCCGTGGCGCGAGTTCCCTATCCCAATCCTTCCGGATACGAGCGCGAGCCGCTCGCCGAGCGCATCAAGCGCGAGCGCAACGGAAAGATCCTCAACCTGTACAAGATGCTGTTGCACAGCCCACCGCTTGCGGAGGGCTGGCTGTCGTTCTTCACGGCGCTGCGGCAGAGGACGGAGCTGCCCGGCCGCTACCGCGAGCTCGCGATTCTGCGCGTTGCAGTGCTCAACGGCGCGGACTACGAATTCGATGCACACGTGCCGTTTGCGCTGCGGGAGGGCATCGCGCAAGTGGCGATCGATGCTCTACGCGCGGACCGCGTGCCCGATGGGCTGGACGACGCGGATCGAGCGGTGCTCTCGTACGCGAACTCGATGACTCGTGAAATTAACGTGCCGGACGAAGTCTTCTCGCAGGTGCGCGAGCACTTCAGCGAGCGCTACACCGTGGAGCTCACCGCGACGATCGCCGCGTACAACTGCGTATCGCGGTTCCTCCAGGCGCTGCGCATCGACCACGAGTAGACGACGCCGCGGGCGGTAGTTGGTCAGCGGCAGTATCGATACGTCCCGCGGTCGAGATGCAGATGGTCGCGGTGCGCAGCGTTGTGGTCGGGGCTCAAGACGCCGTCGAAGAATCGGCAAGCACCGTCGCGCACCTCGTGCAGAAACTCTGCGGCTGCGGAGTCTTCGTTCCAGTCGCCGAGCACGCGGATGCGGCGGCCGTCGGCAAGCACGAAGCCTGCGACGTCGAGCGCCTCGGCGGTCGCGTGCCGGCTGCGCGTCGAATCTGGTCGGCCGTAGACATTGCGGCACGCGTAACTGCCGAAATGCTCGATACGTTGAACCGGCGAGGCCAAATGCCGCTCGGCAGCGGGTGCAACCACGTGCTTCTCCCACAGCGCGAGCGAAACAGCCGCGCGGCACGTCAACGAGAAGGGCTGCCCGACCTCGCTTGCAGTGCGCTCGATGGTCACGGCATCGAACAGCCCGCACTCTGGGCCCGTCGCTTCGTCGGGCAGCTGCCGGTAGGTCATGGCGGCGTCGGCGAGCACAGCCGCGCAGAGCTCGGCATGCCCCGACACGCGCGACAACTTATAGCGCGTCAGGAAATTCGGCGGCGCGTTCACGTCGAGCGCCACCCACGGCGACCATTCGGGCGGCAGGGAAGTCCTACCGCGCGAGACCGCGAGCGCGAGCAGCGAGGATGCCAGCGCGAACGTCAGGGCGGCGAGTCGCAGCAAACTGGAGCGCCGCATTCTACGGGCCTCGCGAATCGCTTCAACCGCCCGATGTCTCGCCGCCCATCACCTGCAGAACCGTGCCGGTGATGTACGAGGAGTCGGCGTTCGACGCCAGGAACACGTAGGCCGGCGCCAACTCTTCGGGCTGGGCCGGGCGCCCGATCGGGGCTTTTTGGCCGAACTTCGCGACGTCCTCCGGCGGCAGGCCGCCGTCGGACGGATTCAGCGGCGTCCACACGGGCCCGGGCGCAACGGCGTTCACGCGAATCCCTTTTTTCACCAGTGACTGGGCCAGCGTTTTCGTGAACGCGTTGATCGCGCCCTTCGTCGCCGAGTAATCGGGCAGCTTCGCGGAGCCCAAGATGCCGGTCTCCGAGCTCGTCGCGATGATGGAGCTGCCGGGCTTCATGTGTTTGAGCGCCGCGCGCGCGAGCCGCACGTAGGCAAAGATATTGGTGTCGAACGTGTGCTCGAGCTCCTCGTCGCTCAAGTCGTCGAGGCTGTCCTTGCGCCGCTGATACGCGGCGTTCGAGACGAGCACGTCGATGCTGCCGAAGCGCTCGACGGTTTTGTCGACGAGGTTTTCGCACATGCCGCGCTCGGTCACGTCGCCCGGCAGGAGCAGGCACTCCGACCCCGCCTCTTCGACGGCTTCCTTCGTTTCCTCGGCGTCTGGTTGCTCTTCGGCCAGATAGTTGATGGCGACGGTGGCGCCTTCGCGCGCAAACAACGTGGCGACGGCCCGCCCGATGCCGGAGTCGCCGCCCGTGATCAGCGCGATCTTGCCGTCGAGCTTGCCTGCGGCCTTGTATTGGCCGGCCTCATAGCGCGGCTTCGGCGACAGCGCGGATTCCAGGCCCGGCGATTCCTGATGCTGCTTCGGGAACGGCGGGAACGGCTCCTTCATCGGGCCGTCCTTCGCGGACTTCGTCTTACTGCCCGGCTTTCTTTGCGCCTTGGCTTTCATCGCGACACCTCCGTGTGACTGACCGCTTCGGGCGAAGCATGAAACATGCCAGAGGAGTCATCGTCGCCAGGGTGGACTGAATTTTGCATCGTATTAGGCGCCTCTTTCCGCTAGCAAGGAGAGCGCGGTGGAAACCCCGGCGACGACCCACTCCATTACATTGCGCGTCAACGGCGCCGAGCACGCGCTCGCCGTCGATGCACGAGTGAGCCTGCTCGACGCGCTGCGCGAGCGGCTCCGGCTCACTGGCACGAAGAAGGGCTGTAACCAAGGCGCTTGCGGCGCCTGCACGGTGTTGGCCGGCGACAAGCGGATACTCTCGTGTCTCGCACTGGCGGTGCAGTTCGATCATGTTTCGATCACGACGGTCGAAGGCCTCGCGAACGGCGAGCTGCATCCGCTGCAGGCCGCATTTGTCGAGCACGATGGCCTCCAGTGCGGCTACTGCACGCCTGGCCAGATCTGCTCGGCAATCGGGATGCTCGCCGAGCACCGCGCCGGGTTGCCGAGCGCCGTCAGCGCGCAAGTCGCCGCTTCCGTCGGCGAGCTCACGGACGACGAGATCGCCGAGCGCATGAGCGGCAATCTCTGCCGCTGCGGGGCCTACGTCGGTATTCGCGCCGCGATCCGCGCTGTAGCCGACCGGGTGCGGCCATGAGGCCATTCAGTTACGAATCGGCGTCCGACACGGCGAGCGCGGTGCGGCTCATCGCGGCACGCGGCGGCTCGAAGTTCCTCGCGGGCGGCACGAATCTCGTCGACCTCATGCGCGAAGAGATCGAGCGGCCCGAGCTCGTCATCGACGTTCGCGGGTTGCCGACCGGCGGGATTTCTGCCTCCGCCGACGGCGGCCTGACGATCGGTGCGGCGGCCACCAACACTGCGGTGGCGAATGATCGGTTCGTCCGCGAGCGCTATCCGCTCATCGCGCAAGCGATATTGAGCGGCGCGTCGGGCCAGATCCGCAACATGGCGACGGTCGGCGGCAACCTCCTGCAGCGCACGCGATGTAGCTACTTTTACGACCTCGCGTCCCGTTGCAACAAACGTGCACCGCGTGCGGGCTGCGACGCTCTCGAAGGCTTCAACCGGTATCACGCGATCCTGGGCGCGAGCGAGCACTGCATCGCGGTACATCCTTCAGATCTTTGTGTCGCGCTGGCGGCGCTCGATACGACCGTGCGCGCGGTCGGCCCGAACGGTGAGCGTGCGATCCCGTTCGAGGAGCTTCACCGGCTGCCCGGCGACACGCCGCAGATCGAGACGGCCTTGAGCGCCGACGAGCTCATCACGGCTGTCCAGGTCGCGCGGCTCGACTGCGCGCGCCGCTCCGTCTATCGCAAGATTCGCGATCGTTCGAGCTATGCGTTCGCGCTCGTCAGTGTCGCGGCGGTGCTCGAAACGAGCGACGGCGTCGTCACGACGGCGCGGCTCGCGCTCGGGGGCGTCGCACACAAACCTTGGCGCGCGTCGCGGGCGGAGCAAGTGCTCTTGGGCGCGCCTGCCACGAGCGAGACGTTTGGTCGCGCGGCAGAGGCCGAGCTCGCTGCCGCCGTGGGCCGGAAAGACAACGCGTTCAAGATCGAGCTCGCGAAGCGGGCGATCGTCGACGCTCTGGAAGAGCTCGCGTCGATCGGAGGCGCACGATGAGCACGATGCCGAGGCGGCCGCGCGCGAAAGCGATCGACACCGTCGTTCACTACCCCGCCAATGCGAACACCGACGCGGGCGCCACGCGCCCCGAGAGGCACCGGTACGTCGGCCAGCCCCTCGACCGCGTCGACGGCGAAGCGAAGGTCACGGGTAAGGCCGTCTTCACGGCCGAGCTCGATTTCCCCGGCCTCGCCTATGCGGCGCTCGTTTGCAGCACGATCGCTCGCGGCCGCGTGACAGCTGTTGACGGCGCCGCCGCATCGGCTCTCCCTGGGTTCGTCGCGTTGCTGACGCACGAGAATATGCCGCGCCTCGCTCGGCCCGAGCCCGGGATGCAGGCTGGCGGCGAAGGATTTGCGTTGAGCGACCTGCCGTACTTGCAGGACGACGAGGTTCGCTGGGACGGCCAGCCCGTCGCGGTCGTCATTGCTGACACGCTCGAGGAGGCGGAGCACGCGGCGTCGCTCGTCCGCGTCGAGTACGAGCTGGCGGCCGAGCCAGCGGTGTCGTTCGAAGCCGAGAAGTGCGACGCCGTGGTGCCCGAGAGCGTGCTCGGCGAGCCGCCCGAGCTCACGATCGGTGATCCCGATGGCGCGCTCGAGCGAGCCGCCGCAAAGGTGGACCACACGTACCGCACGCCGCGCTACAACCACCACGCGATCGAGCCGCACGCCACTGTCGCTTGGTGGAGCGACGACGGCGCGCTCACGGTCTACGACACGACGCAGTCCGTGTTCCGCTGCAAGCAGGCGCTCGCGCAAGTGTTCGGCGTCGACGGCAGCAAGGTGCGCGCGATTGCGGCGTACGTCGGGGGCGGCTTCGGCGGCAAGGCCGGACTCTGGAGCCACACTACGCTGTGTGCCGCCGCCGCGAAGGTCGTGCGCCGCCCAGTCAAATTGGCGATCACGCGCGAGCAAGTCGTGCGCTTCGTCGGCGGCCGCACGATCAGTGAGCAGCGCGTGGCGCTCGGCGCGGACCGCCGCGGCCGGCTCGCCGCGCTCGTCCACGAAGGGGTCACGGCGGCGACGACGCACGGTCGCTACGCCGAGCAGCTCACGTTTCCGGCGCGGCACTTGTACAAGACGCCGGCGCTGCGCGTGCGACAGGCAGTCGTCAACCTCGACATGGTCGCGAACACCTGGATGCGGGCGCCCGGCGAGTCGATCGGCAGCTTCGCGCTCGAATCGGCTCTCGACGAGCTCGCGCATGAGCTCGAGCTCGATCCGATCGAGCTGCGCCGCCGCAACGAGCCGCGCAAGGACCCGACGGCAGGCACACGTTTCTCGAGCCGCAAGTTGCTCGAAGCGTACCGGCGCGGCGCCGAAATGTTTGGCTGGAGCCGGTGCCGCCTCGCCACGCCGCGCGCCCGGCGCGATGGCCCGTGGCGGAGCGGCTGCGGCGTTGCGACGGCGTACTACCCGTACTTCCGCGTCGCCGCCAAGGCGCGCGTCCGAATATCGGCAGACGGCACCGCGACGATCCGCGCCCCTGCGAACGAGATGGGCATGGGCACCGCGACCGTGCAGATCCAGCACGCGGCCGAGCGGCTCGGTCTGCCGGTCGAGCGCGTGTCGTTCGAGTACGGCGATTCCGCGCTCGCCGATACGAAGATCATGGCCGGCGGCTCGAGCCAGACGGTCTCGGTCATTGCGGCCGTCGACGCCGCGATCGACAAGGTGTTGCGAGCGCTGCTGAAGCTCGCGAAGCGAGATCCCCATTCGCCGCTCGCCGGGCTGCGATTCAAGGAGGTCATAGCGCGCGATGGCGGCTTGTACCGGACCGATGCGCTCGAGCGCGGGGAGAGCGTGACCGCGATCCTAAGACGAGCGAGGCGCGCCGAGATCGAAGCGGAAGGTGCAGCCCGCGAGCCGAAGGAAGTCGAGAAGTACTCGATGGGCTCATACGGCGCGCAGTTCTGCGAAGTGCGCGTGCACGAGCGCACGGGCGAGATCCGCGTGGCACGCTGGCTCGGCGCGTTCGACTGCGGCCGAATCTTGAACCGCAAGATGGCCGAGAGTCAGCTCCGCGGCGGCATCGTGATGGGCATCGGCATGGCGCTCATGGAGGAGACGCTGTTCGACGAGCGGCGTGGCCGCATCGTCACGCGCTCGCTCGCCGATTATCACGTGCCGGTGAACCTCGACGTGCCGAACATCGAGGTGTTCTTTCTAGACGTACCCGACAAGCGCGCCATTCGCGGCGCTCACGGCATCGGCGAGATCGGCATCACGGGCGCCGCGGCCGCGATCGCGAACGCGGTGTTCAACGCCACCGGCATGCGAGTGCGCGAGCTGCCGATTAGGCTCGATCGACTCGCGTAAGGCTCGCGAAGCCGGCGGGCCGGCCTACTCGACCGGCTCGAGCTTCAGCAGCGCGCCGTCGCGCTCGTCCGTCAGCACGTACAAGAGGTCATCCGGGCCCTGCGCGACGTCGCGAATGCGTTGCCGCAGATCCTCGAACAGCGCCTCGCGCCGAACTTCCTGCCCCTGCTCGTTGAAGACGACGCGCTGCATCTGACCGGTGCGCGGAATGCGCCCGTATTGCAGGCCGCCGACGAACAAGTTGTTGCGCCAAGCCGGGAAGCGATCGCCCGTATAGAACGTCATGCCGGAGATCGCGATCGAGGGCACCCAGAACAGCACGGGATCCTCGACGTCTTCCATCGTCCGCTTGTCAGACACGGGCGCGCCGCTGTAATCGCGGCCGTAGCTCACGAGCGGCCAGCCATAGTTTGCGCCGGGCTTCAGGATGTTGACCTCGTCGCCGCCGTACGGGCCGTTCTCGTTCTGCCATACCTCGCCGGTCGTCGGGTGAATCGTCAGCCCAATGCCGTTGCGGTGGCCGAACGTGAAGATCTCGGGCGCGACGTCCTCGCGGCCCGCGAATGGATTGGGCGGGACACTGCCGTCGTCGTTGAATCGCAGCACCTTGCCGTAATAGGACTCGCCGCGCTGCGCGATCATGTCGTTCGCGCCGCCGATCAAGAAGTACAGATAGCCGTCCGGCGCGAACACGAGCGGCAAGCCCGGCGGCGGGCCGCCGCCCGGCTCGTCGACGGTGAAGAGCTCGCGCACGTCCTCGAGCGCCGTGCCGCGCAGGCGCCCGCGCGCAAGTCCCAACCCGCGCCGGCCGCGCTCGGCCGCTTTGGTGTAGGTCAGGTATACCCAGCCGGTCTCGGCGAACCGCGGATGGACGGCGACCGACATGAGCCCGCCGCCGCCGCCCGAGCTCATCCCCTCTGGAAGGCCCGCGATCGGCTGCGGATCGAGCACGCCTTTGCGCACGACGCGTAGGCGCATCGCCGTGCGCTCCGTGACGAGCATGTCGCCGTTCGGCAGGAACGCGAGATCCCACGGCAGCTCGAGCCCCTTCGTCACCGTGACGCGCACTTGCCCCGCCTCGGCCGTGTCGATGACGAACGGGCCGTCGGGCAGCGGCCGTTCGGGCACGCCGGGCCCTTGGGCCGCGACGAATTGGGGAACAACGAGGCAGAGGACGAGGGCAGTGAGCGGAATGCGGATGAGCACGATGCAAGACTCCGAAGTAGAGGGCGGGTTCGAGCTGGGCGGCTGTCGCAAGTAATGACGCCGGAAGCATAGACGATCGCAGCGCACGGCGAGAATCGCGGCGAACCGGTTTGATTCGCGCCTCGTGGCTCGAGCGCCGAGCGCGTTACGGTGAACCCCCGTTCACTCGTGCGCGCCCAGAGCCTATAGTGAAGCGATGTCGCACGCAGCCGCAGATCTGCCACGTCGTCACCGGCTCACGGTGGCCGACTACTACCGCATGGCGGAGGTGGGCATCCTCGACGCGGAAGCGCGTGTCGAGCTGATCGACGGCGACATCATCGACATGGCGCCTCCCGGCAGTCCGCACGCCGCCACGGTCCACTATCTGACCGAGGTGTTCGTGCGCGCGGTGGAAGGCCGAGCCACGGTGCTCGCCCAGAACCCGGTGCGTTTGAGCGATTTCTCCGAGCCGCAGCCCGATCTCGCGCTTCTGCGGCGGCGCGAAGACTTCTACCGCGACCACCACCCGCGCGCAGACGACGTGCTGCTGATCATCGAGGTCGCCGCCACGTCGCTGCGTTTCGACCGAAAGAAGAAGCTGCCTCTCTACGCACGCCACGGAATCCCGGAGATGTGGCTCGTGGATGTCGAGGGGCGTCGGCTATCCCGCTACCGTGCTCCGCAGCAAGGTTCGTACACGCTGATCGACGAGCCCGATCTCGGCACAGCGCTCGAGGTGTCCGCGCTCGCCGGAGTGACCGTCGACCTGCATCGCGTCTTTGGCTGAGCCGCTTCAGAGCTTTTCGCCCGGCAATCGGCTGGCTTGCTTGATCCAATCGGCGAGACGAGCTTCGTCCCAGTCGCCCTCGTGGATGTCGAAGTAGCGCACTTCCTTGTGCTTGGATTCACCCGGCGGCACGGGGCGCAGCGACGTGCCGCGGAAGAACGTGACCTTGATGTACCTCGTGAAGCAATGGAAGCTCAGGAACCAGCCTTGGCCCTCGACGCCGTAGAAAGGCGAGTTCCACTTCACGGCCTTGTGCACGCTGGGAACGGTGCGCACGATGAGCGCGTCGAGGCTGCGCCCGACGCCGTTCTTCCAGCCCGGCATGGCCGCGATGTAGGCCTGCACGGGCGCGTCGCCGTCGGCCTTCGCGATCTGGGGGTTGCCGCCGGAAAGGAGACGCGGCTTTGCGGCGGTGCGGGATTTCGATTTGGTGGACGTTTTCTTGGCCATTGCATTCACTCCAACCGGGCGTGAGCGGTGAGCAGCGAGTGAGAATGTTACTCCGGCCGACAGCATGAGCGCGTCTCGATGACGGGCCCGCTGCTCACACGGAAAGTGCACGACGCGCTGCTGGCTGCGGCGCGGGCGGGCGTCGCAACCGTCGAGTGCTCGCTCGATCTGGAACGCACGAAGGTGACGGTGCAGGTCGACGCCGACGGTTGGAGCTTCGCCGGCCAACGGTTCACGCATCTGCCGCGCTGCAAAGATCGCACGATCTATCACTGGACGGGCAGTGAGTTCGAGCCCGTGTCGCGTTTCACGACGTCGCTGATCAAGCTGGTGCCGACCGACTGGGGCCCGCCGACGTTCGAGATCGACGGCATCAAGATGCTGCCGACGGCGCACGTGTCGCCGTACGCGGATGCGGAGCGCAAGGTCGCGCTCATCGAGCCGCGCGGCAAAAGGATCCTCGACACGTGCGGCGGTCTCGGGTACTTCGCCGCGTTCTGCTCGAAAGGGCAGGCGAAGGAGATCGCATCCTATGAGAAGAGCGCCGACGTGCTGTGGTTGCGGAGCTTGAATCCCTGGTCGCCCCCCACCGCGCTACCGTTGACGCTGACGAACGCCGACATCGTCGTCGAGATCGCCACGCTGCCGAGTGATTCGTTCGACGCCGCCTTGCACGATCCGCCGCGCTTCGGTATCGCGGGCGAGCTCTATTCGCAATCCTTCTACGGCGAGCTCGCGCGAGTGCTGAAGCGCGGCGCGCCGCTGTTCCACTACACGGGCGCGCCGAATTCGCTCACGAGTGGTCGCAACGTTGCAAACGAAGTGAGCCAACGCTTGGCAATAGCCGGCTTCACCACTCGGATCGACGGCGACGGCGTGCTCGCGAAAAGGAAGTAGCCGCCGGCTATCGCGCCCCGACTTCGTCCGGCCGATACGCAATGGCGGGCCAGGTCTTCAACAAACGCTTGTCGAACGTAACGAGCGGCGCGCTCTCACGCTCAGCGAGCTCGACGAACAACGTGTCGTACACCGCGATTCCGGTCTTAACCGAGCGCAGCAGCGCGCCTTGCCAGAGCGCACGCGTCGCAATCGTATGGATGCCGAGCCGCTTTGCGAGGTGCAGCTTCGTAGGGCCGCCAGCTTCGGGCAGGACGCCGGCGCGTATCGACATCCAGATGACGTTGGCGATCTCCGCCTCCCAGATGGCAGGGGCGAGCGTGTCCTGGACGTCCTCCCAGAACCGCCTGACCTCTGCGTCGAACTCTGCGTTGCCGAGCAGGTAGTACGCGATCACGTTGGTATCGACGACCGCCTTCATCCGCGGCCGATGCCGATCCAGCTGTCGATCTCTTCGGCGGTCGGCCGGCGCTTCTGCTTTTCCCAGCTCGACTCGATCTGCTTCAGCACCGAGGAGCGTTCCTTGACGTAGTCTTCGAGTAGCTCGCGCACCTCTTGCTCCATCGAGGTATTGCGCCGCTTCGCGAGCGCCTTGAGACCGCGCACCACGCGGGCCGGCACGTTCCTGATCGTCAGCGTTGCCATCGTGTCGATCATGCTAGCACTCTGCTAGCAATGCGGTGAAGGAGGCAACGTGCGTTCCCCGGCGGTTTGGCCAGATTCGGCGTATTATCCCGCAGCACCCGGCCAAGACGTCCGGGTCATCGAACCAACTTCAGGAGAACAAGACATGCGACGAGTCACAACTGCGCTACTGGGTTTCACCGCGGCGAGCTGGATGACGTTGGCTCAGGCGGACGTCACGGTGATGGCGATCCGACTGGGCGCGGACGACGTCGTCGCGCTCGCGAAGTTCTACGAAGCGGCGTTCGGCCTGAAGCAGATCGACAAGGTCGGCGAGCCGACGACGGAGATCATCATGCGCTACGGCGCGACGGTCGCCGCGGCGAAAGCCGGCTCGTCGCCCGAGTTTCTCGTTCAACGCCGCGAGGCCGGCGACGGCAAGCACGTGATGGCGCACGCGATCTTCCACGTATCGGATATCGCCGCCACCGTGGCCGCCGCGAAAGCCGCGGGCGCTTCGATGGAGGGCGAGGTCGTGACGGTCCCGATCGGTGGCGCACCGATCAAGATCGCGACCGTGGTCGATCCCCAAGGCAACGTGCTCGAGCTCATGGAGCTGCCGAAGGGCGTCGACCACCTGCCGCACCCGTAGCGAAGCGCGCCGCCGGCTTGCTCGGTCAATGTCTCGGGCGCTTTGGGTCGAGACGCGCACCCGCAGTGGCGATCTCGCCGGCCGGCGAGAGCACGTAACGACGTAGGCGCCAACCGATGTAGAAGCTGCCCGTCTCGCTCGGGTTTTCGGTCACGTTGATTTCCTCGAGCTTCACGTTCTCTTTCACGTGATGCTCGAGAAGCTCCGCAATGGTCCGCTTCTCAGCCGCATAGATGACGTCCATGTGCCCTCCAAATCCTGGTGAGCTCGGGCGCAGCTTGCGCGGCTGCGGCTTAACGATGGCTGAAGCCCAGAACGCACACAGGAAGCCGGGCCGTCGGTCGTCTTATGTCCAAGCGTCAAGCCTGGCTCATTCGGGTCCGCGTGCGCCGATCATCCAGCACGCGGCCGTGAAGAGAACCTCTGCGCCGTGCACGTACGGATCGAACGCGGCGCGGACGGCTTCGATGATCCGCGAGCGCGTACGCTCGTCGGCCTGTTGCAGCACTCGGCCGAGCGGTCCGAGCCTCGAGATGTAAGCGTCGAGCTCGTGCTCCGGGAGCGTGCAAGCGACGTCGAGCGGGCGGATGTCGATCTCGCTCCAACCGCTCTTCTCGAGGATCGAGTAGACGCGGCTCCGATCCGCGAACGCGAATTGCCCCGGCTCGTCGGGCCGGCGAGCGGGCATCTGCGGAAAGAACGGCGCCGCGGCGCGCTCGGCCGCCGTCATGAACGGGTTCTCCGCGGGGCTGCGCCACGCGATGACTTGCAGACTGGCCTTGGGCGCCGCGGCGCGCCGCAGGTTCGCGAACGCGCGGACGGAGTCGTCGAAGAACATCACGCCGAATCGCGAGACGATCATGTCGAAGCTCGCGGGCTCGAACGCGTGCGTCTGCGCGTCGGCGCAGAGGAAGCGCGGCGGAGCGCTTTCGCGTTCGGCGCGCTGGTTCGCGAGCGCGATCATCGGTCCCGAGATGTCGACGCCGACGGCGGTGCCTTTTGGTCCGAGCTGCCGCCCGATGGCGAGTGTCGTGCTGCCCGTCCCGCAGCCGATGTCGAGCACGCGCTGTGCTTTGCGCGTGGCGACCGCTTCG
>Ga0190271_10000390_pt1 | contig 22234 bp, 20 predicted proteins | sample Popmic356T_FD_133747 | JGI IMG/M metagenome (GOLD analysis project Ga0190271, IMG submission 133747) | Populus adjacent soil microbial communities from riparian zone of Weber River, Utah, USA - 356 T | ecosystem: Environmental > Terrestrial > Soil > Riparian zone | place: USA: Utah | collected...
GAACCCCCACCGGTGCCAATGGCCACGATCAGTGGCGAACGATCGACGATGGCCGGCATCAGGCAATCGCCGGCGGAGCCATCGTCGACGACGTTCACGAAGATGTTGCGCGCGCGACCTGCCGCGGCCACCGCGCGATTGACCACCGCATCATCGGTGGCGGCAACGGCCAGTGCGGCGCCATCGAGCGCTGTCGCCGTGAAGGGCTCGCGACGCAGTTCAATCTGCTGCTGTTGCAGCCAGTGGGCGAATTCCGCGCTGACGTGGGGGGCGATGACCCGCAGGCGCGCGCCGGCACTGTGCAACAGGCGGGCCTTCCGCAGCGCCACCTCGCCACCGCCCACCAATGCGATGGTGCGATCGCGCAAATCGAGAAACAGGGGCAGATGATCCATCGCGCTGGGGCCTGTTCACGTTTCCGGCGTCAATGCGACCCCGGGCGGATTGCGTACGTCTCAGCTTCCGGCAACCGGTGGCTGTCGCGGTTGCAGACCGCATTCGCGCGACTCGGGATTCTCCCACCACCAGCGGCCGGCGCGGTGATCCTGGCCGGGCTCGATGGCGCGGCTGCAGGGTGCGCAACCAATGCTGGGATAGCCGCGGTCATGCAGCGGGTTGTACGGCAGCTTGTGGCTGCGGATGTACGCCCACACTTCGTCTTCGCTCCATTCCAGCAACGGGCTGACTTTCGCCAGGCCATTGCGCGGATCCAGCTCGATGGGTGCGCCGCTGGCGCGCGCCGCCGACTGCTCGCGCCGCACGCCGGTGATCCAGGCGGCATAGCCGGCCACGGCGCGGTTGAAGGGCTCGACCTTGCGGATGGCACAACACCGCTGGCGCAACGCCAGGCTGTTGTAGAAGCCGTTGATGCCATTCTCGCCGACGTAGCTTTCCACGGCCTGCGCGTCGGGGTAGTAGACACGAATGCGCTTGCCATAGCGCCGTTCCAGCCGCTCCAGCAGCTGCAGCGTTTCCTCGGGCAGCCGGCCGGTATCAATGGAGACGATGTCGATGCCTGGCACCTGCGTCCAGATCAGGTCGGTGAGCACGATGGCTTCGGCGCCCAGGCTGCTGGCGTAGACCACCTTGCCGTACTGCTGCACGGCGGCGCGCAGGATCGCGACGCTGTCGGCAGCCTTCTGAGCCAACACAGCGGTGTCCACCGGGGCCTGGCTGTGGTTCATTGCGGGTGTCATGACTGCCATTCTCCCCATCCCCCTCATAACTTTGGCGAATAACTGCGGACGGCACACCGTCTCGGTGACACTGCGATGACGCCGGCGCCCCCGGCGCTGCGGCACAATAACCCCATGAGCAACCTGACCTTGCGGCGCCTGCGCCAGGACCGGCATGTGCGCGCCCTGACCCGCGAAGTCAGCCTGTCGCTGGAGCAGATGATACAGCCCTGCTTCGTGGCCGAAGGCACCCCGGACGCGGTGGCCGTGCCCGGACTCACCGATGTGTTCCAGGAAACCCCCGACTCGCTGCTGCGGCGGACCGAGAGCGACCTGCGCGCCGGCGTGAGCAAGTTCCTGCTGTTTGGCGTGCCACGCACGCGCGCCGAGCATCACGTGGACTGGTCTTTCACCGCCGGGCAGATCCGCGCCCTGAAGCAGCGTTTCGGCAAGGACATCTGGCTGGCGGCCGATGTCTGCCTGTGCTCTTCGACGCCCCATGGCCATTGCGGCGTGCTGAATGCCGAGGGCGATCATCTGGACAATGCCGCCAGCGTCGCTGAGCTCACCGCGGCAGCGCGTGCCTATGCCGACGCCGGCGCCGACTGCGTGGCCCCCAGCGACATGATGGACGGCCGGGTGGCCGCCATTCGCGCAGCGCTCGACCAGCATGGTCATGAGCGCACGGTGCTGATGAGTTACACGGTGAAGTTCCAGTCAGCGCTGTACGGACCTTTTCGCGTGGCCGCGGACTCCACGCCGAAGGCCGGTTCACTCGGCGACCGCTCCAGCTACCAGCTCGATCCGGCGCGGCCGGGCGATGCCTGGCTGTGCGCCGAGCGTGATGCCGCCGAGGGCGCCGATATCCTGATGGTGAAGCCGGCCCTGCCCTATCTGGATCTGCTGCGCGAGCTGTCACGCGAAATCCGCAAACCCTGGGCGGTGTACCACGTCAGCGGCGAGTTCGCGGCGCTGGAGGCGCTCGCCGCGCAGCAGCTGGCGCCGCGCGCCGCGTTGCATCGCGAAATCATGACGGCATTCCGGCGCGCTGGCGCCAGCATCATCATCACCTACGGTGCGCGCCATGCACGCGAATGGTTGAACGCATCTTGAGTCGCTCCGAAGATCTTTTCGCGCGCGCCCGCGCGGTCTCACCCGGCGGCGTGCATTCGCCGGTGCGTGCCTTCCGCAGCGTTGGCGGCACTCCGGTGTTCATGACCGGCGGCAGCGGCGCGCTGCTCACCGATGTCGATGAACGTCAGTACATCGACTTCTGCATGGCCTTCGGCCCACTGATCCTCGGCCATGGCAATGAGCTGGTTCGCGAGGCGGTCGTCGGTGCGCTGGGACGCGGCTGGAGCCTGGGCACCGCCGAACCCTACAGTCTCGAACTGGCCGAGTTCATCACCGCGCGCATCCCCTGGGTACAGAGCATCCGCTTCGTCAACTCGGGCACCGAGGCGGTCATGTCGGCGCTGCGCGTGGCACGCGCGGCCACCGGTCGCAGCCGCATCCTCAAGTTCGAGGGCTGCTATCACGGCCACGCCGACGCCATGCTGCTTCGAGCCGGCTCGGGACTGGCCGAGGCGCCGGTGCCCGACAGCGCCGGCATCGGCGCCGAAGCCGTACACGGCACAGTGGTGGCTCCGCTGGACGATGAAGCCGCACTCGTGCGCATTTTCGAAACGCATGGCGCCGAACTGGCCGCCGTCATCATCGAACCACTGCCCGCGAACAACGGCCTGTTGCCGCAACGACTGGAGTATTTGCAGAAGCTCGCGGAGCTGGCCCGCGTCGCGGGCGTCCTGCTGATCTTCGATGAAGTGATCTCCGGTTTCCGCATCGGCTTCCAGGGCTATGCCGGTTACTGCGGCATTGCGCCCGACCTCGTCACCTACGGAAAAATCATCGGTGGCGGCTTTCCGGTCGGCGCCTATGGCGGGCGACGCGATCTGATGGAGCTGGTGGCACCGTCGGGTCCGGTGTACCAGGCAGGCACCCTGAGCGCGAATCCTGTCGCCATGTGTGCCGGGTTGGCCGCATTGCGGCAACTGGCGGATGGTCAGCTGTATCGGCGACTGGAGACGCTGGGCGAAGCGCTGCAGCGTTCCGTGGCGGGCAGCGGCGTGGCCATGCAGCGCCACGGTTCAATCTTCTGGCTGCTGCCCGGCGCAGCCGAGGGCAACGCGTTGATTCGCAGCCCGTCCAGCGTACCGGCCGATGCCGCTCGCCGCTACGCCGCCATCTATCATTCCTTGCTGGATCAGGGCATCTATCTCGCGCCCAGTGCTTTCGAAGTGGGCTTTCTGTCCGCCAGGCACGACGGCAGCCATGTCGACGCGCTGGCGGCCGCGCTGCGCAGGTCGCTGAATGGGCAATGAGACGATCCCGACGCGCGTACTGGTGCAGTGCGGGATTGTGAACTGTCGCTCATTGCCGTCACTGCGCTGTGAATAGGTTCAATCCCTATCCTTGATCTGTGAGCTGCCTCGCGGTGTCGGGCAGCCATTGCACACAAATTGTGCCGGACACGGGGAATTTGGCCGTTCGCGTCAGCGAAAGGATTCGAACTGCATGCAATCGCCAGCAACAATGACCGCACCGGGCAGCAACCGGCAGCCGTCGCAAGGTCGTCGTCCCGAGGTTTTCATTCTCTCCAGCGATGATGCGCTGCTGATTGAACTCGGTCCCGCCCTCGGAGACCGCTTCCGCAGCCGCCCCGTCGAGCAGCTGGAGGAACTCAACGCCAGCGACTCGCGCTGGCTGGGCATCATTGACGCCTCGTCCCGAGCCGACGGTCGCGCCCTCGTCGCGCGTATCGAGCAGAACCATCCGCAGGCACCGTTGATTGTCATCGTCGCCGACGGACAGGAATCGCAATGGCAGCAGGCGCTGGCCCGCGGCAGTGTCTGCCACGTACTGACACGCGATCAGCTGGATTCTCCGGCGCTCAATGAAGCGCTGCTGCTGGCCGAACAACGCCTGCGCTCCGGCAGTACGGGCCAGACGCCACCGCCCAATGCCCGCTCCCTGCCGGTGCTGCCGATCGCCATGGGCGCCGGAGTGTTGGTGGTGGTGTTGGCGGCCGCATTGTGGTGGCTGTTGCGTACGCCCGAGGCTGCACCCGTTGCCGCCCGCACCGCTGCGCCGGCCATCGCCACCCAGTCGTTGGTCACGCGCACTCCCGCGGCCACCGAACAGCGTTCGGTGTTCGAACTGCTGTCGGCAGCCCGGGTCGCTTTCCGCGATCAGGATCTGTGGCTGCCGCGTGCTGAGGGCCCCGCGCGCGGCGACAGCGCGCTCGAGCTGTATGCGCTGGCGCTGCAGGCGGAGCCGCAGAACGAGGAGGCGCTGGATGGATTGCGACGCCTGCACACCGTGGCGCGCAATCGCATGCAGAGCGACCTGTCCGCAGGCCGGCTCGAGGAAGCGCAGCGCACGGTCGGCATTTTCAAGTCCGCCGGCTTTGATCCCGAAGCAGTCAAGGCCATGGAAGCCGACATCACCGCTGCCCGTCCCAAGCTGCTGCTGGTGCAGGCGCGCCGCGCCATCGCCAGCGGCGACATTACGACGGCCACGACGCTGCTGAATCAGGCGGCCGCCAGCGGTGCCGATCGCAATGCCGTGCAGGAATTGCGCACTTCACTTGATGCGCGCCAGCAGGATCAGCAGCTGGCCGACATGGCCAGTGGCGTGCGCGCGGCGATTGCCGCCGGCAATCTGCTTGAGCCCGCGACGGGCAATGCGCGAGCGCAGGTGCTGGCGATGCGACAGCAGAATCGCAACAGCCCGGTGGTATTGGCCACCCAGCGCGAGCTGCAGCTGGCACTGGTAGCCAGGGGCCGCGATGCACTGCAGGCGCAGCAGCCTGAAGCGGCGCAGCGCTACGCCACGGCCGCGGCCGAATTCGGCAACGGTGCGGAGCTCACCGAGTTGCGCCGGCAGATCCAGGCCGACGGCGAACGCGTGGCCAGTGCCGCGGCCGCTGCCGTTGCCGCGCCAGCACCGCCGCCGGCACCCGCTCCCGCCGCGGCCGCGCCGCGCCCGGCTGCGGTCAGTTACGTGGTCGCGCGCGCTGCCCGGCCGCTGTCCGTTGAATACCCCGAGATTGCATCCCGCAACAACGTGACCGGCTACGTGGTCGTTGAGTTCCTGCTCAATCCGGATGGCTCGGCCAAGAATGTCCACGTTGTCGAAGCGCAGCCACAGGGGATCTTTGACCGCTCGGCAATGAACGCCGTCGCCCGCGGTCGCTTCGACATTGCGTCACTCGGCCCTGAAAAACAACCGCGCATCGCGCGTATCCGCCTGTCGTTCAAACCATCCTGAGTCCTGCTGGAGCTGTTGCATGGCCCGCTTCACGCTAGTTAATCGCGCTCAATGGCTGCCGGTTGCGGCGACCATACTGTTCACCACCGCATTGACGGCGCTGCTCGCCTACGGCATGCAACGCGCGGCACGGCTGCAGTCGGCCTCGACCGCACTGCAGCTGGCTTCCGAGCTGGGCGCGCAACCCGCGCTGTTGCGCTCGGAACTGACGTTGATGCAGCGCGGACTGGAGACACAGACCTACATCGGCGATTCGCTGCGGGCTGTTGCCACCAGCAGCGCCACCAGCGAGCGCTCATTCCGCGAACTGGGCACGCAGATTGGCGCTGCCGAGCTGCAGAACAATGCCGCCATCGGCCAGCCGCTGCTCACCGCCACGGGCAGCTGGCAGCAGATACGCCAGCCGTTGCAGGCACTGGCCATTGCCCGCTCAGAACAACTGTATTCAGACTCGGCCAGCGGTTCGGCGCTGACGCTGCGTGGCCAGCAGCTCAAGGATGCCGTCGACGAGGTGCTGACCACCCAGGCCCAGCAGATGCGCACGCTGACCACCAGCCTGGACAAGCTGGCCGAAGCACTGCAGGAGTCGGTCGTGCAGAGCGGTCGCAACCTGCGCTCGCTGCTGCTCGCAGGTACCGCACTGGCCGGCCTGCTGCTGGCGATGATGATGTATTTCGCGTTGCGCGCCCGTCGCTCGCAGACGGCCGCGCGCGACGCACAGCGTCAGGTGGAAAACATCCTCGGCACCGTGCGCGAAGGTCTGTTCCTGGTCGATCGCAACGGCATCATCGGTTCAGCCCATTCGGACTCGCTGACTGCCCTCCTGCACTGCCCATCGCCGGCAGGCCAGTCGCTGGAAGACCTGCTGCGGCCGCTGGTGTCGGAGAAAACACTGACCGCTGCCACCAAGTATCTCGGTCTGCTGTGGAAGGAACGTGTCAACGAAGAGTTGATCGAGTCGGTCAATCCGCTGAACTGCATCGAGGTCAGCCTGGCGCGCAATCAGGGCGGCCGCGAGAACCACTATCTGTCCTTCGTGTTCCGCCGCGCCCGCGATGCCGGCGACTACCTGCTGGTCGCGGTGGCCGACATCACCGACCAGGTGCTGCTGCAGCAGGAACTGGAACGCCTGAAGTCGAACAATGACTCGCAGGGCGAGCTGCTGCTGCAGCTGATGCGCATCGATCCACTGCAGCTGGACAGCTTCCTGGTCTCGGCCAATCAGGCCTTCCGCCGCTGCAACATGCTGCTGACGGCGCCCGGCAAGGAGCTCAGCAAGCTGCGCGAGAAACTCGACGGTGTGTTCCGCGAACTGCACGCCGTCAAGGGCGAGGCGGCCGCGCTGGGCCTGGACAGCTGCGCCAACCGCATCCATGCCGTCGAGGACATCCTGTCCGCGCTGCGCACGCAGAACGAACTCAGCGGCGATCAGTTTGTGCCCATAGTGACCAAGCTGGACGAGTTGCTCGAGTACGCCGGGGGTCTCAGTGACATCCGCGAGCGCGTCGCGGGCCTGCCGCAGTCCACGGTGCTGCGGCGCGCGAGCGTGCCGCTCAGCGACGAGGAAGCCGCTGCCACCATCCCCACGCTGCCGTCGGCGCCAATGCCCGCCGCAGCGCTGGAATCGTTGTTCAAGTCGCTGGCCGGTGAAGTCAGCCGCGCCTACAGCCGCACCGTGCAACTGCGCTTCGAGGGGCTGGATCAGGTGCCGGCGGAGCATGCCACCCGCGTCAAGGACATCTGCGTGCAGATGATCCGCAACTCGGTGGCGCATGGCATCGAGGCGCCGGAGAAGCGCGCGGTGGCCGGCAAGCCGCCGGGCGGCACCATCCGCATCCGGTTTGATGACGGCGATGCCGACCACTACGGCCTGCTGATCGAGGATGACGGCCAGGGCCTCAGTTACGAACACATCCTGAACCGCGCGCTGCAGCTGGAACTCGTGCGTCCGCAGCAGGCCGTGGACATGGATCGCGCCGCCGTGCTGCGCCTGATTTTCCATCCGGGCTTTTCGACGGCCACGTCGGTGTCCGAACACGCCGGCCGCGGCGTGGGGCTCGATGTTGTCAATGCCATGGTTCGTGACTGCGGCGGCCGCATCGGCATCTCCACGGCGCCCGGCCAGTACACGCGCTTCAAGGTGCTGCTGCCCAGATCTGCCGCCCTGCAGTCCTCAGCGGCCTGAGTAGCAGTGCCGTGAACGCTGAAGTCGCACATCGACTGATGGTTGTGGATGACTCCAACGTCATCCGCCGCCGCATCGAACGCGCCCAGGACCTGCCCGGCATCGAGTTCGTCGGCGCTGCGCGCAATGGCGTCGAGGCGCTGGAAATGCATGCCCGCCTCAAACCCACGCTGATCACGATGGACCTGACCATGCCGGAAATGGACGGCGCTGAATGCGTCGAGAAGCTGGTGGCGCGCGACCCCGAGCTGCGGATACTGGTAATCTCGGCGCTCGCCGACAAGCTGACGGCGATCGAAGCGATAGAAAAAGGGGCAAGCGGCTTCCTCTGCAAGCCGTTTACGGATCGGCAGCTCAATGATGCGCTGCGCAAGCTGATCACGGGCTAGGGAACGGATTCTCGACAATGGCGCTCGACTCCGAAGTTGCGGTATTCATCGATGGCGTATTGCGCTATTTCGACAATGCCGTACAGCAGACCGCGCAGTGCGGTACGCCATTTCTGGCGATGGACGCGGATCCCGAGGTCAGTGACTACACCGGCATCATCCGCATCAATGGCCGGCGCGAGGGACTGGTGGCCTTCACCGCGCCCAAGAGCATGCTCAGCGTCATGCTGATGCGCATGCAGGAAACCGACATGAGCCACGAGAACCTGTGCGATCTGGTCGGTGAAATTGCCAATACGCTGTCGGGCAATGCGCGCCGTGATTTCGGCTCGCAATTCAACATCTCGGTACCGACCGTGGTGTTCGGCCGCAGTGGCCCACTGAACTATCCCGAGAATGCCCGTCCGATCGTCATCCCGATCGACTGGCGCAACTATCACGCGCGGCTGATCGTCTGCCTCAAGGACTGACGTCACTCGTTCACGCGGTCGCGGACTGACGCTTCTTTCTGATGCTTTTGCCTCGCCAGGATTCGACGCTGGTTTGGCCGAAAAGTGGTCATATCCCGACGCCTGTTCACACCCAATGCCGTCATCTAGCGGTTTGCCGATGCGGTTCCCTGGCGAAATTGGGCAGATCAGCCCGCCTCGAGGCACATCCCTTGTTTACGTGAGGTGCTTGGAGGGTGGAACATATCAATGCCGCCGTACTCCAAGGGGTTGCTTCTACCGTACAGGAGTCCAGTCATGCCAATGCACACAGTCATCCGGACCTTGTCCCTGGCGATCGTTGCCGCCGTCCTGTTGAATCAACATGCGATCGCGCATCACGGCTGGTCCTGGGCAGAGCCCCAGCAGACGACCCTCACTGGCGCAATCCAGTCGATATCGATGTCGCCTCCGCACCCGACGCTGCAGGTGATCGGTGCGGACGGCGCCGTCTGGCAGGTGGATCTGGGCAATCCCAATCAGACGGAACGCTCGGGCTTCACAGGGGAGACCGCGAAACCGGGCGACGCAATCACGGTGCTCGGCAACCGCAACACCGAGCGTGCGCGAAATCACATGAAGGCTGTTCGCATCACGATCGCGGGAAAGAACTACGACTTGTATCCGGAGCGGATCGCGTCGAACTGAGGCAGCCGTTCCGTCAGCGAGACACGAACGGGCCAGGTTCATGGATTGCCCGGGCGGAGGCGCTCCGCGGCAAAGCCTCCAGGCCGGGCTGGACCTGCTCCTTCGTCGACCAATCCAGCGTCGGATCCTGGCCAGGAAAAACCAGCGACTCTCTTTGCGTATTCACAAGTTACGTAACAAAGGTTAAATACATGTCGGGCGCCGATTGCTGGTCAAAGTTCGACCGACCTGACACCCAGTGGGTTGAATTCAGCGATTGACGACGAATTCAGGCTACTGCACCGGCACGCCCCACCTGGCCACCGACAACGATTGCGCTGGGCACACCGGCAAGGCCGCCTGAGGCGTGCGCGGTTGCTCGCATGACCTGACATGAAAAAGGCCGCCCCGTCCCGGGGCGGCCTTCATTTTCGCTGCTGCGGATCGACTTAAGTGTTGCTGGCGTTGGCGTTGTAGACCTTGCCGCCTGCGGTGGTGATGGTCAGGATATGCATCACATGCGGATCCTTCCGCCCGGGCTGGCCGAAGACGGTGATCTTGTCACCCGGCTTGAACATGTTCTTGCGCCATCCGGCACGCGCGAGCGTCGGCGTACTGTGCGTCTCGCCGATCCACTTTTCCTTCTCGCCCTTGGCGTTGACGACGGTGAATTCCATCAGCGTATGGGGATTGATCCACTTGAACGCCACGAACTCGGCCTGCAACGTAACCCGCTTGTCAGGATAGAAGCCGAGATTGGTGGAATGGTGCGCGAACGCCGCACCGGCAAATATTGCTGCCGCTGCAGCGACGGCGATACCAAGCTTCCTCATGGCAGAACTCCTTGATCGTAGTTGTGGCCCAGCGTCCTGGCGAACTCCGCCGCGCCGGCGAGATTTTCCAGGCAATTGCTCTCGATCAGCAGCGTGTCTTCGGGCTTTCTGTCCAGATAGACCATGCGTGCGACCGGCTCCTTGAGGTTGACCGCATCGGAATACACGATCTTGACGCTCAGCCTGTTGCCGTCTTCAGAGAGCGTATAAGTCTCCTCGACTTTCGCCTGATCGCTGGCCGGCCATCCATTGATCGTGTCGCCGAGGAAATTGGTGGTGGTGACGACCAACGACTTGCCTTCCCAGCGACCGGCCGAATAGCCGGCATAGGCGGTGTTGCTGTTTTCCCGGCCCGCTTCGCCATCGATGTAGATGGATCGCACCGAGCCATTCTCCGGCACGATCACCACCCGCTTTTCAGTCTGGAATATCTGCGCCGTGCCGCCAATGCCAATCGAGTTGCCCGGCAGGCAACGCGCATAGGGAGCGCGTGGCTCTTTGGCGCGCGCTGCCATTGCGGCCTTTTGCGTCGCCATCGCTGCCTCGGTCAGTGGCGGACGAAACGCGCGCGACCGCGCCCAGGCGAACACGTCGCCCTTGTCGTTGATGATCTTCTCGACTTCGGTCTTCACCGTGTCGAAATCCTGGAGTTTCGCCTGCTCGGGTGGACCGGCACTCAGCAGCGCCCATTCGGTGGAGCCGATGTTGACCGGGTAGCCGGCGGCCACGCCGTCGTCGATCGTCCGGCCCGGCGAATCCCAGACACCGGTGAAATTGGCCGCCGGCGCACTGGCCGTCGCCGTGGGGGTGTTCGTCGTCGGGGCGCAGGCAGTAATGGTCGATACGCCGAGTACCGCCGCTGGCAGCGACAGCACTCCGCGTCGCAGCAATTGGCCCAATCGAGATGCTGTAAACATGTAATCCCTCCTCTTGTCGCCGCCGGGTTGGCCTTTGCAAGGCGTTTCTCTGAGCCACCCCGTCGGACACGGTGCGTCAAGTCAGCTTGATAAAGGGGACGGCAGCATACATCAACCGGCGGATGCGGCGGCAATCAATTGAAGAGCGCGGATATCGCCCTCAAAGTTGAAATATCGGGGATTTCCTCGAATCTGCGGCTCGAGAAGCCCACACCCCTGGCACGCTCGCGGACTGAGTCAGGCGGCGGGACGCGACCGCAGCTTCACGTCGCGATCACTGCTGGGCTGGTAGGCCACCGTGAAAGTGCCGAAATACGCCAGCGCCGCTTCGAGATTCTCGGCGGGATCCAGATCGAAGGCATCGCAACCGCAGCGCGCCAGGAAGAACAGGTAGTCGCGCTGGATCTTGCCGGTGGCGCGCAACTCGCCGGTGAAGCCATGTCGCTGTCGCAGCAGCTGCGCCTGCGAGAAGCCGCGGCCTTCGCCGAACTTCGGAAAATTCAGCACCACCAACGCCACACGAGGCAGCAGTGGCGCCAGCTGTTCCACCTCGTCGGCCGGCTCCAGCCACACGCCGGCTCCGGATGCCGGCGCCGTGCCCGCCGCAACCGCGTCGCGCAGCTCCACCAGCCTCAGGACCTGCAGGCCTGTACCAGCCTCGCCGGGATAGCGCCAGTCGTCGGCGACGATTTCACGCTGCCGTATCAACCGCCGCATAGACGCGCTCCTTGAACGGGCCGACGCCGATACGGCGCACGGTCTGCAGAAAACTCTCGTCATCACCGCGACGGTTGACGTACACCTCGAGGATGCGCGCGAGGGTGTCGGCGACATCGCTCCTGGGCACCGAGGGACCGATCACTTCACCCAGTGCGGCGTTCTCGCGCGCCGAGCCGCCCAGCGTGATCTGGTACCACTCCTCGCCGTGCTTATCGACGCCGAGGATGCCAATGTGGCCCACATGGTGGTGGCCGCAGGCATTCATGCAGCCTGACATCTTGATCTGTATTTCGCCGAGGTCGTACAGGTAATCGAAGTCGCTGAACTTCTCGTGGATCTGCTTGGCGATCGGAATGGAGGTGGCGTTGGCCAGACTGCAGAAATCCAGACCGGGGCAGCAGATCATGTCGGTCAGCGTGCCGATGTTGGGTGTGGCCAGGCCCAGTGCCTCGAGTGCCCGGTGCAGCGCGGCCAGATCACGCTGCGGCACGTCGGCCAGCACCAGATTCTGGTCATGCGTGACGCGCACCTGGCCGAAGCTGTGGCGGTCGGCGAGGTCTGCCACGGCGTCCATCTGCGCGCCGCTCATGTCGCCGGGCGCCTCGCCATGCTTCTTCAGCGAGACGAACACGGCGCGATATCCCGGCGCCTTGTGGGCGCGCGTATTGTGCCGATGCCAGGCCGCGAAGGCCGCATCGGCATTGGCCGGCACGCCCTGTTCCGGCAGCTCTTCATAATCCGGCGGCACAAAAAACCCGGCGACGCGCTCGACTTCGGCGCGCTTGAGTACCGGCGCAAATTCACGGTTGGCGGCGTATTCCACTTCGACCTGGCGCGCAAACTCGACCGCGCCCAACGCCTTGACCAGCACCTTGATGCGCGCCTTGTGGATGTTGTCGCGGCGGCCATAGCGGTTGTAGACGCGCAGGATGGCCTCCAGATAGCCCAGCAATTCCAGCTCGGGCAGCCAGTCGCGGATCTGCTTGCCGATGATGGGCTGGCGGCCAAGGCCCCCGCCCGCCAGCACGGCAAAGCCCAGCTCGCCGCGCTCATTGCGCAGCAGGCGCAGACCGATGTCATGGATCTCGACCGCGGCGCGATCAAGCGGCGCGCCGCTCACCGCGATCTTGAACTTGCGCGGCAGCCACGAGAACTCGGGATGCAGCGTGGCCCATTGACGGATGATTTCGCAGTAGGCGCGCGGATCGGCGATCTCGTCGGGGGACACGCCGGCGAAATGATCCGAGGTCACATTGCGGATGCAGTTGCCGCTGGTCTGGATGGCGTGCATCTCGACACTGGCCAGGTCGGCCAGGATATCGGGTACCTGCTCCAGCTTCGGCCAGTTGTACTGGATGTTCTGGCGGGTGGTGAAATGGCCGTAGTCGCGATCGTATTGGCGCGCGATATGCGCCAGCATGCGCAGCTGCTGCGAGGACAGCAGCCCATAGGGAATGGAGACGCGCAGCATGGGCGCGTACTTCTGGATGTACAGGCCATTGCGCAGCCGCAACGGACGAAACTCGTCCTCCGACAGCTCGCCGGCCAGAAAACGGCGCGTCTGATCGCGGAACTGCGCCACCCTTTCATTGACCAGGGTGCGGTCGATGTCATCGTATCTGTACACGGCGCGTACTTTATAGAAACGGCCCTGACAGCGACACAAGGCACCGGGTTATCTGGTCATGGCCGGGCCTGCGGGCCCCTATCCGGTGGTCTGCAGTCCCTTGGCAATGCCGCTGACACTGGCCAGCAGGGCTTCGAACAGGGCCCGATCCTGGCGATCCTCGCGGCGCCAGCGTTCCAGCAGGTCCACCTGCATCAGGTTCATCGGGTCGACATAGGGGTTGCGCAGCGCAATGCCCCGCTGCAGCGTGCGGTCTGAATCCAGCAGCGCCGGGCATTCCTTGATTTCCAGCACCAGCTCGCAGGCCGCAGCATATTCGGCGGCGATCGGCAGCGCGTGCAGCCGCAGTTCGGGTGGCGCCAGACGCTCGTAGTAGGCCGCGATCTGCAGGTCGGTCTGCGCCAGCATGATCTCGATGTCGTCGATCAGGTTGCGGAAAAACGGCCAGCCGCGATAACAGCGCCGCAGCAGTTCCAGGCCGCGCTGGGCCCGGGCCTCGGTCAGGCCCGCGCCGGCGCCATACCAGCCCGGCAGCGTGTGCCGGGACTGGGACCAGGCGTACACCCAGGCTGCCGGAGACACTGAGTCGATGGCGTCTGGTCCGTCGCGCGTTCCCAGCCCGCTGCCGATCTGCATGCGCTCGATCACATCGATGGGCGTCACCAGCCGGAAGAATTGCAGCAAGCCTTCGCCGTGCACCAGCTTGCGCCAGGCGGTACTGCTGGCGCTGGCCACCAGCGTGGCGCAGTCCGCCATGGCCGCGCCCTCCTGGACAGCGACGCCGCGTCGCACCGCCAGCGTGGCCAGCGACAGCGTGCTGAAGGCGCGCTCCAGCGTGCGCATGGCATTGGGCCGCAGGCCGTAGTTCTGACCGATGCTTTCACCCTGCTCGGTGAAACGCAGCACGCCGCTGACCGATTCGGCGGGCGCCGCGCGCAGCAACGCATCGATGCGGCCACCGCCGCGCGCAATGCTGCCACCGCGGCTGTAGAACAGCACATGGCTTTCGCGCGCCCCGCGCAAGGCGCGCGTCAGGCCGCGTTGCGCGCGATAAGCGGCGAGGCGCGACGCGATGATGCCACTGCCGAGGTTGCTCTCGGAGTAACCGATCAGCACGGTCTGCAGCCGGCCGCGCGCCTCGAGATGGCGGCGATACACATGCTCGCCCAGCAGCTGCCGCAGGGTGTCGCCGCAATTCTCCAGCGTTGCCACCGAATCGAACTGCGGCGCCACGTCCAGCGCCACCTCGCCGCTCTGGCGATCATAGGCCTCGGCCCAACGCGCCAGTACCAGCGGCGCCAGCACGTCATCGGCGGTGGCGGCGCCACTGACGATGTACAGCCCCACCGCATCGGGGCCGTAGCGATGGCGGCCCTGCATCACGGCATCGAACACCGCCAGTGTGCGCTTGCCCAATGCGTCGAACACGCCGCCGGGACCGATATCGCGCTCGAGGATTTCCAGCAGTCGCGCGTAACGCTCGCGCGGTGTGCGCGCGGACCACTGCGGATCGTCAAGACCCTGCGCCAGCACCGCGTGATGCACGTCGGTGCGCTGGCGCAGGTCCAGCGTCGCCAGATGAAAGCCGAAGGTCTCGATGCGCGCCAGCAGTCGCCGTACCTGTGAGAGGCCGGCGTGCACGCCGCCGTTCTCGCGCAGGCTGGTCGCGGCCAGCGACACGTCGGCACGGAACTGTTCGGGCCGCTCGTAAGCATTGGGCCGGCCGTCATAGGTACGATGCAGTCGCTCGGCTATCTGCGCGAAGAACAGCCGATAGGGCATGACATCATGCCGCGCCGGCGTGGCGTTCTGGCCCGCCGGCAGCAGCGTGCGGTATTCGCTGATACGGCTCTGAAGCGCAGCCGATACCTGCACGCGGTTGGCGCTCTGCGACAGCACCTGCGACAGCGTCTGGCATTCCTCGAAGTAGTTGTTGACGATGATCTGCTGCTGGCGCGCCAGCGTGTCGCGGATCGACTTGGCGTGCACCTCGCTGTTGCCGTCCATGTCGCCGCCCACCCAGGTGCCGAAGCGCACCAGCACCGGCAGGTCGATGCTGTCGGCGTCGACGCCGTACAGCCGGGCCAGCGCGCTGCCCAGCTCCTGGTAGAAGGCCGGAATGATCCGGTACAGCACCTCGGCCAGGTAGAACAGCGCGTGCTCGCGCTCATCGGCCACCGTCAGCCGCTGGCGCGGGTGCTCGGCGGTCTGCCACTCGGTGGTGACCTCGGTACGCACCCGTTCCAGCAGTCCGCGCTGCTCATAGGGCGCCAGCACCGGATTGGCGCGCTCCAGCAGCAGGTCGGCCAGCCGCTGCTGGCGACGCAGCTGGGTGCGACGCGTGGACTCCAGCGGATGCGCGATCAACACCGGCTCGATGGACAGCTGCTGCAGCAGCGTCAGCACCTCGGGCAGCGTCAGGCCCTGTGCCTTCAATTCGCTGAGCGCATCTTCGACGCCGCCGGGCTGCGGCCGGTCGGTTTCGGCGAGGAAGTATTCGCGGCGGCGGCGGATGCGATGCACCTTCTCGGCCACGTTGACCAGCTGGAACCACATCGAGAAGGCGCGCACCAGGTCACGCGCCTGCTCCGGGGCGCGGCCGCGCACGCGCGCCGCCAGTGCTTCGCTGTCGGTGACGCCGCCGCGGCGGGCGATGGCCGCCAGCCGGTCCTGCTCCACCCAGTCGAACAGCTGCTGGCCGCCCTGTTCGCGCAGCACATTGCCCAGCAATCCACCCAGCGCATGGATGTCCTCGCGCAGCGGCTGATGGCGGTCGGGAAAATGGATGTCTTCGCGATTCACGGTATTACCCCGCCAGCAGCACGGCCTCAGCGTGCTCCAGTGCCTCCGGCGTGCCGTACAGCACCACGATATCGCCCTCGCGCAGCTCGGTGCTGCCGTCCGGATCGCGGCCGGTGATGCCATGGCGCCGCACGGCGGTGAAATTCACCTCGGCGCCACGCGCCCGGATTTCGTCCAGCGAGCGGCCGACGCACCAGGCCTGCGGCGGCAACACGATGGAACGCAGTTCCTCGCGGAAGGCGTGCGTGTCGTCGATGGGTCGCGCGGCATCGTGCCGGTAGATATTGCGCAGCGTGGCATAACGGCCGGCGCGTATCCCGCCCACGGTGTCCATCACCCTCGCGGCGGGCACGTTCAGCAGCATCAGTGCCTGCGACACCAGTGTCAGGCTGGCCTCGAAGGTTTCGGGCACCACCTCGGTGACGCCGGCCTCGGTCAACTCGCGCAATCCGCCATCGTCCTGCGTGCGCACCAGTATCGGCACGTCGGCCCGCAGCTGGCGCACCGCGCGCACGATGCCCACCGACACCGCCGGATTGGCGAAGGTGACGATCACCGCGCTGGCCTGCGCCAGTCCCACCGCGTTCAGCACCTCCTCATCGGCGCTGTCGCCGAAGACCACCGGATCACCGGCCTGGCGCGCCAGCCGGATGCGCGCCGGATCCAGGTCCAGCGCGATGTACTCAAAGCCCTCGGATTCCAGCACGCGCGCGATGTTCTGGCCGACGCGGCCGAATCCGCACAACACCACATGCTCGCGCTGCGCCAGGTCGCGGTTGAAAGCCGCCTCGCGATCCACCGCGCTGCCGGGCGGGCCCTTCTCGCCCAGCAGCAGCCGCGCGATGCGCCGGTTGTAACGGATCAGCAGCGGACTGATCAGCATGGTCAGCACCAGCGCGGCCAGCAGCGGCTGGCCATAGGTAGCCGGCAGCAATCCCTCCCGCTGCAACACGATGGTCAACAGCGCCACACCGAATTCCCCGCCACCGCTGAGCACGATGCTGGTGCGCACGGCGCGGAAGTTGTTGCTCACGAACAGCCGCGTCACCAGCGCCACCAGCAACGTCTTGCCCAACAGCAGCAACAGCACGGCAGCCATCACAGCGGGAAAACGCTGGAACAGCAGGCCCACATCCAGCATGGCGCCGACCGAGATGAAGAACAGGCCCAGCAGCAGCTCGCGGAACGGACGTACCGCCGATTCCACCTGGTGCCGGAACTCGGACTCCGCCAGCATCATGCCGGCCAGGAATGCACCCAGCGCCATCGAGAGTCCCAGCTGCTGCGTGATCCACGCCGAGGCCAGCACCAGCAGCAGCACCGTCAGCGTGAACAGTTCGCGCAACCGGCTGTGGGCGATCTCATACAACAATGGCCGCAGCAGCCAGCGACCCACGGCCAGCATCACGGCCAATGCCAGCAATCCACCCAGCACCAGCTGCAGCACCATGCTGGGGGTGAATCCTTCGCTGCCGGTACTCAACGCCGTGGCCAGCGCCAGCAGTGGCACGAAGGCCAGATCCTGGAACAGCAGCACGGCGAAGGACAGCCGCCCATGGGTGCGATTCAGTTCGGACTGGTCGGTCAGCTGGTGCAGCACGATGGCCGTCGAGCTCATGGCCAGTGCGCCGCCGGTCACCGCCGCCGGCGCCCAGGCAACGCCCAGCAGGTGCAGCACCACGGCGCTGGTCAGACCCACCGTGAGCACCTGCGCCGAGCCCAGCCCGAACACTTCGCGGCGCATGGCCACCATGCGTGGCCAGGAGAAATCCAGACCCAGCGTGAACAGAAGGAACACCACGCCGATATCGGCCAGCGAACGCGTCGCCTCGTCGTCGGGCAGCACGCCGAGCGCCAGCGGACCCAGCGTCAGGCCCACGCACAGATACCCCAGCACCGGCGGCAGACCGACGCGACGCGTCAGCGACAGCACCAGCACCGAGGCCAGCAACAGAATCAGGACCTGGGTCAGCGGTTGGGAAAGCACCGCCTCAAGTTACGTGCCAGCAGCGACGCTGTCTACGGGCCACGCTCAGCGTGTGGACATGGTCACCGTCGTATCGTTGCGATCGAATCCCTGGATGGCGCGACGCCAGGCGTTGAGCACCAGCCGCTCAGCGGCCTTGTCGCCGCGCGGCGCCAGCAGCATGCGCAACAGCACCTCATCCGGTGGCCGGGTCGGATCATCGGCCAGCAGTTGTTCGACGAAGCGCGTCAGTCGGGTGAACATTTCAATGACGAAACGCAGTCGCACGCCGTCGATGATCTGATCCGGCTGCGCGCCGTAGGTGCCGCGCGCCTCCACCGACAGTTCGTGCAGGAACAACGTCAGCAGCCGGGCCTGACTGGGCGCCGAGAGCTCACTGAAGTACTGCACTTCCGACTGCAGGTTCATCGCTCATCCTGGGAAGAACTCGATGGTCTTCCTTGCGGTGATGGTCTCGACATCGCGCGCCTCGAATTTGAACAGGCGGACGCGAGCCACGATGCGCTTGTCCAGCTCGGCATCGCCGAGTTCGCTGGAGATTACGCGGCAGGCAGTGACTTCGCCAGCCGGCGAGATGGTCAGCTCCAGCACCAGCTTGCCCATCAGTTGCGGGTTGTCGCGCAGCGCGCGGTTGTACAGCGCGTAGATGGCGCCCTTGTTGCGGTCGAAAACCAGCTCGATCTCCTCGCTGCCACGGGCACTGCGGCCGCTGGCTCCGGTGCGGGTGACCCTGGCATCGGACGATGCCGCGGCAACGCCGGAACTGACCGCCGTGGTGTCGTGAGCGGCGAGTGAACCGGCCCCGGTGCCGAAGCCGCGGCTGCTGCCCGCGGTGGCAATACCGGTCGAACCACTGCCCGCCCTGGCGGCAATCACTGAACGTTCGGCACGCGTGTCCTGGCCGACGACGCCGGTCAGATTGCGCGCCTGCAGGGCGCTGGTGTCGATCTGGTCGCGCAGCGCCGCCAGTTCGTCCTTGATGGCCCGCATCTGCGAGGACTGTTCCATCTTGCGGCGCGTGTCCACCGGCGCTGGCGGGGCCTTGGGCGGCGCCTCGGGTTTGACCTCCGGTTTGGGCTGCTCCACCGGTTTCGGCGGCGGCGGCTTCGGCAGCTCGCGCTCCATCAGTCGGGCCAGTCGCGACGGCACTTCTTCGGCCAGCTGCGCCCGCGGGGGCAGGTTGATCAGCGGCAGCAGGATGCCCAGCAACGCCACCAGTGCCAGGCCCGTCATCAGCCAGCGACGGAAACGCTCCGACTCCCCGGGATCGATTTCCCAGGGCAGTTCGTAGCTGCGGTAGTACTGCGTCAGTTGTACGGCCACCTCAGGTTCCGCGCACCGCGCCGGCCTCGACCGGCTTGTCCTTCTGCAGCAGCGCAAACGAGATGCGCCCGTAGTCAGCATCGGTGCAGGTGCTCATCACTTTCTTCAGCACTTCGTAGGGCAGGCTCTTGTCCGCCATGACGGTGATCTCGCGATCGCCCCCGGCGGTCACCGCCCTGCCGCCGACGCCGGGTCGCGCCAGTGCCTGACGGAGCGGAGCAATGATGCCGTCCGCGTCAGCGCGCACCTCGTCGATGGAAGCCACGCGCTCGCCCTGCACGAACAGCTCATCGCGGGTCAGCATCACCACCACGGTCTCGCGCGGCCGGGCTTCGGCAATGGATTGCGGGATCTCGATGCCCTTGCTGTTCTGTACCACCTCCACTTCGGTGGAATACACCAGCAGGAAGGACACCATGACGCTGAGGATGTCGATCATCGGAATCAGGTTGAGCTCGGCTTCGGCCTTGTTGCGCAGCTGGTGCTGCAACATGCGGCGCGCGCGGCTGGACATGCTCATGGGCGCACTCCGAGGTTGGCGGCCAGCGGCGCCGTCGCCGGCGCATCGCCGATCGAAATATCGGGGAACAGCTCGGCCTGCACGCTGCTGAGTCCGGCGTTTACTTCGAGTACGCGCGTATGGTCCATCACCTGCACCAGCGTGTCGTAGGGGGTATCCGGCTCAACCAGAACGGTGGCCTCGGTCTTGTCCGGATAGCGCGACTTGACGAATTGCAGGTAGTCGCTGAGGCCCACCAGGTCGTAACCGTCGGGCTTGTTCGGCAGTGTGCGCAGCGGGCCGGTGTCGCGATCGGCCACCTGCAGCAGATCCTTGCGCACGATCACTTCCAGTTTCAGTCCCGGTGGCGGTGGCGCCAGCGACGGGTCCTGCGACCCCAGCTTCAGCTCGAGGATCACGGTGCGGGAGAACACCGCGGTCATCAGCAGGAAGGTCACCAGCACGGTGAAGATGTCGATCATCGGTACCAGCAGCAGCTCCGAGGGGCGCCGCTGGCGACGCATCAACTTCCTGACGCTGTATGAACGACGCACAGGCCTTGCTCAGCGCAATCAGGCCGCTGCCGGTGCGGGACTGCGCTCGGAGACCGAATTCAGGAACTTGACCGAAGCCATTTCCAGGCTGTCGATCAGTTCAGTGGTCTTGGTCTGCAGCACGGCGTGGATCACCAGCAGCGGTACCGCCGTCATCAGACCGAAGGCCGTGCAGTTCATCGCCACCGAGATGCTGGCTGACAACAGGTTGGCCTTCTCGGCCGGATTGACCGTTGCCACGGCACCGAAGGCGCTGATCAGGCCGATCACCGTGCCCAGCAGGCCCAGCAGCGTGGCCAGGTTGGCGAAGGTGGCCAGATAGTGGGTGCGCTTTTCCAGCCGCGGCACCACATCCATCAGGCTTTCTTCCATGGCCTTCTCGATGTCATCGCGTCGTCGCGCCGTGGCAATGCGGGCCAGGCCGTAGCTGAGGATCTGACCGATGGCAGCCGACGACTTGCCGGTGACATTGACCGCCTGCCGGAAATCCCCCTTCTGCAACAGCGGCGCAATTTCATTCCACAGCATGCGGTTGCGGATGGCGCTGTGCGTCAGCACCACGTAGCGCTCGACCGCGATCACCAGTCCGATGACCAGCACGACGGCGATCGGATACATGAATTCGCCGCCACCCTGGAAGAAACGAACAATAACGCTGAGAAATTCCATCTTCAGACTCCCGTGCCCGGACTCAATAGCCCACCATAGAGACCCGCGCAGCGTGGCCGCTGCGACCTACTTCTCATCCCTGCCCCCGGAAGCGGCGGCGGCCGGCGCATCGGGCTGCAGGGCGCCGAAATACCGGTTCTGCCGCTGGAATACGTCACGATCCACGGGCGCCAGCACCTCATCCAGCAGGCTTTTCGGCGGCCGTCCGGCGAATTCGCCCGGATCAGGCTTCTTCCACGGCACCACGTACATGACGCGCGGCAGCTCGCGGTTGCCGGTGATCTGCGTGTTCTCGAGTTCCACGCGATCGCGCACCACGGGCTGCGGCGCCGCGACCCGCGCTGGCGTCACGGGCGCTGTCGCGGCCGGCGGCGCGGTAGTCGTGCTCGCGGACGGCGCCGGCGCTGCGGCACTCGAGGTGCGCACCGCGGGCTGCAGATCTTCGGCCGCCGGTGCGCCGTTGACGGCACCCAGCAGCAGACAGAAAAGGGTCATCCGTTTCACGAGGCCCCCTCCGTTGCCGCGGACGGAGGCGCGGACGATGCCGGCACGGCCGGTGCCTTGATGCCGGTGCGCTGACGCAGCTCGGCCACCCAGTTGCCCACCGGCTGTGTTTCGCCGCTGAGCTCCCGGTACTTCTCGAACTCCGCCAGCGCCTCAGCGGGCTGATCCAGATACAGATCGAGCAGCACCCCGTAGTTGCGATGCGCCGCGGCGCTGCCGGCATCGGCGGCCAGCGCCTGCTGGTAGGCGTCGCGCGCCTCGGAAAATCGGCCCTGCTCGCGCAGCAGCACGCCCAGTTGGGTCCACGCTGCGGCGTTGGCCGGCTCGACCTCGAGCAGGCTGCGCAGCGCGGCCTCATCGTGCGGCAGGCCGGCCACCGGCAATTCGCTCTTGCCATAGCGGGCGGGCTTCAGTTCCGCCAGCGCCTTGAAACTGTTGCGCACCGATTCGTCGTACACCGAGTCGGCGATGCGCCGAATGTTCAGTTCATGGATGGCGATGGCTTCTTCCTCGAGCGGGAAGGCCTGCTCCTCCAGCAGCGCATCGTACTGTTCGCGCTCGTCGGCGCTCAGATTCTTCGGCCGGTCGGAAGCCAGCAGATCGCGC
>Ga0190271_10000391_pt1 | contig 22225 bp, 23 predicted proteins | sample Popmic356T_FD_133747 | JGI IMG/M metagenome (GOLD analysis project Ga0190271, IMG submission 133747) | Populus adjacent soil microbial communities from riparian zone of Weber River, Utah, USA - 356 T | ecosystem: Environmental > Terrestrial > Soil > Riparian zone | place: USA: Utah | collected...
GCCTCGAACTCTTCAAGGCCCTGGCGATCGAGTCCGAAGGGGGTGGCCTCATCGGACCCTGGCCGTTCAAGCAACTGGCGCTCATCCTGTCCGCGGTGGTCGTGTTCGGATACCTGTTGCCCAGGCTCGGCCTGGCGGCCACGCTGCCGCTGCTGATCGGCATCTCGAGCCTGGCCAGCGGTGAATTCCACTGGAAAGAGGTCTTGATCAACACCGTCGTGCTGACGATCGGCTCCTGGGCGATCTTCATCAAGGGCCTGGGACTGACGATCCCGCTCTGGCCCGCCGCCCTCGTCGCCTGACCGGAAGACCGCCATGGACCTCCTGAACAACCTCGCGCTCGGCTTCGGCGTCGCTTTCACGCTGCAGAACCTGCTTTACTGCTTCTTCGGGGCGATGCTTGGCACGCTGATCGGCGTGCTGCCCGGGCTCGGCCCGGTGGCGACGATCGCGATGCTGCTGCCCAGCATCTACGCACTGGAGCCAACGCCGGCGCTGATCATGCTGGCCGGCATCTACTACGGCTCGCAATACGGTGGCAGCACCACCGCCATCCTGATCAACGTGCCCGGTGAGTCGGCTTCGGTCGTGACCGCGATCGACGGCTACGCCATGGCCCGGCGCGGCCGCGCCGGTGCCGCGCTCGCCGCGGCCGGCCTGGGCAGCTTCTTCGCCGGCAGCGTGGCCACGCTCATCGTGGCCGCCTTCGCGCCGCCGCTGACCGAAGTCGCCTTCAAGTTCGGCCCCGCCGAGTACTTCTCGCTCATGGTGCTGGGCCTCATCGGCGCCGTGGTGCTGGCCTCGGGATCGCTCATCAAGGCGATCTGCATGATCCTGCTCGGCCTGCTGCTGGGGCAGATCAACACCGACGTCATCTCCGGCGTGCCACGTTACAGCTTCGACATCCCCGAACTGACCGACGGCATCGGCTTCGTCGCGATCGCGATGGGCATCTTCGGCTTCGGCGAGATCATCATGAACCTGAGCCGCCCGGCCGAACACCGCGAGGTCTTCACCAAGGACGTGAAGGGCCTGTGGCCGACCAAGCAGGACTTCAAGGACGCCTACCCCGCGGTGCTGCGTGGCACCGCGCTCGGCTCTCTCCTGGGCATCCTGCCCGGGGGCGGCGCGCTGCTGGCGTCTTTCGCAGCCTACACGCTGGAGAAGAAGAGCCGCGGCCGAGCCGACGAAGTGCCCTTCGGCAAGGGCAACATCCGCGGTGTCGCGGGCCCCGAAGCCGCCAACAACGCCGGCGCGCAGACCTCCTTCATCCCGATGCTCACGCTCGGGATCCCGCCCAACGCGGTGATGGCGCTGATGGTCGGCGCGATGACGATCAAGGGCATCCAGCCCGGCCCGCAGGTCATGACGAGCAACCCCGAGCTGTTCTGGGGCCTGATCGCCAGCATGTGGGTCGGCAACGCGATGCTGATCATCCTGAACCTGCCGCTGATCGGCATGTGGATCAAGCTGCTGACGGTGCCGTACCGCTTCCTCTACCCGGCGATCCTGAGCTTCTGCTGCATCGGGCTCTACACGCTGAACAACAACAACTTCGACGTCTTCATGGCGGCGATCTTCGGTGTCGTCGGCGTGATCTTCTACAAGCTCGGCTGCGAGCCGGCGCCGCTGCTGCTGGGCTTCATCCTCGGGCCGATGATGGAAGAGAACCTGCGCCGTGCGCTGCTGCTCAGCCGGGGCGACTGGAGCACCTTCCTCACCCGCCCCTTGTCGGCCGGGCTGCTGATCGCAGCCGTGCTGATGATCGTGGTCGTGATGCTGCCGTCGATCAAGAGCAAGCGCGAAGAGGCTTTCCACGACGCGGCCTGAGGTCGCCGCCGGACCTTGCTTCCCCCTTCGTCGTCAAGGCCCCGCACTGCCGGGGCCTTGTCGTTCGTGAACTAACCTTCGCCTCGTGCCGACCACCCCCGCCGCCCTCGCCCCGCTGAAGGAACCCGTCTTCCGCGGCCTCTGGCTCGCCTGGCTGGCGGCGAACATGACGATGTGGATGAACGACGTCGCGGCCGCCTGGCTGATGACGACGCTGACCACGAGCCCGGTCATGGTGGCGCTGGTGCAGACCGCGTCGACGCTGCCGGTGTTCCTGCTCGGGCTGCCGAGCGGCGCGATGGCCGACATCGTCGACCGGCGGCGCTACTTCGCGGCCACGCAGTTGTGGGTGTCGGTCAACGCCGCGCTGCTGGCGGCGCTGTCGCTCGCGGGCGCGCTGACCGCGCCGCTGCTGCTCGCGCTGACCTTCGTCAACGGCGTCGGGCTGGCGATGCGCTGGCCGGTGTTTGCCGCGATCGTGCCGCAGATCGTGCCGCGCGACCAGCTCGCGCCGGCGCTGGCCCTGAACGGCATCGCGATGAACCTGTCGCGCGTGATCGGGCCGGTGCTCGCGGGGGGGCTGATCGCCGCGGTCAACCCGGCGGCGGTGTTCGTGCTGAACACGGTGCTCGCCGGAGTGGCCTTCGTCCTCATCCTGCGCTGGAAGTCCACGCCGCGCGAGAGCACGCTGCCCGGCGAGCGTTTCGTCGGCGCGATGCGCGCCGGGCTGAACTTCACGGCCCAGTCGCCGCGCCTGAAAATCGTGCTGCTGCGGGTCTTCCTGTTCTTCCTGCAGTGCACGGCACTGGTGGCCTTGCTGCCGCTGGTGGCGCGCGATCTGCACGGCGGCGGCCCCGGCACCTTCACCGTGATGCTGTCGTGCCTGGGTGCGGGGGCGATCGTCGCCGCGCTGTACTTCCCACGCTGGCGCGCACGTTACGACCGCGATCACTTCGTGCTCGCGGGCACCGTGCTGCACGCCTTGCTGTCGGTACTGATCGTGCTCGTGCCCGAGGTCTGGGTCGCGTTGCCGGCGATGTTCTTCATCGGCATGGCGTGGATTTCGGTCGCCAATTCGCTCACCGTGGCGGCGCAGACCGCGCTGCCCGACTGGGTACGCGCACGTGGCATGTCGATCTACCAGATGGCGCTCATGGGCGGCGCGGCCGCGGGCTCGCTGCTCTGGGGCCAGGTGGCCGAGTGGTCCAGCGTGCGCGCGGCGGTCGTGGCGGCCGCGGTGGTGGGCGTGCTGACCTGGCTGCTCACGCGCCGCCTCACGATCGAAGGCGGCGGCGCCGATGCCGATTACTCGCGCGTGCCCACGCGGGTGCTGCCGCTGCCGGCGGTGGAGATCCGGCCCGAAGAGGGCCCGGTGATGGTGACGCTCGAGTACCAGATCGACCCCGCCAACGCGCGCGCCTTCGCCGACGTGATGCGCAGCACGCGGCGCGCGCGGCTGCGCCAGGGCGCGTTGTCGTGGGGCCTGTTCCGCGACACCTCGCAGGTGGGGCGCTACATCGAGTACTTCGTCGACGAGAACTGGCTCGAACACCAGCGCCGGCTCGAACGTTTCAGCGCCTTCGACGCCGATCTGCGCGACCGGCGCCGGGCCTTCCACATCGGGCCCGAGCCGCCGCTGCTGCGGCGCTACGTCGCCGACGAGTTCAGCTCGGCGCCCGACCGGCCGTTCTGAGCCGGCGCCGGGGTCGCCTCGCTGCGGGGTCGGTTCGGGGCCGGTGGCCCGCTTCCGTGTCGCGCGCAGACCCCTCATTCCGGGGATTCCCAGGCGGCGCCGCGGCGCTATCTTTGCGCCCCGCGTCCTCCGTCGACCCTTCGGAAAGGCCCACCATGCGCACCTGCATCCGCCGTCTTGCGAGCCGTCTGTCGATCGGCCTGGCCTGCCTGCTGCAGGCCGCCGCACTCCAGGCCGCCCCGTACGTGATCACCGAGGTGATGAGCGGGCTGGCCAATCCGCGCGGCCTCGCCTTCGGGCCCGACGGTGCGCTCTACGTGGCCGAAGGCGGCAGCGGCGGCAATGGCCCGAGCGTCGTGCTCGGCAATGGCGAAACCGCGTTCTTCGGTACGAGCAGCGCTTTGAGCCGCTGGTCGGGAGGTGTGCAGACGCGCCTGTTGAGCGGTTTGCCGTCGATCGCTCCTGTCGGTGGGGGCGGTGCCGGCGGCCTGCAGGACATCGTCTTCGACGGCGCTGGCCAGGCCTACGGGCTCTTCGCCCTGGGCACGAGCGCCACCCAGCGCAACGACAACCTCGGCGCCGCCGGCGCCGACCTCGGCACGATCGTCCGGCTCAGCCTCGACGGCTCGGGCGTTCGCACTCCAGTGGCCGATATCTCGTTCAGCGCCACCCTGGCCGACAGCAACCCCTTCGGCATGGCGCTGAATTCGGGCGGCAGCTTCATCGTCGCCGACGCCGGGGCGAACAGCTTCCTGCAAGCGACGACGGCCGGCGGCGTGACGACGCTTGCCACGCTGCCGCCGAGCCCCAATCCGCTGCCCTTCGGCCCGCCGGTGTACCAGGCGGTGCCGACCTCGGTGGCCATCGGCCCGGACGGCGCGTATTACATCGGCCAGTTGACCGGGTTCCCGTTCCCGCCCGGGGCCGCCAACGTCCACCGCTACGACCCCGCCACGATGGCGCTGACCGTCGCCCACACCGGCTTCACCAACATCATCGACCTGACCTTCGACGCTGCAGGCAACCTGTTCGTGCTGCAGATCAGCAGCAACGGGCTGGCATCGCCAGCGGGGCCGGGCAGCGGGCTCCTGCTGAAGATCGATGCATCCACCGGGCAGCGAACGACGATCGCGAGCGAGGGGCTGTTCTTCCCCGGCAGCGTGCTCGTCGGCCCCGACGACGCGCTGTATGTCAGCAACCGCACCGACGATCCGATGGGCGGCCAGGTGCTGCGCATCTCCCCGATTCCGGAGCCTTCGACTTGGCTGCTGATGATCGGTGGCATCGGCCTGGTCGCTGCGCGTGCACTGCGCGCGCGCAGTGCGGAACTGCAGACCTCGAGCACCTGACGTGGCGCGCCCGCCACTTGGTGCGGCCAGGTAACGGCCGAGCGCGACCGGATTGCTGGGTCGCGCGGAGTGGGGATCAGACCGTCGTCTGACCGGGCGCCGGCGGCAGGCCGAGTGCGCGCGCGAGCCGGGCCCAGCGCTTGTCGTCGAGGCGGCTTCGGGCGATCTCGAGCAGGCTGCGGAAGGCCTCCGGCGGCGCCTGCAGCTGGATCCCGCCGAACAGCTCGGCCAGCTCGGCCGGGTTGAGCGACGCGGCCATCCAGTCCAGCGCCTCGGCCATGATCTGCGGTTGCAGGTGGGCGACGATCCGACCGGTCAGCGCCTGCAATTCGGCGTCGGTGCAAGCGGCCCACAGCAGCGTGTTGTGGGCCGTCTCTTCGATGTGCATGTGTTGCAGGTTGTCGGCCACGAAAAGCGCCAGATGCCGGTACAGGCGTGCCGAGCGCAGTGAGCGCTCGGCCGCCGCGGCGCTGCGCAGGGCGCTGATTTCCGCAGCCAGCGCCGCGATGCTGCCGCGGTGTTCGGCGTGTGCGTCGGCGGTGACCACGGAGGCGCCCGGGCTGCACGCTTCGAGCGCCGGGTGCACGAACTCGTCTTCGTGTTCGAGGTGGCTCGTCAGATGCGCGAGCAGCCGTTCGGCCTGGCCCAGCGTGCGTGCCATGTCGTCGTCGTCGGTCACGTCGAGCGTACCGACACGCTGCAGGGTGTCGAACATCATCGCGCGCAGGGCCTTGTGGATGTTGCCGTACACGTCGTGCCGAGGTGCCGGTGCGGCGCGGGTGGCGGCGGGGCTGCGGTCGAAGAGGGTGTCTGTGGTCGTCATGGTGCTTCTCTTTCGGTGGTGGGATGGCGGGAGGGGACTCAGTTCAGCAACGAGGCGATGCGCGCGAAATCCAGCGCCCGCACAGCCTGGCGCATCGGTGGGCCGTAATTCGGGTTCTTGTCGAGCTCCGAAGGGCAGACCTGGATTGCCTGCACCCGGTTGCGCTGCCTGCCGTCCCAGCCGAAGGCCGGGTCGAGCTTGACCAGGCGTTTCAGCGCCTTGTTCGCCTCGCCGGGAGCCGGCAGGCGGTAGCGCCCGCTGCCCAGGCGGTAGGGCTCGGCCAGCTCGGCCGGGGCGAGCGCGGCGCGTGTGCTGCGCAGGCCGTCGAGCTCGGCCACCAGCAGCTGGCGTGCTTCGGTCAGCTTGCGCAGGTACTCGGGTTCGCCGGCCTTGCGCTGGCGCGCTACCAGCAACGCGGCGTCGGCAGCCCTCTCGTCGAGCTTGCGCAGGTCGGCCGCGCGCGCCTCGGCCGCGGCGAGGTCCAAGGGTTCGTCGAAGTGGCGCCGGTGGCGGCGGTCCCAGTCGTCGATGCGGCGCTGCTGTTCGCGGGCGTAGTAGTCGAGCATCTCGCCGACGCTGACCGGCAACCACCACACCTGCTTGTTGGCGGTGAGCACGGCGCAGCCGCGGTAGACCGGCCAGCCGTGCACCGGCTCGCCACGTTCGCCTTCGAGGTAGGCCGTGAGCTGCTCGTCCGCAGCCCACTTCTGCAGCGGCGCGAGTGGCGAGTTGATGAAGAAGCTGATGCCGGCCTTGGCGCCGAGGCGGTCGGCCTGCGGGATGACTTCGCACTCGCCCGGGCCCCAGGTCTTCGGGCCGTAACCGCCCACGTGCAGTGCCGCATCGCGCGGGTGGCTGCCGGGCGCGAACGAGTCCATCACCTGGCGCTTCAGGCGCAGGCGCACTTCGGGCAAGGCGTCGAGGCCCGGATTGCTGCGGGCCATGGTTTCGAGCGTGTCCATCGCCTTGTGCAGCGGGACGAAACTGGCGTGGCCGATCGGCAGGCCGTCGTTGCTGATCGGCTCGGCCACGTTGGCAGCCCAGCAGGCCGCGTGCGCGGAGGGCGCGGCCCAGGCGCTGAGGAGTGCGAGGGCGGCCACGCAGAGCGTGGTTCGCACGGACGGGAGTGGCTGCGGGTTCATGTCGTCGTGTTCGGTGGGGATCGTCATCGGCAAGGGGGTCTGCGGCCTGTGCCGCTGGTGAAGGGAAGTCTAGGAATCGGCGCTTCGGGGCGCTCTTAAGTCTTGGCTAAGGGCTGCTTAAAAGACCGTTAAGTGCGCCACGGCAGTGCGAGTGCGGCGCCGTCGGGCAGGCAGGTGCCGACCGGCGTTGCGGCGAAGATGCCGATCGTTTCCATCGCCACCGCACCGGTGTTGAAGATCTGGTGATCCCGATCGGCGGGCAGCACCAGCGTGCATCCGGCGCCGAAGCGGTGGACTTCGCCTTCGGTGTGCACCTCGCCCGAGCCGGCCAGGCACAGCACGACCTCTTCGCAGGGGTGCCGGTGCGGTGGTGTCGCGGCGCCGGGCGCCATCGTCTGGCGCCAGACCGAGAGGTGCTGCAGGCCATCGGCCTGGCCGGCCCAGGTGGCATGGGCGATGCCGGGGATCGGCGCCGGGGTCGGTCGGGTCTGTTCGTTCACGATCATGGAAGGCTCCTTGAAGCAGGGGTGTCGTTGGGCGAAGCCAGTATTCCGACCCGGGCATCGCGAGAGAAGCCGCGGCGGTGTCTTAACATTGAGGACGCAATGTCCTCAATCGATCTGCCATGAACGGCCTAACACCGCTGCTGGCTTTTTCGGAGACCGCCAAACGCGGCGGTTTTGCCGCTGCCGCGCGCGAGCTCGGCACGGTGCCTTCGACACTGGCCAAGGCGGTCGGCCGGCTCGAGGCCTCGCTCGGCCTGAGGCTCTTCCACCGCACGACACGGCAGGTCACCCTGACGGCGGACGGCGAGCGCCTGTTCCTGCGTTGCCAGCGTGTCCTGGCCGAGCTGGAGGACTTGCAGACCGAAGCCTCGGGCGTTCGCGCCGAGCCCAGCGGCACGCTGCGCATCGACATGCCGATCGTGTTCGGGCGCAAGTTCATGCTGCCGTTGCTCGCCCGGCTGCTCCAGCGGTACCCGGCTCTGCGACTCGACGCGCGGCTGTCGGACGCCTTTGTCGACCTCGTCAAGGACGGTATCGATGTCGCCATCCGCGTCGGCACGCTGGAGGACTCCACCCTCGTCGCGCGCCGTTTTTCGCGCCAGCAACTCGTTCTCGTGGCGGCACCGTCGTACCTGGGCAAACACGGCACGCCGAAGGCGCTGCAGGACCTGGCGGCGCACCGGCACATCCTGTTCCGCATGCCGGGCAGCGGACGCGACCGGCCGCAGCAGTTCAGCGTCCGGAAGCGGCCGGTGCTGCTGCAGCCGGCGCAGGGTGTGCGCTTCAACGACGGCGAGGCGATGGTCCAGGCGGCGGTGCTCGGCCTGGGCCTGGCGCAGGTGCCCGACAACATGCTGGACGACGAAATCGCCGACGGCCGCCTGGTCGAGGTGCTGCGCGCGCACCGCCCGCCCGCGATGCCGATCCACGCCGTGATGCCCGCTCACCGCATGGTGCCACCGCGGGTGCGGGTGCTGCTGGAGGCGCTGGAAGAAGCCGCAACCGGGGCCGGAACTGGGGCCACGGGCGGGGCCGTGGGCGGCGTTGATCGTTAACATCGTGCACCGCGCCGCGTCGATCGAACCGGAACCCCCCTTGCCGACCCTGCCTCCCGAGTGGACCGACCACTTTGCCGCCGGCGTCTCGATCCGCCTCGGCAGTTGCAGCGCCGCCGGCCGGCCCGGCATCTGCCGCGCGCTGGCGAGCGACGTCGAGCCCGACGGTCGCGTGATCGTGATCGTCGCCGCGCAGACCGCGACCGAGGTGCTCCAGGCGATCGGCGACACCGGGCAGGTCAGCGCCGTCTTCGCCCAGCCGCAGTCCAACCGCTCGCTGCACCTGAAAGGACGCGACGCGCAGGTCGGCCGCTTCGAGCCGGCGTACGAGGCGATGCTGCGCGAGCGCAGCGACGCCTTCTTCAGGGAAGTGGCGCCGTTCGGCTTCACGCGCGAGCAGTTGATGCGGACCTGGTTCGGCGTGCCCGCGGACGGGTTGAGGACGGTGCGTTTCAGCATCGCCGGCGCATGGAACCAGACCCCGGGGCCGGGCGCGGGCAGCGTGGTGGAGCTGCAGCCATGACCACGATCACGCTGCGCGAGGCGCGCCGCATGCTCGAGGGCGTGATCCCGCCGGTGATGTGCAGCGTCTCTGCCGACGGCGTGCCCCACGTCAACTACCTGTCGCAAGCCGAGTACGTTGACGATCGCCACATCGCGCTCACGTTCCAGTTCTTCAACCGCAGCCGCCAGAACGTGCTCGCCACCGGCCGCGTCGCGCTCGGCGTCGACGACCCCTACACCGGCTCCAGCGTGGTGATGCAGCTTCGTTATCTGCGCACCGAGACTTCGGGACCGATTTTCGAGCGCCTGCGTGCCAAGCTCGCCGGCATCGCCGCGCAGACCGGGATGGAAAAGGTCTTCAAGCTCCAGGGCGCCGATCTGTACGAGGTGCTTGAACTGCAGCGGGTCGACCTCGACCACCCGCTGCCCGGCCTGCAGCCGCGCTGCGACGTGGCAGCCGGCGCCAGAACGCTGGGCCAGCAGATCGCCGAATGCGCCGACATGGCGGCGCTGCTCGAGACCACGATGGACGGCCTGCAGCGCCACCTGCGCATCCGCCACGCGATCCTGTGGATGCTCGACGAACGCGCTGGCAGCCTCTACACGCTGGCGAGCCGGGGCTACGCCACATCAGGCGTCGGCGCCGAGATGGCGCTCGCCGACAGCGGCCTGGCCGGCGTGGCGGTGCGCGAAGGGGTGCCGATCCGGATCGGCCACATGTCGCAGGCCTATGCCTACGGCATGGCCACACGCGAGCGTGCACGCGAGGCCGGCCTCGGAGACGCGATGCGGCGTGAGATCCCGCTGCCCGGCCTGGCCGCACCGCGCAGCCAGCTCGCGGTGCCGCTGCGCGCGCGCGGTCGTTCGGTCGGTGCGCTGCTGGTCGAGAGCGACTCGGACCAGTTCTTCAGCTACGACGACGAAGACGCGCTGGCGCTGCTGTGTGGCCAGCTCGCCGCCGCACTCGCCACCCTCCAGGCGCAGGAAATGGACACCGAATCGGCGGCCGTGGCCGCGCCGGCCGCGGCACCGTCGGGCCCGGCGCACCGCGTGCGCCACTACGCGCGCGACGACAGCGTCTTCATCGACGACGAGTACCTGATCAAGGGCGTCGCCGGCGCGATCTTCTGGAAGCTGGTGCGCGAGTTCGTGCACCACGGCCGCAGCGAGTTCAGCACCCGCGAGCTGCGTCTGGCGGCGGAAGAACTGCGCCTGCCCGAAGTCCAGGACAACCTCGGCGTGCGCCTGCTGTTGTTGGAACGGCGCCTGGCCGAACGCGGCGGCCCGGTGCTGATCGACCGCGCCGGGCGCGGCCGTTTCAGGCTGCGCGTGCAACAGGCCTTGACCCTGGCCTGACGCGGCTGCGGCGCCGCGGTGACAATCGGCGCAAATGGACCGAAGGACACTCATGAGCCGGCACAATTTTGACTGGAGCACCGGCTACGCCAGCCAGCGCTCGCCCGTCTTCGCGCGCAACATCGTTTCGACCTCGCACCCGCTCGCCGCGCAGGCCGGCCTGAAGATGCTGCAGGCGGGCGGCAACGCGGTCGACGCCGCGATCGCCACCGCGGCGGTGATGACGGTGGTCGAGCCCTGCAGCAACGGCCTCGGCTCCGACGCCTTCTGCATTCTGTGGGACGGCCACCAGCTGCACGGCCTGAACGCCTCCGGCTGCGCGCCGGTGGCATGGACGCCCGGGTACTTCAGCGCCAAGTACGGCAGCGATGCGAAGGCCCCGCCGAAACGCGGCTGGGACTCCGTCAGCGTGCCCGGCGCGGTGGCCGGCTGGGTTGCCCTGCACGGCCGCTTCGGCAAGCTGCCCTTCGCCGACCTGCTGGCGCCGGCGATCGACGTCGCGCAGCGTGGTTACGCGGTGCCGGTCGTGATCCAGCAGAAGTGGCGCAATGCGGCGTCGTTGCCCGAACTGACGACCCAGCCCGGTTTTGCCGCCACCTTCATGCCGCGCGGCCGCGCGCCCCACATCGGCGAGCAGTTCGTCTTTGCCGAGGCGGCCCGCACTTTGAAGCTGATCGCACAGACCCGCGGCGATGCCTTCTACCGGGGCGAGATCGCCGCCGCCGCGGAGGCGCACGCCCGCGCCCACGGCGGCGCGATGACGGCGGCCGACTTCGCCGCGTTCGAGCCTGAGTGGGTGACACCGATCGCACGCGACTACCGCGGCTACACGCTGCACGAGATCCCGCCCAACGGCCAGGGCATCGCGGCGCTGATCGCGCTCGGCATCCTGGAGAAGTTCGACCTCGCATCGCTGCCGGTCGACGGCACGGCCTCGCAGCACCTGCAGATCGAGGCGATGAAACTCGCCTTCGCCGACACCTACCGCCACGTCGCCGAGCCGAAGACGATGCGGCTGACAGCGGCGCAGATGCTCGACGACGGCTACCTGGCAAGCCGCGCGAAGCTGATCGACCCGCAGCGGGCGCAGGACTTCGGCCCCGGCCACGGGCCGCAGGGCGGCACGATCTACCTCAGCGCCGCCGACGAAAGCGGCATGATGGTCAGCTTCATCCAGAGCAACTACATGGGCTTCGGCTCCTGCGTCGTGGTGCCGGGTTACGGCGTGAGCCTGCAGAACCGCGGCCACGGCTTCACGCTCGACGCCACGAGCGACAACCTCGTCGGCCCCGGCAAGCGCCCCTTCCACACCATCATCCCGGCGTTCTTGACCAAGGACGGCGCCCCCGTCATGAGCTTCGGCGTCATGGGCGGCGACATGCAGCCGCAAGGGCACCTGCAGACCCTCGTGCGCATGCTCGACTACCACCAGCATCCGCAGGCCGCCTGCGACGCGCCGCGCTGGCGCTGGAACGCCGGCATCGTCAACAACGAAAGCGGCTTCGACGCCGGCGCTGCGCAGGGTCTGCGCGATCTGGGTCACCGGGTCGAGCCTTTTGCCGACAGCTACCAGGATTACGGCGCCGGCCAGTTCATCTGGCGTCTCGACGAGGGGCGGGGCGACGCGGCGACCGAAGGGTACGCCGCCGCGAGCGACCCGCGGCGCGACGGGCAGGCTGCAGGGTTCTGATGGGCCCGCACGGCTGGTGCGTGTGAACAAGGCCGCGGCAGCGCCCACACCCCAGCGCATCGGCCCCGGCCTGCTGCTGGCTTCGCTCGGGGCGGTCGCGTTCTCGGGCAAGGCGATCATCGTCAAGCTGGCCTACCGCCACGGCGTCGACGCGGTCACGTTGATCATGTTCCGCATGCTCTTCGCGCTGCCGCTGTTCGTCGCGCTGGCGTGGTGGGCCGGGCGCGGCAAGCCGGCGCTGACGGCGCGCGACTGGCGTGTAGTCTGCGCGCTGGGTTTCTGCGGCTACTACCTCGCCAGCTTCCTCGACTTTGCCGGGCTGCAGTACATCAGCGCGAGCCTGGAGCGGCTGATCCTGTACCTCAACCCGACGATCGTGCTGCTGCTCGGCTGGCTCGCCTTCAAGCGCCGCGTGACGCGACGCCAGGCGCTGGCGCTGGCGGTCAGTTACGCCGGCGTGCTGCTCGTCTTCGGCCACGAACTCAATCTGCAGGGGGGCAGCGCCGTGCTCGGCTCGGCGCTCGTGTTCGGATCGGCAATCAGCTACGCCGTCTACCTGGTCTACAGCGGCGAGGAAGTCCGGCGCCTGGGCTCGTTGCGCCTGACCGGGCTGGCGACGACGGTGGCGTGTGGCCTCTGCATCGTGCAGTTCCTGCTGCTGCGCCCGCTGAGCGCGGCCTTCGATGTCGCGCCGGCGGTCATCTGGCTCAGCGTGCTCAACGCCACGCTGTGCACCTTTGCCCCGGTGCTGATGGTGATGATGGCGGTCGAACGTGTGGGCCCCGCGTTGACGGCCCAGACGGGCATGATCGGGCCGATGAGCACGATCGGGATGGGCGTGCTGCTGCTCGGCGAGCCCTTCACCGCCTGGGTCGCGGCGGGCACGGCGCTGGTGCTGGCGGGTGTGTGGCTGCTGGCCAAGGCACGTTGAGGGCGGGATGCCAGGAAGGGATGGACGCATGAAATCGCAGTGGCTGAAGAAGTCGCAGACGGCCCTCGGCGTGGCCGTCATCTGCGTGCTCTTTCTGGTCGAGACCGCGCTCGCCGACCGTGCGTTTCCGAGCCCCTTGTCACCTTTCATCTGGGCCGGGTTGTCGATCGCCGGCGTGCTCGCGCTGACGGCCCATTTCTGGTACCGAGCGCGGGCCCGCCGCATCGAGGATCGAGACTGATCATGTACAGACTCCATTGTTTTGCACAGTCCGGCAACGCCTTCAAGGTCGCCTTCCTGCTGCGTGCGCTCGGGCAGCCCTGGGAGCCGCTGTTCGTCGACTTCATGCACGGCGCCACGCGCGGCGAAGGCTGGCGCGAGGCACTGAACACGATGGGCGAGGTGCCGGTGCTCGAACTGCCGGGCGGCCGCCGGCTCACGCAGTCCGGTGTGATCCTGAGCCACCTGGCGCGCGAACACGGCGCCTACGGCGGCAGCGACATCGCGGAACAGGAAGAAGTGCTGCGCTGGATGTTCTTCGACAACCATAAGTTCACGAGCCAGTTTGCGACCTACCGCTTCATGAAGGCCTTCGGCCCGCGCGCGCCCGACCCCGTGGTCATGGCCTGGCTGCGCAGCCGCATGGACGCCGCTTTCGGCATCGTCGACAAACACCTCGCCGGGCGGCGCTTCATGGTGGGTGAGTCGGCCACGATCGCCGACTTCTCGCTCTGCGGCTACCTCTTCTATCCGGTGGAAGAGAGCGGCTACGAAGTCGCCGGGCGCTTCCCGCAGATCCAGGCCTGGCTCGAGCGCATGCGCGCGCTGCCGGGCTGGGCCTCGCCCTACGATGTGATGCCGGGCGAGCGCACTGCGCCACGCTGGTGAGTCCCTCCATGCTCGAACTCCGCCCCACCTGCGAACACTGCAACAAGCCCTTGCCGCCCGCGGCACCGGACGCGCGCATCTGCAGCTTCGAGTGCACCTTCTGCGCCACCTGCGTCGACGGCGTGCTGACCAACGTCTGTCCCAACTGTGGCGGCGGCTTCGTGCCGCGGCCGGTGCGTCCGGCCCGAAACCACAAGGGCGACAACTTCCTCGGCCGCCACCCAGCCGTCACGGTGGTGCGGCACCGCCCGGTCGATGCCGCTGCTCATGCGGAGTTCGCGGCACCGTTGAAGGACCTGCCGCCCGGGCAGCGCTGAGCGACACCCGACTTATAGTCCGCGCCGTCCCCGCACCCGCACCCGCTGCGCACCGCCCATGCTCGCCGTCCTGATCGTCTGCACCACCCTGCTGGGTCTGACGGTGCTGCTGCACTACGAGGCCTTGTGCCTGTTGAACGCCCGGCTCGCGGGCATGAAGGTGCCGCACCGGACCAAGATGCTGGTCGTCATCTTCAGCACCTTCGCCGCCCATGCGGTGGAGATACTGCTCTACGGCATCGGCATCTACTTTCTGCTGAACTACTTCGAGGTCGGCTCGCTGTCGGGCCCCGAAGGCAACTCCTTCGCGATCTGCCTCTACTTCTCGGCCGAGGCCTTCAGCTCGCTCGGCCTGGGCGACGTGGTGCCCTTCGGGCCGATCCGGCTGCTCGGCGGTTTCGAGGCACTGAACGGCCTGCTGCTGATCGCGTGGTCGGCGTCGTACACCTACCTCGCGATGGAACGGTTCTGGTCCGACCCGGTCAAGCACAGGCCGCGCTGAAGCCGGCCGGGCCCCTCAACGTTAACGGAGTGAACATCCCATGGATCTCGGAATTGCAGGCAAGTGGGCGCTCGTGTGCGCCGCAAGCAAGGGCCTCGGCAAGGGCTGCGCCGAGGCGCTGGTGCGCGAGGGTGTCAACGTCGTCGTCACCGCACGCGGCGCAGAAGCGCTGGAGACCACCGCAGCCGAGTTGCGTGCACTGAACCCCGGCGTGCAGGTGCGCACCGTGGCAGGCGACATCACGACGCCGGACGGCCGCGCCGCGGCGCTGGCGGCGGCGCCGCAGGTCGACATCCTCGTCAACAACGCCGGCGGGCCGCCGCCGGGCGACTTCCGCGAGTGGGACCGCGAGGCCTGGATCAAGGCCCTCGACGCCAACATGCTGGCCCCGATCGAGCTCATCACCGCGACCGTCGACGCGATGGCCGGGCGCGGCTTCGGCCGTGTCGTCAACATCACCTCGTCGACGGTGAAGGCCCCGATCGACTACCTGGGGTTGTCCACCGGCGCACGCGCCGGGCTCACCGGTTTCGTCGCCGGCACCTCGCGCCAGGCGCGGCTGGCCTCGCACAACGTCACGATCAACAACCTGCTGCCGGGCTCCTTCGACACCGACCGCCTGCGTTCGGGCTTCGCGAGCAATGCCAAGAAGTCGGGCCAGAGCGCAGAGGCGCTGGCCGAGACGCGGCGCAAGGCGGTGCCGGCGCAGCGCTTCGGCAACGCGCAGGAATTCGGCGCCTTGTGCGCCTACCTGTGCAGCGTGCACGCCGGTTACATCACGGGGCAGAACTTGCTCATCGACGGCGGGGCTTACCCGGGCGCCTTCTGACCGTGTCCAACGTCGACGACACGGTCCACTTCTACGAGCCGCGGCTCGGCCACGGGCTGCCGCACGACCCCTTCAACGCGATCGTCGGGCCGCGGCCGATCGGCTGGATCTCGACCCGCTCGGCCGAGGGTGTGCTGAACCTGGCGCCCTACAGCTTCTTCAACGGCTTCAACTACACCCCGCCGATCGTCGGTTTTGCCAGCGTCGGGCGCAAGGACACCTTGCGCAACGTCGAAGCCACACGCGAGTTCGTCTGGAACCTGGCTACGCGCCCGCTCGCCGAGGCGATGAACCTGAGCTGCGCCGCCGCGCCGCCCGAGGTGGACGAGTTCGAGCTTGCGGGACTGACGCCCGTGCCGTCGCGCTTGGTGCGGCCGCCGCGGGTGGGCGAGAGCCCGGTCGCCTTCGAGTGCCGCGTGACGCAGATCGTGCAATTGCAGGGCGCCGACGGCAGCGCGGTGCCGACCTGGATGACCTTCGGCGAAGTCGTCGCGGTGCACATCGCCAAGGCGTTGCTGGTCGGCGGTGTCTACGACACCGCGGCGGCGCAGCCGATCCTGCGCGGCGGCGGGCCGGCGGACTACTTCGAGATCGGCGCGCCGGCGCTGTTCAGGATGCGGCGTCCGCCGTGGCCGCTGGCCTGAGGTCCTGCACCGCCGTACCGTGCGCTCGCTACCATGCAGCTTTGCCGGAGACTGCCATGCGCCCGATCCTTTCACGTCGCCAGGGCCTGCTCGCCGCCTGCGCTGCGCTGTTCACGTTCAGCACCACGCTCCAGGCGCAGACCGCCGCCGTGCGTGTCGGCTCCAAGATCGACACCGAAGGCTCGCTGCTCGGCAACCTGATCGTCCAGGTGCTCGAAGCCGGCGGCATCAAGACCGAGAACAAACTTCAGCTCGGCGCGACCAAGGTCGTTCGCGGTGCGCTGGTGGCGGGTGAGATCGACCTCTACCCCGAGTACACCGGCAACGGCGCGTTCTTTTTCTCCGACGAGAAGAACCCGGCCTGGAAGGACCTCAAGGCGGGTTACGAGCGCGTCAAGTCGCTCGACGCCGAGAAGAACAAGCTCGTCTGGCTCCAGCCCGCGCCGGCCAACAACACCTGGGCGATCGCGATCCGCAAGGACGTCGCCACGAGCCAGAAGCTGAAGTCGCTCGACGACTTCGGCAAGTGGGTCGCGGCCGGCGGCAAGGTCAAGCTCGCGGCCTCGGCCGAGTTCGTCGAGCGTCCCGACGCGCTGCCGGCGTTCCAGGCCGCCTACGGCTTCAAGCTCAAGCAGGACCAGTTGCTCACGCTCGCCGGCGGTGACACTGCGGTCACGGTCAAGGCCGCGGCCGAGCAGACTTCGGGGGTCAACGCGGCGATGGCCTACGGCACCGACGGGCCGGTGGCGGCACTGGGCCTCGTGATCCTCGACGACAGCAAGGGCGTGCAGCCGGTCTATGCGCCGGCGGCGGTCGTTCGCGCCGAGGTGCTGGCGCGCCAGCCCAGGATCGAGGCGTTGTTGGCGCCCGTGTTCAAGTCGCTCGACGGCCCCACGTTGCAGGGGCTGAACGCGCAGATCGCGCTCGAAGGGCGTGACGCCAAGGCCGTCGCCGCGGCGTACCTGAAGGGCAAGGGCTTCATCAAGTGAGCTTCGCGCCAGTGGCGGCACTGGCGAATCCAGCGCAGGGCCGGGCCGCGCCCTGGGTCCACAACCGGGTCTTGCTGGTGCTGGTCCTGCTGGCGCTGTGGGCGGCGCTGGGCGTGGCCTTCGTCAGCGTCGCGCCCAACCGCCTGCTCACCGGCACCGGCGTCCTGCTGCCGGCGCTGATGAGCGGCTGGCGCTGGGGGCTGCTGTGTCCTGCGGCGCTGTTGTGCGTGGCGGCGTGGCTGCCCGGCAGCCGCTGGCTGCATGCTGCTGTCGCGCTGGCCGCAACCGGGCTGCTGGCGGCCCTGGTGGCCGTCGCGGGTGACGAGGCCGCGCGTGTGGCCGCGCGTGAATCTCCCCTGGCACGGGTTTCGCTCGGCGGCGGCTTCTGGGTCCTGGTGCTGCTGGCCTGGCTCGCCGCCGCCGATGCCTTGCAGCGCTTGAAGTTGCGCCCGGTGCGGCGTGCGCTGGTCTTTGCCGGTGTGCCGCTGCCGGTGCTGGTCCTGCTGCTGACAGGCCAGCTCGATCAGCTGTCGCTGCTGAAGGAGTACGCCAACCGGCAGGACGTGTTCCACGCCGCGGGCTGGCGCCATCTGCAACTCGTGCTCACGACGCTGGTGCCCGCGGTCTTCATCGGGGTGCCGCTGGGGGTCGTGGCGGCGCGCCGCGAGCGGCTCGCGCGGCCGCTGTTCGCGCTGCTGAACGTGATCCAGACAGTGCCGTCGATCGCGCTCTTCGGTCTGCTGATCGCGCCGCTGGTGGCGCTCGGCCTGCGCGGCATCGGGTTGCTGCCGGCAGTGATCGCGCTCACGCTGTATGCCCTGCTGCCGATCGTGCACGGCACCGCGTCGGGCCTGCGGCAGGTGCCGGCGGATGCCCTCGAAGCCGCCACCGGCATGGGGCTCACGCCGCGCCAGCGTTTCTGGCGGGTCGAAGTCCCGCTCGCGCTGCCGGTACTGCTGTCGGGGCTGCGGGTCACCACGGTGCAGATCGTGGGCCTGGCGGTGGTGGCGGCCTTGATCGGCGCCGGCGGCTTCGGCGCCCTGATGTTCCAGGGCCTCTTCAGCAGCGCGCTCGACCTCGTGCTGCTCGGCGCCTTGCCGGTGGTGGCACTGGCGATCGTCGTGGACGCGGGTTTTGCGCTGCTGAGCGCCGCCGTGCAGAGGGCATCGCGGTGATCGAACTGCAGGCGGTGGGCAAGAGCTACGGCGCCGTGCGCGCCGTCGACGAGGTGTCGCTGACGATCGAACGCGGCGAGTTCGTGGTCCTGATCGGCGCCTCGGGCTCGGGCAAGACGACGCTGCTGAAGATGATCAACCGGCTGGTCGAACACGACCAGGGCCGCATCCTCTTCATGGGCGACGAGATCCGCTCGTTCAAGCCCGAGGATCTGCGCCGGCGCATGGGTTATGCGATCCAGTCGACCGGACTGTTCCCGCACTGGACGGTGGCGCGCAACGTGGCCACCGTGCCCGCGCTGCTGCGCTGGCCGGCGGCACGCATCGAGACCCGGGTCGACGAGCTGCTAACGCTGCTGGGCCTGGCGCCGGCCGAGTACCGGGCGCGCTACCCGCACGAGTTGTCGGGCGGGCAGCAACAGCGCATCGGCGTCGCGCGTGCGCTCGCCGCCGACCCCGAGGTCCTGCTGATGGACGAGCCCTTCGGAGCGCTCGACCGCATCACGCGCCTGTCACTCCAGCATGAGATGGCACGCATCCACCGCGCCTCGGGCAAGACGATCGTGCTCGTCACGCACGACATCGAAGAGGCGCTCGGTCTGGCCACCCGCATCGTGTTGCTCGATCGCGGTCGCATCGTGCAGGCGGGCACGCCGGCGCAGCTGCTGGGACGGCCGGCAAGCGCCTTCGTCAGCGACTTCATGGGCCGCGACGACCTGGGCTTGAAGTTGCTCGGGCTGCAGACCGTGGCCGCGCGAGTGCGGGCGGGCGAACACGTGGGGGGCACGCCGGTGTCGGCTGCGCTCACCCTGCGCGAGGTGCTGGCCGAGTTCGTGGCGCGCCACGTCGACCGCCTGCCGGTGGAGGACGCCAACGGCCGACCGCTGGGCGCGATCCACTTCGCCGACCTGCTCGAACCCGCGCCATGACCGCATCCTGGCCGCGCGACCCGCTGCCCTGGGCCGCCGCGGCGCTGCTCGCGCTGGTCTGGGGCATGCCGCACCTGAAGCCGCTCTTTGCCGCGGCCTTCCCGGCGCTCGACCGGCCGCTTTACGAGCAGGACAGCTTCGCCGCGCTGCTGTGGGCGCATGTGTGGATCGTGGCCGCATCGAGCGCGGCGGCGGCAGTGGTGGGCGTGGCGGCGGGCCTCTTCGTCACGCGGCCTGCGGGTGCCGAGTTCCGCCCGCTCGTCGAAACCGTGGTCGCGATCGGGCAGACCGTGCCGCCGGTGGCGGTGCTGGCGATCGCGGTGCCGTTGATCGGCTTCGGCGAAGTGCCGGCGCTCATCGCACTCGCGCTCTACGGCCTGCTGCCGATCGTGCGTGGCACCATCGCAGGCATCGAGTCGGTGCCCGCGGCCGTCAGCGAGGCGGCGGCGGGATTGGGCATGAACGCCTGGCAACGGCTCTGGCGCGCCGAACTGCCGCTCGCGGCACCGGTGATCCTGGCGGGCGTGCGCACCTCGGTGATCATCAACATCGGCACCGCGGCCATCGCGTCGACGGTCGGCGCCAAGACCCTCGGTTCGCCGATCATCGTCGGCCTCAGCGGCTTCAACACCGCGTACGTGTTGCAGGGCGCGATCGTGGTCGGCCTGCTCGCGGTGGTGGTGGACCTGGTTTTCGAGCGGGCCGGGCGGTCTTTCGATCGGCGGCGCGAAACCGCCTGAGCCACACCACGGTGCCGCGAAAATCCATCGAAGGGAAACGAACATGCCCGATACGCTGCACCCCCATGCCGTTCGCCTCGAATTCGAGCCCGGTGCCCTGGTGCACACCAACCTCTCTGGCGCCGCGTTCTCCGGCGAGTGGCTCTGGGTCGCGGGTGACGAAGCTTGCGCCGTCGACCGCCTGCAGCGTCTGGCACCGGTGGGCAGCGAGCAACTGCGTTTTGGCAGCGGGTGCGCGTTCCCGCTCGCCGACCTGCTGGACCTGCCCGGTGCCGCCGACGACGAGGCCGACCTCGAAGGCCTGGCGGTGGCCGACGGCTGGCTCTGGGTCGTCGGCTCGCATGGGCTGAAGCGCAAGGACGTCAAGCCGGGCAAGGCCGACGCAGACAACGCCAAGCGGCTGACGAAAGTGTCGCTCGACGCCAACCGCCGCCTGCTCGCGCGGCTGCCGATCGAAGACGACGCCGACGGCCGGCCGCGCCTCGTGCGCGAGGCGGGCGACGGCCGGCGCGTGATGCGTCTGAAGGGCGACGCCGAAGTCAACGAATTGACCCGCCTGCTGCGCGACGACCCGCACTTCGGTGCGTTCATGACGATCCCGGGCAAGGACAACGGCTTCGACATCGAAGGCCTCGCGGTCGACGGCCGGCGGCTGCTGCTCGGCCTGCGCGGGCCGGTGCTGCGCGGCTGGTCCGCGCTGCTCGAAGTGGCGGTCGAGGCCCAGGGCGGGCAACTGCGTCTGGTGCCGCTGGACGACAGCGGCGCCCGGCTGCGCAAGCACTTCCTGCAACTGGGCGGGCTCGGCGTGCGCGACCTCCACTTCTGCGGTGACGACCTCGTCATCCTCGCCGGGCCGACCATGGTGCTGGACGGCGACATCCACATCTTCACCTGGCCCGGCGCACGGCCGCTCCTGGCGGCCAACCGAGAGCCGGTGCGATTCGAGTCCACGCTGGTCGAAGCGGCGTCGCTGCCCCACGGCAAGGCCACGGACCGCGCCGAGGCGATATGCGAACTGCCACCCGAAGTGGCGCTGGGTGCGCCGGGCTGGCTGGTGCTCTATGACGCGCCCGGTGCCGACCGCAAGCGCGGCGAGTCGACGGTCTTCGGCGACTTGCTGCGCGGGAGCTGAAGGCCCGAGCGGGTCAAATCAGGACGGCAGGAAATCCACCGGCCAGCTCACCACCATCTGCTCGACGTCCTTCGAGCCGAAGTCGAACTGGCGGATGCGCGCCAGCAGCTTGGCTTCGAGTTCCGCGGCCTTGAGTTCTGTCGACACGATGCGGCACTCGACGACACCGCCCGAGGGCGCGATCTTCAGCTCGAGCACGACCTTGCCCTGCAGCGAAGGCTCTTCGCGCAGCGCGCGGTTGTAGATCGCGTAGATCGCACCCTTGTTGCGCTCGAAGACGAGCTTGATCTCCTCGATCGAACGCGAGGCCTTGCCAGACCCGTTCGCGCTGCGTGACAGCGTGCCACCCGCGGTGCCCGAGCCGTTGCCCTTGTTGCCGGCGACACCGCCGCCGCCATGGCCGCCGCCGCCGCCACCGCCGGCCACACCTTCGACGAGCGTGGTCGCGCGGCCCGCGAGACCGCCGCCGCCGGTGTTGCGGCTGTAGGCCGCGGTGTTGATGCCGCCGCTGCCGCCGGTGGCGTTGGAGGGGATCATCGCACGCGCCTGCAGGCCGGCTTCGTCACCCGCACCCACGCCCGGGCCGTTGCTGGTGCCGACGCCGACACCGGCGCCGGGCTGGATGTCGGCTTTCATCTGCACCGAGAGCGGCGCGCCGGTGAGCTCGGACAGTTGGTCCTTCATCGCCAGCAGGCCGACGCCGGAAGCGCGTTTGCGCGCGTTGTCGAGTGCCTCGCCCGGCGGCCTCTCGGGCTGCGGGTTGCGTGCTTCGGGCACCGGCGCTTTCGGCTCCGGCTTCGCCTGCGGTTTGTCGATCTGGGTGTCGGGCTTGGCGTCGGCCCGGGCCTGCAGCGCGGGGTCGGGCTTGTTGATCACCGGCGGCGGTGACGGCAGGGCCTTCGGCTCCATCAGCAGCCGGGCCACCCGCGGCGGCAGGTCGGGCGCTGCGGCGCGGTTCTCGACCGGGCGCGGCATGAACGGGAAGACGATGCACACCGCCAGCGCGAACATCAACACCCGCGTGAAGATGCGCTTGAAGCGTGCGTCGTCTTCGAAAGCCGACGCGAAGGGCAGGACCGGCGCGCGGAAGGAGACCGTCGCCGCGCTCATGTGGCCCCCTTGGCCCTGTGGGCCGTCCCCCCGAGGGGGAATGATCGCCTTTGGATCGGCCATGCGGCGTTCATGACACCACCTTGCGCGA
>Ga0190271_10000392_pt1 | contig 22205 bp, 18 predicted proteins | sample Popmic356T_FD_133747 | JGI IMG/M metagenome (GOLD analysis project Ga0190271, IMG submission 133747) | Populus adjacent soil microbial communities from riparian zone of Weber River, Utah, USA - 356 T | ecosystem: Environmental > Terrestrial > Soil > Riparian zone | place: USA: Utah | collected...
ATGGAGGCCGAGCACGACGTGATCGACCCCGGGCTGCGCGAGGTGAGGTCCGCGTTCGCGGCGCTCGCCGGGCACCCGTGCGAGGACCACCGCAACGCGCTCGACATCCGGGTGACCGCCCTCCAGGAGCGGCTCCTGGAACACCTGCGCCACGAGGAGACCGAGGCGCTGCCCATGGTGCAGCGACGGTTGACCGCCGAGGAGTGGGACACCGCGGAGAAGGCCGCGGCCAAGGCGTACCCGCGACGGATGGTGCCGTTCCTGGTGCCGTGGGTCCTCGACTCGCTGCCGGACGACGGCCGGGAGCGGATGTTCGCGATGGCAGGCCAGGGCTACCGGGTCCTCGCCGGGCTGGCGCGCCCACGGTACGAGCGTCGCGAGAGGCTGGCCTTCCGCTACCTCTAACCTGTCCGCCATGTCGATCGACATCGTCAAGGCCACCCACTGCGAGGCGCCCGTCGACGTGGTGTTCGACTATGCCGTTCCTCAGCGCAGCCGGGAGTACGCCGCGGCCACGCCGGCGTACCCCGCAGCCAGCGTGACGAGCAAGCCGGTCGACAGGCCGTCGTCGGGCAGCACCGCCGCGCCGGTCGCGGCGGCCGCCACGAACGCGACGTTGAACAGCACGTCGTAGAGCGAGAACACCCGTCCCCGGAAGGCGTCCTCCACGCCGGTCTGCACCAACGTGTCCACGCAGATCTTGATCCCCTGCGATGCCAGGCCGAGGACGAACGCCGTCACCAGCACCGAGGTCCGGGTCACCCCGACGGCGGGGACGAGCTGGGCCAGGCCGCACACCAGGAGGAGCGTGAGGATCCAGCGCTCCGGGCGGAGCCGCTCGTTGACCACCGGGGTGAGGATCGCGGCCGCCACGAACCCGGCCCCGCCGGCGAGGGTCGCCAGGGCGAGCCCCGCGAACGCGGCGTCCTCGTCGCCGGGGTGGAAGTCGTTGCGGTACACCAGCACCAACGCGACCGTCAGGATGCCGACCAGGTAGCGCTGGGCACCGATCACGCCCAATGCCGACGCCGGACCGCGTCGCTGCCGCAGGTGGCGCAGCCCGTCGACGAGGCCGGCGAGCACGGAGCGCACCGCCTCCCGGACGGGCGGCGGTGCGTCGGCGAGGTCAGGGCCGAGCAGGTCGCGCGGGATCCGCAGGGCGAGCGCACCGGCCGCTCCGTACAGCAGTGCGGCGGTGAGGAGCACCGTGACGTCCCCGGAGAGCTCCAGGCCCCGCCCGAGCGCCCGTACCCCGGCGCCCGCGACGAGGCCCACGACGAACGCCAGGGTGCCGGCCGTCGGGGTCAGCGCGTTGGCGGTCACCAGGTCCCCACGGACGACGGTGTGCGGCAACGCCGCCGACAGCCCAGCCAGGAGGAAGCGGTTCACCGACAGGCAGACCAGGACGGCGCCGTAGAAGACCGGCGCGGGCAGGTCGGCCGCGACCACGCCGGCCACGACCACGACCAGGCCGACGCGGGCGAAGTTCGACCACGCCAGCACCTGGCGCCGCGACCACCGGTCCAGGAGCACCCCGGCGAACGGCCCCAGCACGGAGAACGGCAGCAGCACCACCGCGAGGGCGGAGGCGATCGCACCGGGGGACGCCTGCTCCTGCGAGAACAACGCGTACGACGCCAGCGCCACCTGGAACACGCCGTCGCTGAACTGGCTCGAGAGCCGCACCGCGAACAGTCGCCGGAACCAGCGCCCGCGGAGCAGGTGCGCCAGGTGTCGCCACGCGGCCGGGGCCGCTGACGGTGACACGGAGGGTGGCACCGACGGCGGCACGGGCGGCGGCACGGGTGTCGGGGCGGGCGTGTCGGGCATCCCGGTCATTGTGCCGCCCCCACGGAGTGGTGCCCCGCTCCCCGGCAGTAGCCGGAGGGCGGGGCACCAGGGTGCTTCGTTGCTGCGGAGCTCAGGCGTTCACCGGGTCCCCGTTGAGGGTCCGGAAGGTGTAGGCCTGGGCGATGATCACGACCGGGATCGCGACCAGCAGACCCACACCGCAGAGGCACGCGCCCACGATGTAGGCAGCGACGCTGGCCAGGAAGAACAGGATCAGGTGGCCGAGGTTGTCCTTCACCATGGAGAAGCTGGCCTTGATCGCGTCCCAGGCCCCGAGGTTGCGGTCGATCACGAAGTACAACGCGTACGACGTGAAGAAGATGACCAGGATGCCGGGGATGATGCAGAGGATCAGGCCGACGAAGGTCATCACGCCGATGATCAGGGCGGTGAGCACGACCTGGCCCCAGTTGATGCCGTTGAAGGCGGTGCCGAAGTCGACCTTCTGGCCGCGGGTCAGGGCGAGCGAGGCCTTGATGATTCCCGACTGCACGACCAGCTGGACCACGAAGGACAGCGCGTTGAACAGCAGGCTGAGGATCATGGCGAGGCCGAAGAAGCCGTCGCCCGTGTTCTCGATCTCGCCCGTCGCGAGATTGAGCTCGGGGTCCCCGACCGCCGCGGAGACGATCAGCTGAGCGAGGAGCTGGACGATCACGATGCCGACCACGAGCAGCAGCGTGATCAGGACGAGCGGGCCGAAGTTGTCCTTGAACTTGTTCCACGCGTAGCTGAACGCGTTCCCGACGCTGTAGCCGCTCGGACCGCCCGGCGGGGCGCCGTAGCCGCCGGGCGCCCCGGGTGGGGGTGGTGGCGGCGGCGATCCCCAGCCACCACCCGGAGGCGGCGGCGGTGCGCCCGAGCCAGGGGGCGGCGGGGGTGGCGGTGGCGGTGGCGGCGGTGCGCCTTCGCCCGGCGGAGGCGGAGGAGATGACGACTCAGGGGGTTCGTTCGGCGGCGAGCCGGGCGGTGGCGGGTAGTCGCTCATGTGCAGACAGTAGCGACGATGCCGCCCGTCAGGGCGTATCGAACCGCACCGGACTATCCCCCCTTCGGCTCCCTCCCGCCGGTGCTGGCGAGGTCAGCGCTCGACCTCGCCGCGGATGAACGCCTCGAGGCGCTCCCGACCGAGGTCGTCGGCCATCTGCACCGGGGGCGACTTCATCAGGTACGTCGACGCCGACAGGATCGGTCCGCCGATGCCGCGGTCCTTGGCGATCTTGCAGGCGCGCACCGCGTCGATGATGATCCCGGCGCTGTTGGGGGAGTCCCACACCTCGAGCTTGTACTCCAGGTTCAGCGGGACGTCGCCGAAGGCCCGGCCCTCGAGGCGGACGTAGGCCCACTTGCGGTCGTCGAGCCACGCGACGTAGTCCGACGGGCCGATGTGGACGTTCTTGTCCTCGACCTTGCCCGCCAGGGAGCCGCTGAGGTTGGAGGTGACCGACTGGGTCTTGGAGACCTTCTTGGACTGCAGGCGCTCGCGCTCGAGCATGTTCTTGAAGTCCATGTTGCCGCCGACGTTGAGCTGGTAGGTGCGGTCGAGCGCGACGCCTCGGTCCTCGAACAGCTTGGCCATCACGCGGTGGGTGATCGTGGCGCCCACCTGCGACTTGATGTCGTCGCCGACGATCGGGACTCCGGCGTCCTCGAACTTCTGGGCCCAGGCGGGGTCGGAGGCGATGAACACCGGCAGTGCGTTGACGAAGCCGACACCGGCGTCGATCGCGCACTGTGCGTAGAACTTGTCCGCGTCCTCCGAGCCCACCGGGAGGTAGGACACGAGGACGTCGGCGCGGGACTCCTTGAGCACCGCCACGACGTCGACGGGCTGCTCGTCGGACTCGTCGATCGTCTCGCGGTAGTACTTCCCGAGGCCGTCGTACGTCGGGCCGCGCTGCACGGTCACGCCGGTCAGCGGCACGTCGCAGATGCGGATGGTGTTGTTCTCCGAGTTGTTGATGGCCTCGGAGAGGTCGAAGCCGACCTTCTTGGCGTCGACGTCGAAGGCCGCGACGAACTCGACGTCGGAGACGTGGTAGTCCCCGAACGCCACGTGCATCAGACCCGGGACGGCGCTCTCCGGGTCGGCGTCCTTGTAGTACTCGACGCCCTGGATCAGGGACGTGGCGCAGTTGCCCACGCCCACGATGGCCACACGTACGGAACCCATCGGGCTCTCCTTCTTCCTGCTCGGGTGTTTCTCGTCGGTTTGTTTCAGCTACTTGTCGTCGAGCTGTCTGCCACGGGGCCTTCGCCGCGCTCGGCCGCGATGAGGCCGGACAGCCAGCTCACCTCGCGGCGGACCGACTCCAGGCCGTGGCGTTGCAGCTCCGCCGTGTAGGTGTCGTCCGCCTTGAGCCGTGCGAGCTGCTGCTCGACCCGGGCGAGCCGTTCCTCCAGCCGGGTACGGCGCCCCTCCAGGATCCGCAGCCGGATCTCACGGTCGGTCCGACCGAAGAACGCGAAGCGGACGTCGAAGTCGCCGTCCTCCCACGAGGCCGGGCCCGCGTCGGACAGCAGGCCGAGGAACCGTTCGTTCCCCGCGGGGGTGAGCTCGTAGACGATGCGTTGGCGCCGGCTCACGCCCGCCGCCTTGACCGCGCCCGTGACCGCGCCCTTGACGGGCCCCGGCTCCGGGGCGGCGACGTGCTCGCTGATCCAGCCCGCCCGCAGCATCTTCTTCAGCGCGGGGTAGAGGCTGCCGTAGGACAGCATCCGGCCCCAGCCGAGGACGATGTTGAGCCGCTTGCGCAGCTCGTAGCCGTGCATGGGCGTCTCGTGGAGCAGTCCGAGCACTGCGAGCTCGAGAGTGTCCCCACGCCTGGTCACGAGCCTCCGCCTTGTTTCGACTGGTTACATCGGTTTGACGTATCGTACCGATATATCGCGGCGGCGGGAACCCGGGGGGTCGGCGTCCGCGGTGCGAGGTAACTCACCCACGCTTCCGGGTGTGGCGCCTCCCCGGTTCGGGCATTCTGGGCCCGGACCCGCGACCCGTTCCGGCCCGACACGCGGGCCCCATCCGAAAGAGCACCCGACGAGTGAGTGACCGTAGCGGCAGACCCGCAGGCAGGAACCGCGGCAAGCCGACCGACGGCGGCGGCGGGGCCACCACCACCAAGCCGACCAAGCCCGAGAAGGGCAAGTGGTCCACCGGCTGGCGACGCTGGGCCAAGTGGATCGGGATCGTCGGGGGCAGTGTCTTCGCGATCGGGCTGGTGCTCTTCGCCGTCGCCTACGCGCGCACCGACATCCCGGACCCCAACGAGGGCTTCGAGACCCAGACCAGCTTCGTCTACTACGCCGACGGCAAGACGGTGCTCGGCAAGTTCGCCGACCAGAACCGGATCAGCGTCGACCTCTCCGAGGTGCCGCAGCACGTCCAGGACGCCGTCATCGCCGCTGAGGACCGCACCTTCTGGACCAACAAGGGCATCGACCCGAGGGGCATCGTCCGCGCCGCGTTCAACAACGTCGGCGGTGGAGACACCCAGGGCGCCTCGACGATCACGCAGCAGTACGTCAAGGTCTTCTACCTCTCGCAGGAGCGCACCTGGAGCCGCAAGGTCAAGGAGGCGATCCTTTCGCTCAAGGTCCAGCGCCAGATGTCGAAGGAGGAGGTGCTCCAGGGGTACCTCAACACGATCTACTTCGGCCGGGGCGCGTACGGGATCGACGCCGCCGCCCGCGCGTACTTCGGTGTGCCCGCCTCCGAGCTCACGGTGCAGCAGGGCGCCGCGCTCGCCGCGATCATCAACTCGCCGAACGGGTACGACCCGGCGAACGGCAGGGCTGCGAAGCAGGACCTCAAGGACCGCTACACCTACGTCATCGACTCGATGAACGACATGGGCACCCTGCCCGCGACGCTCGCGTCGTCCTCGAAGGTCTACCGGCTTCCCCAGTTCCCCCCGTACACGCGGCAGAGCTCCAACGGGGGCCAGCGGGGTCACGTGATGCAGATGGTCCGCGCCGAGCTCGAGCGCCTCGGCTACAGCGACTCCGAGATCGACGGTGGCGGGCTGCGGGTCACCACGACGTTCACCCGCACCGCGATGGCTGCTGCCCGGGAGGGAGTCGCGCAGGAGAGGCCGGACCTCAAGGACCTGCACGTCGCGGTCGCCTCCGTCGACCCCGAGACCGGCGCGCTGCGCGGCATGTACGCCGGCCAGGACTACCTCGACAGCCAGATCAACTGGGCCGTCGAGGGCGGCGCCCCGGGGTCGACGTTCAAGCCGTTCTCCTTGGCCACCGGACTCACGTACGGCTACGCGCTGGAGTCGGTGTTCGACGGGAGCTCGCCGCAGGAGATCGCCGGCGCCGAGTTCAGCAACCAGGGCGAGGGCGGCGGCGTGAGCTACGGCGACATCAGCCTGCTGACCGCGACGGAGAACTCGGTCAACACCGCCTACGTCAACCTCGTCGACTCCATGCCCGACGGCGTCAACCAGGTCATCGACACCGCCAGCGCGATGGGCATCCCGCGCGACGCCCCGGGCCTCGACCCCAGCCTGAGCATCGTCCTCGGTTCGGCGACGATCAGCCCGATCGACATGGCCAACGCCTACGGCACGATCGCCGCCGGCGGGGTGGCCAAGGACGCCTTCCTCATCGAGTCGGTCCGCTCGACGCAGGGCGGCAGGACCTACACCCACCGGGAGGACACGACGCAGGCGATCTCCGAGGAGGTCGCGGCGGACACGTCGTACGCCCTGCAGCAGGTGACCTCGGTCGGCACCGGCACCGCCGCGAACGTCATCGGCAGGCCGGTCGCCGGCAAGACCGGCACCGCCACCACCGACGGCGGTCACGTCCGGTCGTCCTGGTTCGTCGGGTACACCCCGCAGCTCGCGACCGCCGTCATGTACAGCCGGGGCAACGGCAACGAGCCGCTCGACGGGTATCTCGACACGTTCTACGGCGGCGAGCACCCCGCTGACACCTGGGCCGCGGTGATGAGTCGCGCCCTCGCCGGCGCCGAGGTGCTGCCGTTCCCGGAGCCCGCCTTCATCGACCAGACCGCCGAAGGGCACTCGCCGACGCCGACACCGACTCCGACGCCGTCACCGACCAGGACCGACGGCTCCGGCCAGGACGGCCAGGGAGAGGACGAGGAGCCGGACGAGGAGCCGAGCGAGGAGGCGAGCCCCTCCGACGAGGGCACGCCCAGCGACACGGCGACGCCGCCGGACGACGGCGAGCTCGAGGTCCCCGACGACGGCGACGAGGGCGCGCCGGGCGAGCGGCGCGGACGGTCACGGGGCCGCGAGTAGCGTTCCCCTGGTGAGCGGCCCGCCCTCGAGTGCCACCAGGCGCCGTGCGCCGGGCCGGATCACCCACCCGTCGCACGAGGACCCGGTCGTCCGCCACGCGAGCGAGGTGGTCGGCGGCCCGGTGGGCAGGCACTGGCGTCCGCACCCCTGGTGGACGCCGGTCCGCGTGGTCCTGGCCGTGGCGTGCGTGGCGTTCGTGCTCGCGATGGTGCAGAAGGCGCCGTGCGACCGGACGGGCTGGGACGGCTCGAACAGTCGCTACGCGAAGATGTGCTACACCGACCTGCCGTTCCTCTACGTGAGCCGCGGGTTCGCCGAGCGCCACCTCCCGTTCACGGACTCCGGCGGCCGCTACCCGGCGCTGGAGTACCCCGTGCTCATCGGCTACTTCGCGTACGGCGCGGCCGTGGTCGACCAGGTCGTGGCCGGGGCCAAGGACGTCGCGGACCGGGGCGAGGTCCCGGTGGCCTCGATCGGCGCCGACCCGCAGGTCGAGAAGGAGCGTCAGGCCTACTTCCTGGTCAGCGCCGTCCTGCTGGCGCCGTTCGCCCTGCTGGCGGCGTACTTCCTGGCTGGCGCCCATCGCGGCCGGCCCTGGGACGCGATGGCGTTCGCGGCCTCCCCCGCGCTCGTCCTGGCCGGTCTCGTCAACTGGGACCTCATCGCGGTCGCCTGCGTCGCCGGGGCGTTCTGGGCGTGGGCCCGGGGCAGACCGGTGCTGAGCGGGGTGCTCATCGGACTGGGGACCGCCGCCAAGCTCTATCCACTCTTCCTGCTCGGCGCCCTGCTCGTCGTCGCGATCCGGCGGCGGACCCTGCCCGACGTCGGACGTGCCGCCGCGGGAGCCGCGGTGGCCTGGCTGCTCGTCAACCTGCCGGCGCTCCTCGGCGACCTCGACCAGTGGAAGGGCTTCTGGCAGTTCAACTCCGGTCGGGGCGCCGATCTCGGGTCGCTGTGGCTGGTGGTCGTGCACCGCGGGCACGAGGTCTCCCCGCACACGATCAACGTCGTGTCCTGGATCGTGTTCCTCGCCGTGTGCGTCGGCGTCCTCGTGCTCGGGCTGGTGGCCAAGCACCCGCCCCGCATCGCACAGCTCGCCTTCCTCGTGCTTGTGGGCTTCCTGCTGGTCAACAAGGTGTACTCACCGCAGTACGTCCTGTGGCTGCTGCCCGTCGCGGTCCTCGCCCGTCCGCGCTGGCGCGACCTGCTGATCTGGCAGGCGGGTGAGGTCTTCTACTTCGTGATGGTCTGGCTGTACCTCGGCGGCTACACGGCTTCGGGCACCTCGGGCGCCCAGGACAGTGCCTACACGTTCGCGATCCTGATCCGGGTCGCGGCTGAGCTCTACCTCGTCGCCGTCGTGGTCCGCGACGTGTTGCGCCCCTGGCACGACCCCGCCCGCACCCACCTCGCCGAGGACCCCATGTATCCCGACCCGGGAGGGCGGCAGGCGCTCACTCGAAGCTGATCCGGTCGAACGATGTCGCGGTGAAGCGGACCCGCACGTCCACCTCGGTGCCGACTGCGGGCACGGCGGCGCCGTGCGGGAGGAACAGCATCGACGCCTGCATGTGCGGCGGCTCGGCGAACAACCGGTGCTTGCCGCTCACGGTGAACGGCGAGCGCACGAATCCGGCCGCGTCGAGGCCGCCCTTCGCGACCCGGGCGGCGCGGTCGCGAATCGTGGCACCGCCGGTGGGCGCCTCGAGGCCGATGCCGTGCGCGGTGCCGCCGGAGACCACGACGATGTGGCCCTGCTTCGGCGCCGACCGGCCTCGGTAGCCGAACACGTCGCCGCGCTCCACCGGGTGCACGTCGAGCACGGTCGCCCTGGCGTCGAGCGCTCCGCGATCGCCGAGCCAGAGCCCGGTGCCGATGCGCGGCCGGAACTCGAAGTCCGCGTAGGAGGCCCGGAGCGCGGCGAGCTCGGACTCGGTGAGGTGGGACACGTAGACCCGGCGGCTCTCGAGACCGCTGGCGACCATGTCGGTGAGCAGCCGCTCGACCTCGCCGAGGTGGGAACCGGTCACCATCGGCATGTGCAGCGCGAAGCCGTCGACGTCGAGCCCGTCGGACCGCGCGGCTGCCTCGCGCAGGTCGCGGGGGCTGAAGCCGTGCCGACGCATCGACGTGAGCAGCTCCAGGACCACGCGTGGCCGGTGGTCGGCTGCGCCTGCGGCGGCCAGCTCGGCCAGGTCGGTGAGCCGTCCCACGGTGTGGATCAGCCGGGGGTCGTACGTGGCCCGGCTCTCGAAGGGCCGCCACGGCGACAGCACCAGGAGGTCGCCGGTGAACGCCGCCGCGACAGGGGCGAGCTCGGCGTACGTCCCCACCGCGAGGGTGTCGACACCGTCGAGGCCGTCGGCGATCGCGGCAAGTGTCTCCAGGCCGAGGCCGTAGCCGTTCCCCTTGGCGACCGGGACGATACCCGGGTGGGCATCAACGACCCGCCCGACATGGGCGCGCCAGCGGGCGGCGTCGACGTGGAGGGTGAGCATCGCTCTCAGCCCCGCCTCGCCAGGTAGACGCTGAAGGCTTTGTAGATCGCCCGGTTCAGGGGGAGGTCCCACTCGCCGGCGTACTCCACTGCCTCGCCCCCGGTGCCGACCTTGAACCTGATGAGGCCGACGTGCTCGTCCTCGGGGTCGAGGGTGTCGGTGATCCCGCGGAGGTCGTAGACGTCGGCGCCCGCGGCCAGGGCGTGCCGGATCATCTCCCACTGCACGGCGTTGGACCCGCGCACGTCGCGCTTGTCGGTGGACGAGGCGCCGTAGGAGTACCAGACGTGGCCGCCGACCTGCACCAGCACCGTGCTCGCGACGAGGTCGCCCTCGTGCTCGGCGGTGAACAGGGCGATGCGGTCGGGGTCCTCCGCGCCGAGGGACCCGAACATCGTGCGGAAGTAGGGCAGCGGTCGCGGCGTGAACCGATCGCGTTGCGCGGTGTGGACGTAGAGGTCGTGGAATCGCTGGAGGTTGGTGTCGTCCGCCTTCACGCGCGTGGTGACCACGCCCTCCTTGACGGCCTTCTTGATGTTGCGCCGCCACTGCTGGTTCATGCCCGCGAGCACGTCCTCCTCGGTGCGCGGTTCACCGGCGTCGTCGCGGAGCGGGATCCAGAAGTTGTACTGCGGCTGACCGGCCGCGAAGCCCCCCGCACCGGACTGGGCAAGCCAGCCGAGCTCGCGGAGCTGGGAGACCACCCGAGCGCCGGCGGGCTCGCGGGTCGTGGGCGGCACGTCGTCGAGGCGGGCCACGGACTCCGCGGCGATGCCGTCCTTCACCGCGGCCGCGTCCCAGCGCCGGGTCACCACCGGCGGCCCCATCCGGATGCCGAACGCCCGCTGCTGCCGCAGGTGCGCGACCATCGGGTCGAGCCACGTGTCGATCCGCTCGGACTCCCAGTCCACGACCGGCCCCTCGGGGAGGTAAGCCAGGAAGCGCTTGACCTTCGGCAGCTGGCGGTAGAGCACCAGCCCGGCTCCGACCGGCTCGGCGGAAGCTGCGTCACCCGCGGCGCCGGAGTCACGGAACCAGCCGATGGACTCGTGGCGCCACTCGTTCTTGACCTGCCCCCAGGCCGGCACCTGGAGGAAGCTCACCGCGCGCCGGGTCCTGACGAAGTGCCGGTGCTGCTCGGCCGTGATGGTGCGGACGGACAGCGCGGGCTCGGTCACGGTCCCTGACTCTAGACAACCGTCAGCCGGCTTCGCCCACGCGCTGGTCCGCCGCCGTGCTTTGATGACCCGGCTGACTGATGCGGGCGACCTGATGCGGGCGACGGGCCGGAGTCCGGCCGGAGACGGGGGAGACATGCGACGGACGACCACGAGCGGGATCGTGGCTGCGGGGGCCTTGCTCCTCGCCGGGTGTGGAGGTGGAGGCTTTGCCGACGAGTCCGCCTCGACCATCCTGGACGCAGCCGAGAAGGACATGAAGGCGCTCTCCGCCATGACGATGACGGGCGAGCTCACCACCGACGGTCAGCAGCTGGGCCTCGACATGAGCCTTACCACCGACGGCGACTGCAAGGGCACGATGGAGATCGACGGGGGCAGCGCACAGATCCTCAGCGTCGGGGGCGAGAGCTGGCTCAAGGCGGACAGTGGCTTCTGGGACGCGACCGCCGGTGGCGACTCCTCCCAGGTCCAGGCCATCGTCGGCGACAAGTGGGTCGTCATGCCGCCGGGCGAGGGCAGCTTCGCCGAGGTGTGCGACCTGGACACGCTGCTCGAGGAGATGGGCGACGAGAACGAGGATGACGGTGAGGTCGGCGAGACCGAGGAGGTCGACGGGCAGGACGCGGTGACGGTCGACACCGAGACCGACGAGGGCGACCCGCTCCGGGTCTGGGTGGCCGTCGACGAGCCGCACCACGTGCTCCAGCTGGAGGTCACCGAGGGCGGCGAGCCGGGGACCATCACGTTCTCCGACTTCGACAAGGACCTCGAGATCGCGGCGCCCAGCGAGGACGAGGTCATCGACCTCAGCCAGCTCGGCGGCTGACGGCTCGGCGGCTGACGGCTCGGCGGCTGACGGCTCGGCGGAGGACAGCTCGGCGGAGGACAGCTCGGCGGAGGACAGCTCGCGGAGCTACAGCCGGGAGCGGAGCCAGGCGAAGTCGGCCCGGTGCTCCTCGGGGCCGCCGGGGGTCTCGACGATCACCGGGGTGCCCGCTGCCCGGACCAGCTCGACGAAGGCCTCGTGGTCGACCTGACCGTCGCCGAAGTTGGCGTGCCGGTCCGCCCCCGAGTCGAACGCGTCACGGCTGTCGTTGGCGTGCACGAGGTCGATCCGGCCGGTGACCGCGCGGAGCTTCTCCACCGCGCTGGCCAGCTCGATGCCACCGGCGTGTGCGTGGCAGGTGTCCAGGCAGAACCCGACCATGTCGGCGCCCTCGGCCCGGTGCACCGCCTCGAACACCCGGGCGATCCGGTCGGTCTGCCGCGCCATCGCGTTGCCGCCGCCGGCGGTGTTCTCGATGAGCAGCGGGACCTTGATGTCGGTGGCCTCGACAGCCTTGCGCCAGTTGTCGAAGCCCTTCTCAGGGTCGTCGGTGTCGTTGAGGTGACCGCCGTGCACGATCAGCCCCCGCGCGCCGATCTCCGCCGCGGCGTCCATGTGCTGCTGGAGGAGCTTGCGGCTCGGGATCCTGATCCGGTTGTTCGTGGTCGCCACGTTGACGAGGTACGGCGCGTGGACGTAGAGGTCGACGCCGGCCGCCTCGGCCGCGGCCCGCAGCGCGGCAGCGCCACCGTCGTACCGGATCTCGGGGCCCTTGTACCCCTGAGGGTTGCCGAGGAAGAACTGCACCAACGAGGTGTCGCGGGCCTGGGCCTCCGCGACGGGGTCGGTCTGCTCGACGTGCGCGCCGATGCGCAGGGTGTCGGCGGTCAACGGCGCCGGGGTGGTGCTCATCGCGTCAGCGTACGTCGCGGCACGGACACGCCAGGGGGCCGGATGACCGATTGCATACCTTGAGGAACTGGCAGGCGCCCGGGACGACGATTTCGGCCGGACGGTGTGCCGCTGATAGCCTGTCCTGTCCGCTCGGACCCGACGCCCGTCAAGGGCGCTCGGCCGGCCGGACCGGCGCCGCTCTCGCGGCACCGTGACGCAACAGCCCTCCTGCCGCGGAACGCCCGCGGCCGCCTGAGTCCGAAGGAGGTGGAGACTGCTGTGCGTACCTACGAAGTGATGGTCATCCTCGACCCGAGCCTCGACGAGCGCACCGTCGCCCCGTCCCTCGACACCTACCTCAACGTCGTCCGTCAGGACGGTGGGCAGGTCGAGAGTGTCGACGTGTGGGGCAAGCGACGGCTCGCCTACGAGATCGAGAAGAACGCCGAAGGCATCTACGCCGTGATCGACCTGAAGGCGGAGCCGGCCACCGTCAAGGAGCTCGACCGTCAGCTGTCGCTGAACGAGTCGGTGCTGCGCACCAAGGTCGTCCGGCCCGACGCCCACTGACCACGAGCCGTCCTCGACCCCGAGGCCGGCTCCCTGTCGGCGCCGCGGACTACGTTCTGCTCACGCGTCGGCACCCCCGGGACAGCTCACCGTCCTGGGTCCGACACCGATCGCAGAAGTACGACGGGCGCCCGACCGGGCCCCACGACGAGGGAGTCAACCCCATGGCAGGCGAAACCCCGATCACCGTCGTCGGCAACCTCACCGCCGACCCCGAGCTCCGCTTCACGCCGTCCGGCGCTGCTGTCGCGAACTTCACCGTGGCCTCGACGCCGCGGACGTTCGACAAGCAGACCAACGAGTGGAAGGACGGCGAGGCCCTGTTCCTGAACTGCTCCGTGTGGCGGCAGGCGGCGGAGAACGCCGCGGAGTCACTGGTGCGCGGCATGCGGGTGATCGTCCAGGGCAACCTCAAGGCCCGCAGCTACGAGACCCGCGAGGGTGAGAAGCGCACCGTCTTCGAGATCGACGTCCAGGAGGTCGGACCGAGCCTGAAGTACGCCACCGCCAAGGTGCAGAAGACCAGCCGCTCCGGCGGGGGTGGCGGTGGCTTCAGCGGCGGCAACGACCCCTGGGCGAGCAGCGGCCCTTCCCAGCAGGGCGCCCAGCCCGCAGCCCAGGGTGGCGGCGACTGGAGCGGCCAGCAGGGCAGCCAGCCGAGCGGTCAGCCCGGCGGTCAGCCCGGTGGCAGCCAGGGCGACCCGTGGGCAGCCTCCACGTCGGGGTCCTCGGACGACCCGCCCTTCTGATCCGTCCGGAACTCGTCCGAATCTGAACCACTCGCCCCACGACCAACGAGAAGGAAACACCCACCATGGCCAAGCCGGTCCTGCGCAAGCCGAAGAAGAAGGTCTGCCAGTTCTGCAAGGACAAGACGGCGTACGTCGACTACAAGGACACGACGCTGCTGCGCAAGTTCATCTCCGACCGGGGCAAGATCCGCGCCCGTCGGGTGACCGGCAACTGCGTGCAGCACCAGCGTGACGTCGCGATCGCCGTGAAGAACGCACGTGAGGTGGCACTGCTGCCCTACACGTCGACCGTGCGCTGACGAGGAGACAGGGACGATGAAGCTCATCTTGACCCAGGAGGTCTCCGGCCTCGGTTCCCCGGGCGACGTGGTGGAGGTCAAGGACGGCTACGGCCGCAACTACCTCGTGCCGCGTGGGTTCGCGATCCGCTGGACCAAGGGCGGCGAGCGACAGATCGACTCGATCAAGGGCGCTCGCAACGCACGCGCGGTGCGCGACCTCGACAAGGCGGAGGAGATCAAGGCCACGCTCGAGGGCGTGCCGGTCGACGTGCCGGTCCGCGCCGGGGAGGGTGGCCGGCTGTTCGGCGCCGTCACCGTCTCCGACATCGCGGCGGCGATCAACAAGTCCATCGCGGACAGCGCCGGCGGCTCGGGCGACCTGGTCGACAAGCGTAAGATCCTGCTCGGCAACCCGATCAAGTCGCTCGGCGACCACCAGGTCACCGTGAAGGTGCACGACGAGCTGGAGGTCACCGTCCTCCTGCACGTCGTCCCCGCCTGAGGCCCCGGTCTCGATTCGCCGCTCGTACCTCGCGGCTACTCGACCACCGATCCTCGATCGCGCTGGGCGCCCACCGTCGCCTGGATGCCCGGCGCGACCAGCTGCACGAGGTCGTCCACCGGCATCGAGGCGATGGGTTCCATCCGGGTGACGTAGCGGAGCACCGCGATCCCGCCGAGCTGCGCAGCCACGAGCTCGAGCTTCGCGGCGGCGTCGTCGACCCGCCGGGCCTTGAGCAGCGGCGTGAAGACCGTCCGGCTCAGCAGCGCGACGAGCAGCCGCCCGCCGACGGCACTGCGCGCGCTCGAGCGCAGGGTGCGCATCATCCGGTCCCGGGTGCGTGGGTTCTCGCAGAGGTCGAAGAAACGTCTCGCGATGCGTTCGCCCGTGGTGGCGCCGCCTCGGTGCGCCGCGGTCGCGTCATCGGGAACGGCATCGGGAACCGCATCGGGAACCGTATCGGGAACGGCATCGGGTACGGCGTCCACCTCGCCTGCGTCGACGACGAGCACTGCCCGGCTGCGCTCGAGGGCGAGCGAGGCGCGGGGGCTGCCCAGCGGTGACACCATGCCGCCCATCGTGGGGCAGGAGGGGCGGGAGTGACAGTGGACACGCCCCGCCAGGCCCTCTGAGCCCGGTCAGTCGCGTCTTGCTGTCGCGTTCCAGACGCGCGTCAGCGCCGCGCCGAGAAGCCCATCCCCTCGACGGTCACGTTCTTGCCCTGGGTGAGCACCTCGACGGTCAGCCGGCCACCGCGGGGCCGTACCCACGATCCCAGCTGGAGGGTCTGGCGCTTGCGTACCCGGGGCGCGTCGAGGTTGATCCGATCCAGCACCCGCGAGCCTTGCCTCACCTCGACCCGGCCGCATCCGGGGCAGCGGGTGGCGACCAGGGCGACCGCTCGGTAGGACGGGCGGCTCATGTGCACGGTCGCGCCACGCTTCCGGGTGACCGCGTACGACTCCTGGAAGTAGCCGTCGCCGCGCTTCTTCTTCCAGCCACCGGAGAAGTGAAGGGCCCGGACCTGGTACGGCAGCGTCCACTCGCTGACCGCGGGCGTCGGGTCGACGTTGCCCTCGGTGTCGATGCCCGCCACGGTGAGCGCGTGGTCGCCTGGCCCCATGTTCGGGATCACGGCCTGCCTGCTCGAGCACCGGTACTCGGTGCCGTCGAGCCGGCAGTCTGCGTCGACGAGCTGCTCGTCGCCGGTGTAGTTGATGCCGGCGTACGGCGTCAGGTGCCAACGGCGGGGCACCGAGGTGAGGATGGTGTCCGGGGCTTCTTCGTCGGGATCGGTCCCGGGGTCGGCAGCCTCGACCTGCCACGACCAGAGCTTCGCGGGGTCTTCCGTGTTCGGGCCGAGCAGGAAGCCGTCGGTGGCCCGGACGTGGAACGTGTAGAGGCCCACGGTCAGCCCGGTGTAGGCCCTCGAGCCGGTGCTCTCGGCCGCCAGCGGGAATGCGGGGTCGGTGCAGTCGGTCCAGTCGTGTGCCTGGCTGGGCCCCTCGAGCTTGCACTCGAACGTGACGCGGCCCTCCGGCACCTCCGTCGTGAACTCGAAGCCCGCCGCGGACTGCGAGGTCTCTGCCTCGGGCATCGCGGTGAGGACAGTCTCGGGGGCCTCGCAGTCGTCGAGGTCGAGGTCGAGGTCACACGCGAAGCCTGCGTACGACGGACCCGCCGTCAGCGGGGACGCCAGGAGCGCCGCGGCCACGGTGGTGGCGAGCAGCATCGACCGGCGCGGCGGCATGCTCGCGCTGTTGACGAACCTCACGTACCCCTCCCCAGGAACACGTCGGGACCGGGCTCCCACCAACCCGGGCCTGCGATCGTGTCACGAAGAACGGCGGTTTGGGCGGTTTTCACGCCTTTTGCGTACCTTGGCGACGACCTCGGCTCCGGTGATGCCGGACCCGCTGTCACCGGCACCGGTCCTTCCGGACCCGCTGCGGCTCTTCTTCTCCCGCTCGGCGACCCGCTCGGGGGTCTGCCACGGCCAGACCCGGTCGGCGGTGCGTCCGGCCGCGGATTTCGCGGTTCCGGCCGCGGACTTGGCGCCGGAGGCCACGGAGCGGGCGCCGTCGGCCGCAGCCCGCGTGGCGGACCGGGCCTCGTTGCGCGCGCGGATCGCGGCAGCCGCCTCGGCGCCCGTGCCCTCCTCCGCCTCTGATCCCTCCTCCGCGGTCCAGAGCAGGTAGATCAGGGTGACGTTGGCGGCGACGGCGAACACCGCGGCGGGGGTGGTGAGCCAGTCGAGGCCGCCGCCGTAGATCAACGCGGGCAGCACGCCGACGAGGGGGAAGAGGTTGCGCAGCCACAGCAGCGTCATGCGCCGGCCGCCCTCGCTCACGTCGTGGAGCGCGTCGCACATCAGGAAGCACCAGGCGATCTCGGGGAGGCTGAAGACCCAGCCGAGACTGTCGTCGATCGTGGCGACGGAGTCCGCCGGCCAGGTGAGCACGGAGACCGCGAGGCAGACCCAGCCCGTGATGCTGAGGCCGCGGGAGTTGGGGAGCACGTCCTTGACCGCGGCCAGCCCGAGCAGCACGAGGATCCAGCCGAGCGGGTCGGCGATCCAGTCGTAGCCCGTCGGCGGGACGTCGAGGACGACGATGAGCAGCCCCATCGCGACGGTCTGCACGTTCCTCACCACCTCCAGCCTAGTGACCGGGTGCCCGTTCGGCCCCGGATCCGACAACCATCCAACGATCGCCGCGCGCCCGGGTCACGAGCACGACAGCGCGGCCGCAGAGGAACAACAAGCCGAACGCGGCCCACAACCAGACCAGGGACGCGGTCCGCTCGCTGGTGACGAGCAGCAGCGCGACGGGCACGAAGACGAGGGTGACGATGCTGCCGCCCAGGGCGAGGTAGCGACCGTCGCCGGCGCCGATGAGGACGCCGTCGAGCACGAACACCACGCCCGCGACGGGCTGGAACAAGGCCGCGACGAGCAGCACCTGGCCGAGCATCGTGATCACCTCGTCGTCGCTGGTGAACAGCGGCCCCAGCACGGGGGCGACGAGCGCGAGCAGGACCCCGGTCACGGTTCCGGCGACGAGCCCGAGGCGGATGATGCGGTCGGTGGCCCGTCGGGTGAGCGCCAGGTCGCCGGCGCCGAGCGCGGTGCCGGTGATCGCCTGGGCGGCGATCGCGAGCGCGTCGAGGGCGAACGCCAGGAACAGCCACACCGACATCGCGAGCTGGTTGGTGGCCACGGACACGGCGCCGAGGTCGGTCGCCGCCCAGGTCATCGCGATCAGGCAGGCCTGCAGGCTGAGCGTCCGGACGACGAGGGGCCCGCCGGCCCGTGCGGACCGGCGTACTCCGGGGAGGTCCGGGCGCAGCGGTGCGCCCTCCCTCCGCGCGCCGCGGACCACGATCACCACGAGGGCGACCGCGGCACCGAGCTGGGCGAGGTCGGTCCCGATCGCAGAGCCCGCGACCCCGAGGTCGAACCCGTAGACGAGCAGCACGTTCAGCGCGATGTTGGCGAGGTTGGCCGCGACGGCGACGTAGAGCGGCGTGCGGGTGTCGTGCAGCCCGCGCAGCACGCCGGTCGCCGCGAGGACGATGAGCATCGGGGCGAGGCCCAGCCAACCGAGACGGAGGTACGTCGTGGCCTCCCTGGCCACCTCGGGGCTCGGTCCGAACAGGTCCACGAGCGGCCCGGTGAGCGCGACGCCGGCGAGGGTGCCTGCCAGCCCGACGAAGAGCGCGAGCCAGAGCCCGTCGATGCCCTGGGCCAGCGCCTTGGCCCGCTCGCCGGCCCCGACCTCGCGCGAGACGGCGGCGGTGGTCCCGTAGGCGAGGAACACGCCCATGCCGACGGCGAAGCGGAGCACCACCGCGGCGATGGCGAGCCCGGCGAGCTCCGGGGTGCCGAGGTGCCCGACGATCGCGGAGTCGGCGAGCAGGAACAGCGGCTCGCTGACCAGCGCGAAGAAGGCCGGCACGGCCAGGGCGAGGATGCGTCGGTCGAGGTGTTTGCCGAGGTCACGGGCCTCCGGCGGAGGCGGGTGCGCGCCCCGGCTCACGGGAAGGGGGCTGCCGGGGTCGGTGGCAGACCGTGTGGTGACCTGTGCAGAACTAGGGCCCTCCTGTGGATTGTGCTGTAGCGGACCTCGGCGAACACGCTCAAGGGACCTTCGGCCCGATGACCGCCAGGTAAACGGAAGATGTCACGAAGTTTTCTGTACTCACATGCGTGGATGACGTTGTCGCAGGTCAGAGGCCATGTGAGCAATGTTTACGCGGCGCCGTCCACAGTCTTGTCAACAGGCTGTGCACACCCTGCCCGGCGTGTTCCACACGGTGCCCCACTTTATCCACAGGACCATGTGGAGGGAGGGCTTGGGACCTGGTGACCATCGGGGTTAGCGTCACGCCCAACGGGGGTCAGGAGGCGTCCCCCGTGGTTGTCGGTGACCGACCCTACCGTCGTCTGGGAGCGGGAGAGAGGGGTGGCGGATGAGCGTGACCGAGCAGTCGGGTGGCCCCTTCGGCGCGGAGCCCTGGGATCCCGACTACGACGGCGGGTCGTTCTCGGCGGCCGGCCCGACCGGCGGTTACGCGGACCGGATGCCCCCGCAGGACAACGACGCCGAGCAGTCGGTCATCGGCTCGATGCTGCTGTCGAAGGACGCCATCGCGGACGTCAGCGACACGGTCCGCGGCAGCGACTTCTACCGGCCTGCGCACGAGACGATCTTCGACGCGATGATGGACCTCTACGGGCGCGGGGAGCCCGTGGACCCGGTCACCACCGCCGCGGAGCTGGGCCGCCGAGGCGAGCTCGTCCGGATCGGCGGCGCGCCGTACCTCCACACCCTGTCGGCGTCGGTGCCCATCGCGGCGAACGCCTCCTACTACGCGCAGATCGTCCGGGAGAAGGCGATCCTCCGCCGGTTGGTCAGCGCCGGCACCCGCATCGTGCAGATGGGGTACGCCGGGGAGGGGCTGGTCGACGACGTCGTCGACGAGGCCCAGCAGGAGGTCTACGCCGTCACGGACCGGCGGAACAGCGAGGACTACCTCCCGCTGAGCCAGATCATGGAGGGCACGCTCGACGAGATCGAGGCGATCTCCAGCCGCGACGGCGACATGAGCGGGGTGCCCACCGGCTTCGCTGACCTCGACGAGCTCACCAACGGGCTGCACGGCGGTCAGATGGTGATCGTCGCAGCGCGGCCCGCGGTCGGGAAGGCGCTGGCCCTCGACACCCCGCTGCCGACGCCGACGGGCTGGACGACGATGGGCGCGGTGGCCGTGGGCGACCTGCTCCTCGATGCCGATGGCCACCCGACGACGGTGGTGGCGGCGACGGAGGTGATGCTGCGCCGTCCCTGCTACGAGCTCACGTTCTCCGACGGCGCCACGATCGTGGCGGACTGGCAGCACCAGTGGCGCACCCGGGCCGTCGGCTCCGACGAGCCGGTCACCGTCACCACCGGTCAGCTCGCGGCGTCGCTGCGCCTCGAGCACCGGATCGCGTTGCCGGACGGGTCGGACGTCAAGGTCGACCACGTCGTGGCGGTCCCGACCGTGCCGGTGCGGTGCGTCCAGGTGGACAACGCGGACCACCTCTACCTCGCCGGCGCGTCGGGGATCCCGACCCACAACTCGACCCTGGCGCTCGACCTGTGCCGGGCCGCGAGCGTCCACCACCAGATGTCGTCGGTCATCTTCAGCCTGGAGATGTCGCGCAACGAGATCACCATGCGGCTGCTGTCCGCCGAGGCGCGGATCCCGCTCAACCACATGCGCAACGGCCACATGACCGACGAGGACTGGCAGAAGCTCGCCCGCAAGACCGCGGAGGTGTCCTCGGCGCCGCTGTTCATCGACGACAGCCCGAACATGACGATGATGGAGATCCGTGCCAAGGCGCGTCGCCTCAAGCAGCGCCACGACCTCCGGCTGATCGTCATCGACTACATGCAGCTGATGACGTCGGGCAAGAAGGTCGAGTCCCGCCAGGTCGAGGTCTCGGAGTTCTCCCGGCAGATCAAGCTGCTCGCCAAGGAGCTCGACATCCCGGTCGTGGCGCTCTCGCAGCTCAACCGTGGGCCCGAGCAGAGATCGGACAAGCGCCCGATGCTCAGCGATCTCCGCGAGTCGGGGTGTCTCACTGCCGACACGCGTCTCATGCGAGCCGACACGAACGCCGAGATCACCCTCGGCGAGCTCATGGAGTCCGGGACGCGTGACATACCGGTCTGGTCGCTCGACGACCGGCTCAAGCTGGTTCCACGCACGCTCACCCACGCCTTCCCGAGCGGAGTGAGGCAGACCTACGAGGTCACGCTCGCCTCGGGTCGACGCGTGACGGCCACCGCCAGTCACCCGTTCCTTACCTACGACGGCTGGAAGCCCTTGAGCGAGCTCGCCGCGGGCGCCCGCGTCGCGTCCCTGCGCCACGTGCCGCCCCCGCTCGAGACCGTCCGTCGGGACGACCACGAGGTCGTGCTGCTCGCGCACATGATCGGTGACGGCTCGTTCGTGAAGAGACAGCCGATCCGCTACGCCAGCAAGGACGAGGCCTGCCTGCTGACGGTGGAGTCCGCTGCCTGGCACCGGTTTGGCATCACGGGTGTGCGGGACGAGTACGCAGCGGCGCGATGCACGACGTTGCGCCTGCCGGCCCCGTACCGGTTGACCCACGGCAAGCGGAACCCCATTGCCGAGTGGCTCGACGGCATGGGCCTGTTCGGGCTGCGCAGCCACGAGAAGTTCGTGCCCGACTGGGTCTTCTCGCTCCCCAAGGACCAGCTGTCGCTGTTCCTGCGCAACCTCTGGGCCACCGACGGTTCGATCACCACGAGCAAGGCCGGCCAAGGGCGCGTCTACTACGCCTCGACGAGCCGTCGACTGGTCGACGACCTCGCCCGTCTGCTGCTCCGGTTCAACGTCTTCACCCGAGTCAAGGTGGCCAAGAAGGCGGGCTATCGCGACGGCTACCACCTGCACGTCTACGGGGCCGAGAACCAGCTCCGGTTCCTCACGGAGATCGGGGCACACGGCGCTCGGTCAGCGAACGCGGCGGCGCTCGAGGACCGTCTGCTGTCCGTGAAGGCCAACACGAACGTCGACACGATCCCCGCGCAGGTCTGGGACCGGGTGCGCGACACGCTGGCTGAGAAGCAGATCACGCACCGCGAGTTCGCGTCGGCGATGAACACCCAGTTCTGCGGCAACGCGATGTGGAAGCCGGCGCCGAGCCGGCAGCGCATGCGTCGTGTCGCAGAGGTGCTGGGCGACGCGGACCTCGAGGTGCTCGCGACCAACGACGTGTTCTGGGACTCCGTCGTGTCGATCGAACCGCGCGGGGAACAACGTGTCTACGACGCGACGGTCCTGGGCACGCACAACTTCGTGGCCGAGGGAATCGCCCTCCACAACAGCCTCGAGCAGGACGCGGACATGGTGATCCTGCTGCATCGCGAGGACGTGTACGAGAAGGAGTCGACCCGTCCGGGCGAGGCCGACCTCATCGTGGCCAAGCACCGCAACGGACCGACCCGCGACGTCGTGGTGGCGTTCCAGGGCCACTACTCCCGCTTCGTCGACATGGC
>Ga0190271_10000393_pt1 | contig 22186 bp, 22 predicted proteins | sample Popmic356T_FD_133747 | JGI IMG/M metagenome (GOLD analysis project Ga0190271, IMG submission 133747) | Populus adjacent soil microbial communities from riparian zone of Weber River, Utah, USA - 356 T | ecosystem: Environmental > Terrestrial > Soil > Riparian zone | place: USA: Utah | collected...
CTAGGCGTCCGAACGGGCGGCGTCACCGGTTAGCGGACGATGCCGCTTACTCGACGGCCGGCGCGGGGGGGACAGCGCCGATCGGCGACAGGTGAAAATCGATCTCGGCTTCGGGCATGTCGGTCGGCATGATCACCGTCATCGCGACGCTCGCCTGCGGCGGCACGTGCTCGACGGTCGGCCCGGTCGTGTGCCGTTTCGCCGTGACCGTGATCGTGTCGATGATTTGCTCCTCGGCTGCAGTCGCCCCGGCCGCGGTTGCGGCGGCGAACAACATCCCGACGGTCAAGATTCGCAGCGTATTCATGGCACAACCCCTTGGCATTCCCAGTGGACGACTCGTTTCCGATGGGTGACAAGGTAGGCCACTTCCATCTGTAGAAACATGCGGAAGGGCCGAAGAAAGACTTAGCGCAGCCAAAGATTGACCGAGCAATCTCCAGAGTCTTGAGATTCAGGCGCTGCCGCCGTCCTCGAGCAAGCTGCGCAGCATCCACGCGTTCTTCTCGTGGACCTGCATGCGCTGCGTCAGGAGATCGCAGGTCGGCTGATCGTTGGCGGCGTCGGCGGCCGCGAACGCGGAGCGCGCCGTCTTCGCGACAGCTTCCTGGCCTGCGACGAGGATCCGGATCATGTCCGTGGCGCTCGGCGTGCCGTCGACCTCCTTGATGGAAGCGAGGCGCACGAACTCCTTGTAGGTGCCCGGCGCCGGCAGCCCGAGCGAGCGGATGCGCTCGGCGATGAGGTCGAGCGCGTTCCACTGTTCCGTGTAGTGCTCCATGAACAGCACGTGCAGCGTCTGGAACATTGGGCCCGTGACGTTCCAGTGGAAGTTGTGCGATTGCAGATACAGCGTGTAGCTGTCGGCCAAAAGATGCGACAAGCCGTCCGCGATGACCTCGCGGTCCTTCGCCGAGATGCCGATGTCGATCTTCATGGGTCTCACGCTCATGGTGCTCTCCTCGAATGTTCCGGACAGTTTACGCCGCCCGCGCGGCCCAGCGCTTGAGCTCCTCGTAGCCGCCGATGCGCTGCCCGTTGATGAAGATTTGTGGCACCGACTGCACTCCGGCGATCGCGCCGAGCGCCTTGTTGCGCACCTTGTGCGCGAGCGGGATCTCGACGTACTCGATTCGCCGCTCGTCCAGAAGCGCTTTTGCATCTGCACAGTACTGGCAGCCGTCGCGCGTCAGGATGGCCACCTGGTCAGGCTTGCTCGCCTTCGGATTGATGTAAGCGAGCATCGTGGCGGCGTCCGACACCTCGAACGGGTCACCGGGCTTGTTGGGCTCGACGAACGTTTTCTCGACGACGCCGTCGCGGACGAGCATCGAGTAGCGCCACGAGCGCTTGCCGAAACCGAGATTGCCCTTGTCCACGAGCTGGCCCATGCCGTCCGTGAATTCGCCGTTGCCGTCGGGCAGGAACGTGACATTGTCGGCGCCTTGGTCGGCGGCCCACTCGTTCATCACGAACGCGTCGTTGACGGAGATACAGACGATGCTGTCCACGCCGTTGGCGAAGAATGCAGGCGCGAGCTCGTTGTAACCCGGCACGTGCGTGCTCGAGCATGTCGGAGTGAACGCACCCGGCAGGGAGAAGACGACGACCGTCTTGCCCTTGAAGATTTCATCGGTCGTAATGTTGCGCCACGCGCCTTTGGTGCGAGTGCGAAACGTCACGCTGGGAACTCGCTTGCCTTCTTGGCCCTGAGCCATACCGTATCTCCTGTAAGCAGTCTGGCCACTCTAGCGGCCGCTTCCGTGCGGCGGCCAATACTTTGTTAGTATCCCAGCGATAGGCAAAACCTATTGATCGCGCCATGACTCTGACCGAGCTCAAATACCTGATCGCCGTCGCCGACGAGCAGCACTTCGGCCGCGCCGCCGAGCGCTCGTTCGTGAGCCAGCCGAGCTTGTCGGCCGCGATCAAGAACATCGAGCAAGAGCTCGGAGTGCGTGTGTTCGAGCGCAGCAAGCGCGGCGTCGAGCTCACCGAGATCGGCGCCGAGGTCGTCGCGCAGGCGCGGCGCACGCTCGAGGAGGCGGCGCGCATCAAATTCGTCGCCAAGCAAGGCAAAGGCCGCTTTCGCCTGCGCCTCGGCGTGATTCACACGATCGCGCCATATCTCCTGCCGCAGCTCGTCGTCGCGCTGCGTAAATCGGCGCCCGAGATGTCGCTCGACATCGAGGAGAACATGACCGCGAACCTCGACCGACTCTTGAGGTCTGGAGAGCTCGATGCCGCGATTCTAGCGTTGCCGTACGAAGCGCCCGGGATCGAGGTCGAGGCCATCTACGACGAGGAGTTCGAGGTCGTCGTTCCGCAGGGCCATGCGCTCGCGCGGCGCAAAACCGTTCCCGCCGACGAGCTCGACGCCGGCGAGTTACTGCTGTTGCCGGTCGGGCATTGCTTCCGCGATCAGGTGCTCGGCGCGTGCACGGAGTTTTCGCGGCCGCCACCGCCCGGGCGCCACGGCAATTCGCTCGAGACGCTGCGCAGCATGGTGGCGTCGGGGCTCGGCGTGACGGTGTTGCCGAAAACCGCGCTCACCGAGCGTCACGAGACACCGCTCGTGAAAGCCGTGCCGTTTGCGGAGCCGCGGCCGAAGCGGCGCATAGCGGTTGCATGGCGCACCACGGGCGACGCGCGGGCACGGCCGAGTGCCGTGCGCAAGCTCATCGAAGCACTCAGGACGGTGGACTTGCCCGTCGAGCTACTCGGCAGCGCGCAGTAGCCGCTCCGCGCGAGCCGTGAGGCGCCCGTCGCGGCCCGCGAGCGTCATGGCCTTGCGCGCCATCGTGGCCGCTTGCGTCGCATTGCCTGTCTGCAGGTCGAGCTCGCCGAGCTCGAGCCACAGGACGGCATTGTTCGGATCGATGCGCAGCGCCCGCTCGAGGGACGCTCGCGCGGCCGGCAAGCTGCCCGCGGCGCGTTGCGCGCGGCTCTGCTCGAGCAATGCGCCGCTCGCGCCGCTCGCGTCGCTTTGCGGGCGCGCAGCCGGAACGTCGACGCTGCTCGGGGGCGCCGGCTCCGTGCGCGGCACAGGCTGCGTGACGGGCGGCGGCACAGGCGTGGGCGCGGGCCGCGCGTCCTCGACGGGCGGCGAGGTCCGTGCAGCGGGGGCCGGCGCGTTGCGCGAGGGTGGGGCGGAGAGGGAGGTGCAGGCGGCGGCAAGCGCGGCACAGGCGAGCAGCGTGCCGCGCGCGAATCCCGAACGCAGCAGCTCGGTCATCGAGCGCCGCCGTCGACCCAGGACCGGATGCGTGCGCCGATGCCGGTTTCGCCGTTGCAGCCGAACGCGCGCGGATAGTAGTCGGTATCCGGGACGGGGACCGCGATCGCGTCGGGGCAACGCGCGGCCGTCGGGGCGCCCGTCGCATAGTCGATCCAGGTCTCGTCGATGCCCTCCGGCGCCGGAGCACTGTACGAATTCGATTCGAGCGCCGCGAGCACCCCGGCCCAGATCTTGGCTGCGCCCGTGGACCCCGTGAGGCCGATCGGCCGATTGTCGTCGGCGCCGAGCCAAGTGACGATCAAGTTCGTGTTCGTGAAGCCCGCGAACCAGCTGTCGCGCAGGTCGTCGGAAGTGCCGGTCTTGCCGGCGACGACGATGTCGTCGGGCAGCTTCGCCCGCACGGCTCGCCCCGTGCCGCGCTCCATGACTTGCACGAGCGCCTGGTTCAAGGCGTAGACGGCGCCCGCATCGGCGGCCTGCGCGATCTCGATCTCGTAGCGCTGCAAGAGCTCGCCGTCCTCGCCGACGACGCTACGGACAGTGCGCAGCGGAACGCGGAAGCCGCCGTTCGCGAGCGTGTTGTAGATCTGCGCGACCTCGATCGGCGTCAATGCGAGCGCCCCGAGCAGCATCGAGGGATACAGCGTCGGCTTCTGCGCGAGGCCGAGCCGCTGCAGTGTGTCGGCGATCGGCTCCAGGCCGACGTCGAGCCCGAGCCGCACCGTCGCCATGTTGTAAGACTCGGCGAGCGCTCGGACGAGCGGCACGAGGCCGTGCGCTTGGTTGTCGAAGTTGCTCGGCGTCCAAGTGTTGCGCCTGTCGAGGTCGACGACGATCGGTGCGTCGTCGATGACGCTGGCGAGCGAATAGCGGCCGGACTCGAGCGCGGCGAGATAGACGGCCGGCTTGATCAGCGAGCCGATTTGCCTGCGGGCGTCGAGCGCGCGGTTGAATCCTTCGTAGCTGGCGTCGCGGCCGCCGACGAGCGCTTTGACCTCGCCCGTGTGCGGGCTCGTCACGACGACTGCGCCTTCGAACTCCGCTGCGTTCTTGCCGAGCGCTTCGATGCCGCTGTCGAGCGCGCGCTCGGCTGCCGATTGCACCGCGGAATCGAGCGTCGACAGCACGATGAGGCCAGTGCGCTCGAGATCGTCGCGCGCATAGTCGGCGGAGAGTTGCCGGCGCACGAGGCCGAGGAACGCCGAGTACGTGCTGGGGCGGCGCTCGTTGCCGACCAAGCCGAGCTGCTGCTCGGCGGCGTGCTGGACGGCGTCGTTGCTCGCCAAGCCTTCGTCGGCCATGCGCTGCAGCACGAAGTTGCGCCGCGCGAGCGCGCGGTCCGCATGGCGGCGTGGGTCGTAATACGTCGGGCCGCGCACCTCGGCCACGAGCAACGCGAGCTCGTGCAGCTCGAGCTCGGCGAGCGGCTTGCCGAAGTAGAACTGGCTCGCGAGCCCAAAGCCGTGGATCGCGCGCGCGCCGTCCTGGCCCAGGTAAATTTCGTTGACGTATGCGTGCAGCAAGTCGCTCTTGTCGTAGCGAAGCTCGAGAGCCACCGCCATGAAGGCTTCTCTGATCTTGCGCCACCAGGCCGAAAAGCCGCTGCGCGTGTTCGTCAAGAAGTAGCTGCGCACGAGCTGCTGCGTCAGCGTGCTCGCGCCCTCGCGAATCTCGCCGGACGAGACGTTGACGAACACCGCGCGCATGACGGCGATCGGATCGACGCCGAAGTGGCTGTCGAAACGCCGATCCTCGACGGCCTTCAGAGTGTCGGTTAGGAGAGGCGGGATGTCGCCGGGCGCGACGATGAGCCGGTCCTCGCCGTGCGACGCGAACAAGCTGCCGATCAGGAGCGGATTCAGCCGCACGATGGCGGTCCGGCTGCCGCGCGAGTCGCGCAGCGCTGCGACGCGGCCCCCGACGAACGTGATCGCGACGAGCTGCTCGGGCTCCGTGTCGCCCGCGAACGAGAACCCGCGCGTCGCGATCTCCACGCGGGCCAATCCCACGCGATAGGTGCCGGGCCCGATCAGGCGGGGATCTTCGCGGTAGCCGAGCCGCTTGAGCTCCGCGACCAGGTCGTCGACCGACAGCGCGCGCCCCGTATAGAGCTCGAGCGGGGCGGCGTATACCTGCGCCGGGATGTCCCAGCGGCGGCCTTCGAATTCGCTGGTAGCCATCCAGGCGAGATAGCCGCCATAGGCGATGGCCAGCATGAAGCCGACGGCCGCGAGGCGCAGCACCCACCCGCGAATGCGGGAAAGCTTTCCATCCTTAGAAGCGCGGCGCGAGCGGCGAGCCATGGCGGGCACCTTGCATCAGTTGCGGGTGCACATCAAGCGCAAGCCGCGGCGACGCTCCCGCCCGGCGCCGCCGCAAAACGTGCTCTGCGGGTTGTCCGAAGCGCGTCAGCGCTTCGGCGGTTGTGCCCAGAAGACGATAAGCACGATGAGACCGATCAAGGGGAGAAGCAGGAGCAGTTGCCACCAGCCGCTCTTGCCGATGTCGTGGAGCCGCCGGGCGCCGACGGCAAACTGCGGCAGCAGGAATCCGAGCGAGACGATGTTGGCCAGGGTCTCGCTGACGAGGTTCAGCGCCAGGAGGACGATGAACGCGAACAAAAAGAACCACCAAAACTCCGGCCGCGAAGCGACACCGTTGAAGTCGACGTATTTGCTGAAACACGTCCGAATCGATTCTGCGAAAGTCATTGTCCTGCCTCCCCCGCCGTGACTCGGCGCCGAGGACATCCTATGCGGTTCGCGACGCGTGTACTATGACCCGACGTGCTTGCAGCGAGGGACCTCGTGACGCATGACCGTCCGCACATAATCAAAGGCAAGGTCACGAGCGCCGAAATCGTCAAGCGCGTCGATTTCACGCCCGAGCACTTCAAAATTTGGTTGCGCTGTTCCGAGCCGTTCCCGTTCGAGCCGGGACAGTACTGCACGCTCGGCGTCGCCGGCGTCGAGCGGCCGTACTCGATCGTATCGTCACCGCGTGAGCCGTTGCTCGAGCTCTTCGTCGAGCTCATTCCGCGGCCCGTCGGCCATTTGACGCCGCTGCTGCACGCGCTCGAGGTTGGGGCCACCGTAACGGTGCGCCCGCGCGCGAAAGGCGTGTTCCTGCTGCGGCCCGAGTTTCGCAACCACGTCATGGTCGCGACCGTGACGGGAGTCGCGCCGTTCGTCAGCATGCTGCGCTACTGGCTCGAAGGCCCCGCCGACGACCGGCGCATGTATGTGCTCGAAGGCGCGAGCTTTGTGAACGAGTTCGGCTACGACGAGGAGTTGCATGCGATCGCGGCGCGCCAGCCGAACGTTCGCTTCATCCCGACGTGCTCGCGCCCCGCCGATCCGCGCAACACCGGATGGAGCGGGCAAGTCGGTCGCGTCCACACGATCGTCGAGCATTATGTCGTGGAGTGGCGGCTCGAGCCGGCGGAGACGTGCATCTACGCCTGCGGCCATCCCGGAATGATCGAGGATTTGCGCGGCCGTTTCGCGGGTACCGGCTTCGCGTTCGAGGAAGAGCGCTTCTGGAAAGCGCCTTAGGTGTACCGTTCGAATCGGCCGCGTTACAGTCCCATTTCGGGCGCGGGGGGATCGAATGATTCGAGCTTCGATCGACAAGGCGGCGCGTTGCGCCGGTTTGATGCTCGCAGCGGCCGGCGCGGGCTGCGGTGGTGGCGGCGATGACGGCGGTGGCGGTGGTGGTAGTGGCGGCGGCGGGGCGTTGCCGCCAGCGGGCAGCGGCTGGGTCGCCGGCTCGTTCTTGCCGGCCGCGAGCTTCGCGGGCAGGTGCGTGAATCCGCGCTCCGGCACGAACCCGCAGACGGGGCAGCCTTACAACGAGATTGGCGGCACGGCGGCCGACGAGAACAACTTCCTTCGCTCGTGGAGCAACGATCTCTACCTCTGGTACAACGAGGTCGTCGATCGCGATCCGGGCCTGCACACGACGCCGCAGTATTTCGATCTGCTGAAGACGCCCGCCATAACGGCGTCGGGACGCCCCAAAGACCGATTCCACTTCACGTACCCCACGAGCGAGTGGCTGGCCCTCAGCCAGTCCGGGGAGCAGGTCGCGTACGGCGCCGTCTGGTCGATCCGCAGCAGCACGAACCCACCCGAGGTCACCGTTGCCTATACGGAGCCGAATTCGCCGGCGTCGCAACCTGCCACGAATCTGCGGCGCGGCGAAACCGTGACCGCCGTCGACGGCGTCAGTGTCAACGCGCTGTCGAGCCAGGCGATCTGGAACCAGTTCTTCGACGGCATCTATCCCTCCACGGCAGGCGAGATGCATAGCTTCACGCTGCGCGACCCGCAGACGTCCGCTCAGCGGACCGTCAGCATGACGGCCGCGGTCGTGACGTCGGTGCCGGTGCGAAACGTCCGCACGATCGACACGGCGATGGGCCGCGTAGGCTACATCCAGTTCAACGATCACATAGCGACCGCCGAGCAGCAGCTCATCGACGCATTCACGACGCTCGCGGCGCCGGGGCAGAACGTCACGGATCTCGTGCTCGACTTGCGCTACAACGGCGGCGGCTACCTTTTCATCGCAAGCCAGGTCGCTTACATGATCGCCGGCGCGGCGCAGACGGCCGGGCAGGAATTCGAGCGTCTGCAGTTCAACGACAAGCATCGGTCGACAAACCCCGTCACGGGCGCGGCGCTGACGCCGGTGCCGTTCTTCAACACGTCGAGCAGCAATCAACCGCTGCCGACGCTGAACCTGGCGCGCGTCTTCGTGCTGACGGGCTCGATGACGTGCTCGGCCAGTGAGTCGATCATCAACGGCTTGCGCGGCGTGAATGTCCAGGTGATCCAGATCGGCTCGACGACCTGCGGTAAGCCGTACGGGTTCTATGCGCAAGACAACTGCGGCACGACGTACTTCACGATCCAGTTCCAGGGCGTCAACGACGTCGGCTTCGGCACCTATGGCGACGGCTTCACGGCGCAGAACACGGTAGCCATGGGCGCCGAGCGCCTGCCGGGTTGTTCCGTGCGAGACGACTTCGCGCGCGCGCTCGGCGACCCGCTCGAGCAGCGGCTGGCTGCCGCGCTCGCGTACCGGCAAGCGCCGCAACCGTCGTCGTGTCCAGCGCCGTCGGGCGTCAGCCCGCCGGGCGCGCCCGACTTCACGAAGCCGTTCGGCGCGCCGACCGGTACGCCGACCGGCGAGCCAACCGACGGCACGGTCGCGAAGCCGCTCTGGCTCATGAACCGTATCCTCGAGGCGCAATGAACGCTGCGAAGCGCGCGAGCTGGCTGGCGCCGGCGCTGCTGACGCCCGCCGCGTGCGGCACCCTCGGAGCGCAAGAGCAGCCCGCCCTCATCGCCGCGCATACGGAGCAGAGCCGCGCCGAGCTCACGCGCGTGGTGTCAGCCGCGTTCAACGGCCAGCCCGTCACGCTGGCCGACGACGCGCTGACGCGCGAGAGCGTGCTGACGATCGAGCGGCGCACGCCGCCGGGGCCTCAAGGGCGCGCCGCCACGGGCCGGACTCTCGATGAGCCGCAGCGATTCGATCTCGTGCTGCGCACCGGCCGCTGTCTGCTCGTGCGCGCCGACGGCCGCGAGTGGGAGCTGACGGAAGCGCGGTGCGTGCCGGCTGCCACCGTCGCCCGTTAACGCCGGCTCAGCGGAAGAGATCGCGCAGACGATCCTCGAGTCGGTCCTGGATCGCGTCGCGAAGCTGCTCCCGAACGAGCTTGCTGAAGTCCGGCATGATCTCCGGCGCCGTGACCGTGCCACGAATCGTAAACGGCACCTCGCCGCCGATGAAGGCATCGAGCGTCTCGCAGTTGGGGATCCCAACCGAGCCCGTCAGCTTCGCGTCGAGCTTGTAGTCGAGCTGCTGCTCGAGGAGAGCCAACGTTCCATTGCCATTGATGTCCATGAACGACGTCCGGGCGAGCAAGTCGTTGCTCGTCGCGGCGCCGGCTACGACGACGGACGAGCCTTTGATGCCTTCATATTCCGTCACCGCCGGTAGGTCCGGTGGCCCGGGGGCACGTTGCGTGACGTTGTACGCCGCGCACAACGTGCGGCCCAAGTTGAAGCCTTTGATCGCGCCGTTCGCCATTTCGAAGCTGACGTTGCCGCCGGCCGTTTGCACGTTTTCGGTGACGGTGCGGCCTTTGCCTGCGAGATTCAGGTCAAAGCTGCCCGTGCCGCTGAAGTTTGGCTCGCTGGCCGTCAGCGCCGCGATGAGCGGCTCCAGCGCGATATTGGCCGCACGGCCGTCGAGCGCCAGCCCCGAGTCGTCGCCGGCGGCGTGCACGCGGAAGTTGCCGGCGAACGTGCCGCCGTAGAGGCTCGCGCGCGCGCTCTCGACGGCAAGGTCTCCGCCGCCGATGACGATGCGGCCGCCGACGTCCGCGAACTGTATTCCCGCGAGTTTCAGCGAGCCGACCTCCATCGTGCCGTCGAGGTTCATCGTGTTGTTCTGCGGCAGCTCGATGTCGCCGGCGGTCGCTTCGCCGGCTTGCGCGTCGCGAGCTTTCGGCGGCAAGTAGCGGTCGGCGTCGACGGCGTCGACGTTCAACGCGAAACGATAGGCAGGCGCGTCGAACCCCTGGAGTGCGAACGTGCCGCGGATCGTCGTCTCGTCGAGCGTGAGGACGAGGTTGTCGAGCTCAGCGCCGTCCTTCGTGACTGCGAAGCGAGTGCCGACGGTCGCGCGCGTGAACGCTTGCGGGTCGGACGTCGCTTGCGCCGGTAGGCCGAAGCGCTTGAGGAGATCCTGCGGCGAGAACTGCGCGATGTTGCCCGTGCCGGTCCACGCGGCAGCGCGCGTGACGTCGCGCCCCGCCACGGCCCCGCTCATGCGCAGTCCGAAGGCCTCGGCGCGCAGCGGCTGCAAGCTCAGCGTGTCCGCGCCCGCGTCGAATGTGAAGCTCGCTGCGAGCTCGAGCATTCCGAGCTTGTCGGCGGTGAGGGTGGGGGGCAGCATGGCGGCGAACGCCTGCGTCATGGCGTCGGGTGCGAAGCGCGACGTCTGGATCTGGCCGCGGAACAGGTCGCCGCGGTCGCCGGGAACGCCTTCGAGCGTCCCGCTCACAGTCGCACCGAGCGCCGTCAGCTTGAAGTCGCGCAGTGCGGCGCGGCCGGTGTCGAGGCTCGTGTCGAAGGTGGTTTCGAGCGCCAGGCGCCCAAGCGCGGCGACGTCGACGGTTGGCGGCACCGCGCCGCGCAGCAAGGCTTGCAGCGCGGCGTTCGGCGTGAATTCGCCGATGGCGACGCGGCCCGCGAGCTCGTTGCCGCCGGTCAACGTCGCCTCGCCGGTGACGTGCATGCCGAGTGCGTCGGCGTTCAAGCTACTCACGCGCATGACTTGCGGCTCGGTTTGAAACTCGAGCTGCGCGGCGAGCGTGAACGTGCCGAGCTCGCTTGCGTCGAGCGAAGCGGGCAGCGAGAGGCCGAGCTGCTCGAATACCGTCGCGAGCTCGGCTTCCTCGACCGCGATGCTGCCCTGAACAGTCGGGTTCGACAGCAACGCGCTGCCCGCGAACTGCCCTGACGCGCGCACGCCGGCGACCTCGGTCTCCAGACCCTCGACGGCGACCGTTTCGGCCTGCGCGTCGAATGCGATGCGCTCTGCCGCAAGCGCGAGCTCCCGCACGGGAGCGCCGCCGCCCGCGTCGACAGACGCAGTGAGCTCGACGTCCGTCGCCGTCACGGGCCCGTTTGCGGCGGCCGCGACGACAGCGCCCGCCGTCAGCGCGGCCTTCAGGCCGGACGTCTCGTCGGCGAAGTTGAGCGCCGCATCGAGCTCGACCGGCTCGCCGCTGCCGATGCCGCCCGTCGTCAGCGACAGACCCGTCACGCTGTAGCGCAGCTCGTTCGTGTTCTCGCGCCAGTAGACGTTGCCGTCGTTGACGCGCACGCCTTCGATCGCGAGCCCGTCGATGCTCGCGGCGCCGTCAACGGGCGGTGGCGCAGGCTCCTGCGCGCTCGCCGCTTCGAGCAAATCCTCCCAGTTCCCGCGCAGAGACGCGTCGCGCGCGAGGTTCAGCGTCAGCCCTTCGAGCTCGACGGTCCCGACCTCGACGCGGCGCGACAAGAGCGGCAGCAGCTTCACGCGTGCGGCCACGCGGCGCGCGGTCGCGAACGGCTGCGCGGCGCCGCCGAAATCGGCCGCGCTGCCGACGGTCACGCCGCCCGTCTCGACGGCAAGCCAGGGGAAGTAGGCGAGGCGCAGGTCCTCGTCGATCGTCAGCGTTCGGCCCGTGCGCGCCGTGAACGCGTCGGTCGCGACGCCTTTGTAGTCGTTGGGATTGAACGTCGACGCGACGATGACGACCGCGACGACAAGCAGCACGACAATCGCCGCGACGGCGATGAGCGCAATTTTCGCGACGCGCATGGACCCTCCTACAAGAGGTTCGAGAGCAAGGCCGCGATGCCGAGGAACGACAGGAAGCCTGCCACGTCTGTCACCGTCGTCAAGACGATCGTCGAGGATTGCGCCGGATCTTGGCCGAGGCGCGTCAACGCGATCGGAATGACGGCGCCGGCGACGCCGGCGATGACCATGGATAGGACCATGGCGATACAGATCACGAGCGCGAGCCCCGAGTTCCCGCTCCAGGCGAGCACGCCGATGCCGGTCGTCAGCGCAATCGCGAGCCCGTTGATGATGCCGACGCGCATCTCCTTGAACAGCACGCGGAACCAGTGGCGTGTCGAGATCTCGCGCAGCGCCAGGCCGCGCATCGTCACGGCGAGCGCCTGGGCCCCCGCGTTACCCGATTGCCCGGCGACGACGGGCAAGAGCACGGCCAGCGCCGTGTACTGCGCGATCGTCGATTCGAATAGCCCGACGACGGACGCGGCCAGGAATGCCGTCGCGAGGTTGATCCAGAGCCACGGCAAGCGCTTGCGGACGGCGAACTGCGGTGGCGAGAGAGCGCGTTCCTCGCGGCCGGCGCCGACCATCATCTGGATGTCGACGGACGCTGCCTCCTCGAGGGTCTTCAGCAGCGCCTCGTGGCGGATCGCGCCGATCAGCCGCCCATGGATGTCGATGACGGGCAGGACGTCGAGCTGGAAGTCGCGCAGCTTCTGCGCCACTTCCTCACTGTCGTCGAACGGCGAGACGGCCGCGCTCGCGGGCCGCGCGATCTCCTTCAGCATGTCCGCCGGCTCGGCGATCATGAGGTCGTGGATGTCGACGACGCCCTTGAGCCGGCGCTCGGCGTCGACGATGAAGAGCTGACGCAGATCCTTCGGCTTGCTCTGCCGAAGCTGCTCGAGCGTGACGGCTGCAGGCTGCTCGGCGCGGAAGCTCGGGATTCGCGAGTCCATGACGCGGCCGGCCGAGCCGACCGGATAATCCATGAGCCGCCGGACCTCGGCCTCCGCGCGCCGCGGCAACAGTGCGAGGCAGCGGCTGCGCGATTCCTCGGAGATCCGCGGCAGCGAGATCGCGAGCACGCCGGGGTCGAGCTCGTGCAACGCCTGGCTCAGCAGTTTTTCGGGCAGCGCCGGGACGACTTCGTCGATGCGGGCCGGCGAGAGGTGCCGCCAGACGTTCGCGAGAGTGTCGGCCTGGTGCTCGGAGAGCAGCTGCACGGCCGCGGCGCGCCCGAACCCGTCGATGACGTCGGCGGCCTGCGCCGGGTGCTCCAGCAGGAACTGGCGGTTGACCCGGTCGAGCGCGAGCGTGCGGGCCGCGTCGTCCATGCGCGTTACCGTCGTCGATCGCTGCCGATCAGATCGCCGATGCTACGCCACACGCTACCTGCGCCGATGGCGATGAGCTCGGTGACCTCGGCGATCTCGCGATCGCCGTTCGAGCCTGGAACGTGGTTGACCTCACGGAACGCTTTGCGCAGGTCCGCGTACGAGATGACGCCGATGAACTCCTCGTCGCGATTGATGACGGGCGCCTCCGTGTGCCGCTCCCAGACACTGTGCTCCTGCGCCGTTGCGAGCGGGTCCCGCGCCCAGAGGGCGTCCGCGGGCTCGAGAATCGATGCGATCCTCTTGCGGTGGCCGACCTGAAGCAGCGCGAGGCCGCGCACGGCGCCGCGCAAGCGGCCCGACCGGTCGAGCACGTAAATGCGGGCTTGCTCGACTTGCTCGCTGCGCGCGATGCGGTCGCGGGCTTCCCCGGCCGTGCAGTCGTCCGGCAGCGTCAGCACGCGCGGCTCGATCCAGGCACCGACGGTGTTCGTCGGATAGCTCAAGAGCAGCTTGAACGCCATGAGCCATTGCGGGCCGAGCGCGTTCAGCACGGCGTCGCGAAGCTCGGCCGGCAAGTGCCGCAGCACGGCGACGGATTCGCGGCTGCCGAGCCGCTCGAGCAGCAGCGCCGCGTCGGCCGGCGGTTGCCGCTCGAGGCACCGTGCGGCGCAGGTCGGCAGCATGTAGCCGACGACGGGTCCGGCCGTTGCGACGTCGACGGCATTCAGCACGGCGTTCGCCTGCTCGACGGGCATCGACTCGAGGAGTCGCGCGGCGCTCTCGGGATGCAGGCGCAAATACGCGGCGACGAGCTCCTCGCGGCCGCTCACGGCGCCTTCCTGATCTTGACGAACGGCTCGGCGCTGAAGTGTTGCCCCGGCACGGAGACGTCGCCGGCTTCGGTCTCGATGAACACGCAGCCGTCGGCGATCTCGACGAGGCGCCCCTGGAATGCGCCGATCTTCACGAGGTCGCCGGGCGCGTAATGCTTGCGCGCGTAGTGCGCGCCGATGAGGTTGGCGAGGTGCGCGCGCGTGCCGAGCGCGAAGACGAGCGCGATGCCGCCGAACACCGCGGCGGCCGTGACCGTCGTGAGCTGAATGAGGAAGTTGACGTTGACGCCAAGCTGATCGATGCCGATGACGATGCAGCTGACGACGATGACGGCTTGCGCCAGCCGGCCGAGCAAGCTGCTCTGGCCGACTCCGAGCCCGACGGACGCCTGCTCGAGAATGTGGCGCGCCAGCGTGCCGGCCGTGAAGCCGACCACGATGATGATGACGCCGCCGATGGCCGACGGCAGATAGGCGATCAGGTTCTCCGTCCAGCGCTCGAAGAGCGTGCCGCCCAGGATGCGCAGCGCGCTCGCAGCGAAAATCAGCAGGACGATCCAGAACACCACGGTCGAAATTGCACGGCTCGTCGCTCGCGTCAGCGTCTCGGAGCGCCCCGCCGAGCGCGGCACGAAGCGTGCGAACAGCCAGTCCATGCTCTCGAGCGCGCGCCGCACGACGGTGCGAACGAGGTGCGCGAGTAGCCAACCGATGAGGAGGACCGCGACGGCGGTCAAGACGACCGGCAAGTAGGTGACGAGGCTTGCGAGCGTGTCTCTGAACACGTCGATCAGCTGCGCTCCCCATGCCTGCAGTCGTTCCATGCGCGCTCCGAAAGTCTGTCGGCCTGCGGTTGCCTTCGGCGCCATCCTACTTGACTCATGCGCGGCTCGGGAGACGGACTTCTCGGAAACTGCATCCTGCGTTTCCCTACCGCGGGCTATCGGCAATTGCTCCTGCATTGCTCTACCGCCGGCATCCATGCCGGCGTCCATGCCCGCGTCAAACACGAGCACCCGTTGGCGGACCTCCGCATAATGGCCGTGGAGGGCTAGCAAAAGGATTCGGGGGATGATCGCCGTCTGGATTGCCGGAGCGTTGCTGCTGGGACTCGCCGTCTCGCGCATCGGTTTACCGCCACTCGTCGGTTTCCTCGCATCGGGTTTCGTGTTCGCGGCTCTCGGAATGGAGCCCGGCCCGATGCTCGACGAGCTCGCGCACGCCGGCGTGCTGCTGCTGCTCTTCGCCGTCGGCCTCAAGCTGCGCATCAAGACATTGCTGCGCTACGAGGTCTGGGGCACGGCGATCTCGCATCTCTTCTTGACCGGCATCATCGGCGTTGCCGCGGCGATGCTCGGTGGCTGGCTCTCGCCGAGCATTGCGCTCGCGTTGGCCGTGAGCTTCGGCTTCTCGAGCACCGTGCTCGCGGCAAAAGTGCTCGACGGTAATCGCGAGCTGCGCGCCGTGCACGGCCGCGTCGCGATCGGCATCCTGATCGTCCAGGACGTCGTGGCCGTCGTGCTGCTTGCGTTCGTCAACACCGAGACGCCGTCGCCGTTCGCGGCGCTGCTGCTGCTGCTCCCGTTCGCGCGGCCTGCGATCGCCTGGCTGCTTGGGCGTTGCGGCCACGGCGAGTTACTCGTGCTGTTCGGTGCCGCGCTCGCGATCGGCGGCGGCGAGGCGTTCGCGTCGCTCGGCCTGAGCGCCGAGCTCGGCGCGCTGCTCCTCGGCACGATGCTCGCGGACCACAAGCGCTCGCAAGAGCTCACGAACGTGCTGTGGAGCTTGAAGGAGCTCTTCCTCGTCGGGTTCTTCTTGAGCATCGGCTTCAGCGGCCCGCCGACGTGGAGCTCGATTGTCGACGCGCTGCTGCTCGTCGCGCTGCTGCCCGTCAAGGGCGCGATTTTCTTCCTGCTCTTGATCGGCCTCGGGCTGCGCGCGCGCACGAGCTTCCTGACGGCCGTCAGCCTGATGACGTACAGCGAGTTCGCGTTGATCGTCGTCGACGTTGCCGTCGGCAACGGGCTGCTCGGGTCGCAATGGGTCGTCGTCACGGCGCTCGCGGTCGCGTTGTCGTTCATCGCCGCCGCGCCGGTCAACGCGTTCGCGCACGAGCTCTTCCGGGTGATGAGCCCGTGGCTCGAGCGCCTCGAGCGCGACAAGCGCCACCCAGACGACGAGCCCATCTCGCTCGGCCGCGCCGAGATCCTCATCGTCGGCATGGGCCGCGTCGGTGCCGGCGCGTACGACTACCTGCGGCAACAAGACGAGAACATCGTCGGCATCGATAGCGATCCCGCGAAGATCGAGTCGAACGTTCGCGAAGGCCGGCGCGTCGCGTACGCCGACGCCGAGGACCCGAGCTTCTGGCACCTGCTGAACATCGACCGCCTGCGCGCGATCATGCTCGCCGTGCCGGACGTGGAGGCGAAGGTGTCGGCGGCGCGCGCGCTGCGGAGGCGTGGGTTCAGAGGGCTCTTGAGCGCGACGCACCTGTACCCCGAGGAGCGTGAGCCGATCATCGAGGCCGGCTGCAACGTCACCTACAACTACTACACGGAGGCCGGCGTCGGCTTCGCGCGCCATACCTACGAGACGCTGCGGCCGCCGCCCGCCGGCGCGAGCTCGGCGACGAAGCCGCCGAAGTCGCGCCAGTTCCAGTAGCGGCGCGCCGGGCGCATCGCCGCCCAGGCGCATATATAAGGTGTCCGCGCATCCGGGACCCCTATGCTGGGCGACGCCGCGCTCTTATGATTGCGCCCTCGCCGCGCGCGCTGCCGCACGCGACACGACTCAACCAAGCTCCGAGAGAGGATTCACAGTGTCTATCAGCATCTACGACCAGTTCGTTCCCGTGTTCACGCAAATGTTGTCGGCGCTCGACAAAGTGCTCAGCAAGGCCGAAGCCGACGCCGCCGCGCGCAAGATCGACCTCGACGTTCTCGTCAACGGCCGTCTCGCGCCGGACATGCTGCCGCTGACGCGCCAGATTCAGATCATGACGGACCAGGCGAAGGGCTGCGCCAGCCGCCTGGCCGGGCAGGAGTCGCCGAAGTGGGCCGACGACGAGAAGACGTTCGCCGATCTGCACGCCCGCGTCGCCAAGACGCTCGCGCACCTGAAGACCTTCAAGCCCGAGCAGTTCGAAGGCGCCGAGAAGCGCGCGATCGAGATCAAGTTTCCGAACGCGTCGTTCAACTTCTCGGGCAAGGACTACTTGCTGAACTTCGTGATCCCGAACTTCTACTTTCACTACACGACGGCGTACGCGATCCTTCGGCACAACGGCGTGCCGATCGGTAAGGGCGACTTCCTCGGTAACAAGTAGTCCTGCGCTAGCGTGCCTTCGTTTCCGAGAGGCTCCGCCCGCGAGGGGCCTCTCCGGGGACGCCGGAAGTACATCCCTGTGGCTCGTTGCGCGCCATCCCTGGCGCGCAACGCCCCGGAGAGGCCCCTCGCGGGCAGAGCCTCTCTACCGCATCGCTACGGGAGGTAGCGCATGGAGTATCGGAACCTCGGGCGTACTGGTGTAAGAGTTAGTCCCCTGTGTCTTGGGACGATGATGTTCGGGCGCAGCGCGAACGAGCAGGACTCCGTCGCGATCGTGCATGCGGCGCTCGAGAAGGGCGTCAACTTCGTCGATACGGCGAATGCGTATTCGGCGGGGGCGAGTGAGCGCTTCGTCGGTGCGGCGCTGCAAGGCGGCCGGCGCGCGTCCGTCGTGCTCGCGACGAAGGCGTTCTTTCCGCAGGACCAGAAGGATCCGAATGCGCGCGGCTCGAGCCGCCGGCATCTCATCGAGGCGTGCGAGGCGTCGCTGAAACGGCTGCAGACGGATTGGATCGATCTGTATCAACTGCATCGCTCGCAATCGGACATTCCGATCGACGAGACACTGCGCGCTCTCGACGATCTGATTCGCCAGGGCAAGGTGCGTTACATCGGCACGAGCATGTTCCCGGCGTGGAAGAGCGTCGAGGCGCTGTGGGCGGCGAAGGAGCTCGGGCTCAACCGCTTCGTGTGTGAGCAGATGGCGTACAACTTGCTCGACCGCACGGCCGAGCGCGAGGTGATCCCGGCGGCGCAGACGTTCGGGCTCGCCCTGATCCCGTGGGCGCCGCTGTGCGGCGGCTTGTTGACCGGCAAGTACCGTCGTGACGACCAGAGCGCGGCGGGGCGCTGGCAAGGCGGCAAGGACAACTTCGGCCGGCCCGCGACGCCGGCCGCGTACGACGTCATCGAAGGGCTCGTCGCGCTCGCGAAAGAGAAGGGCTGCACACCGTCGCAGCTCGCGCTCGCATGGAATGCCGCGCAGCCCGGCATCACGGCGCCGATCATCGGGCCGCGCACGCTCGAGCAGCTGCTCGACAACCTCGGCGCCGTCGACGTGAAGGTCACGGACGCGGACCGCGCGCGGCTCGACGCGCTGGCGCCGCCGTGGTCATCGACGCTGCGCTACTACGAGGCGGCGCTCGCGATCGACTTCAAGCCGAATCTCGCGCGCTGGTAGCGGCGCCGCCGCGTATCCGCCGCTTGCCAGGGCTGTACCGCGGCCGCCGTCAGGCTCGGCCGGCAAAAAATCACTTCAAAGTAACGAGGTATGGGTCTCTGCTAAGGACGGGACGGATGGATATACTTTTCGATACACGTATATCCAAGGAACGACCCATGCAGGTTTCCAAGTGGGGTAACAGCCTGGCGATCCGATTGCCCGCCGCGGTCGTCGAGGCGTTGGGTCTTCGCGAAGGCGACGACGTGACACTGCACGCAGCCGGAGTGCGGACGCTCGAACTGGAGAAAACTCCGAGCGCGAAGCAGCTGCTTGCCCGGTTGCGCCGGTTTCGCGGGCGATTGCCCAAGGACTTCAGGTTCGATCGGCTAGAGGCCAATGAGCGCCGCTGAGGTTTTCTTCGACACGAGCATCTTGCTCTATCTGCTATCGCCGGACGCGCGCAAAGCCGACAGGGTCGAGGCGCTGCTCGGTGCAGGAGGCGCGATCAGCGTGCAGGTGCTGAACGAATTCGCTTCGGCCGCGCGCCGCAAGGCGGATCTGTCGTGGCCTGACGTGCGCGAAGTGTTGGGCGCGGTTCGGGCGGCCTGTGTCACGCATCCCGTCACGGAGAAGATCCACGACAGCGGCGTCGACGTCGCCGAGCGGTATGGATTCTCTTTGTACGACTCGATGATCATCGCCGCCGCGCAGAGCGTGGGCTGCACGACGCTCTTCTCCGAGGACCTGCCGCATCGGCAGGTCATCGATGGCAGATTGACTGTCCGCAACCCGTTCATCGGGGCCAGCTAGGACTGCGTGTTCACGCGTCTCGAAACATGTTCGACTGCGGCAGCGGACGCAGCCGCAACCAGTCGACGCGCCGCCAGCGCGCGATCGCGAACGCCCGGAAAGCGATCGCGCCGATGAGCTCGATGGCCGTGACGATGACGGCATTCGTCAGCGAGGGCGATGGGGGCGCGAGCAGCGCGAATTGCGCCAGAATTAGCAGCGCGAACGTCACGAGGTGGACGACGTTGCCCGGTATGGCCGCCAGCGCAGCATAGGTACCGAAGAGGCCTGCGCAGGCGGCCAGCGCGAAACCGGCGAGCACCTCGCGCGGTGGCACTGCCGCGAGCGGGGAGGCGTAGAGCGCGGCCACGCCGAGTAGCAGCAGCAAGGCGCCGCCGAGATTGCGCAGCAGCGCACGTTCGATCTCGCGCCGCACCGCGGGGCGCGCCCCGGGCATCCGCAGCCACAGAAGGCGCGACCGGTGAACGATACTCGTGGCTTTGCTCCACAAGATGACCATCGTCGCGAACGGCCAAACGAAGCTCGTGAACGGGAACGGCACCGACACCACGATTGCTGCGGTTGCCAGCCCGATACCGATAACCGCCTGAGCTACCCGCTTCCCGGAACGTGGTGGCCGTGCCGTGACGAGCGCGCGCAGCGCGGATTCGCGTGTGAGCAACCCGTCCAGATCGACGCCGGACCACGCGCGGGCATGCGGCTGCGGAACGAGCGCGAGGGGCGCGATCCGGCGAGCGCGGACATACCAGATAGCAAACGCTATCCAGGCCGCAATCGCGGTGACGAGCCACGCCCACGTGGGAGTCGCTGCGAGTGCGAGACGCGTCGCCGGGAACGCGAGGAGCAGGCTGACTCCGACAGTCGTGCCAAACCACAGCCAAATCCAGCGCCAGTCGCCGAATTGCAGAAACATCAGCATGAATGTCGCGGTGGCGAATGCGAATGCGTAGGCGAGCGGTTCGAGCGGCAGGGCGCGGTCGCCGAGCGAAGAAAGGGCGAAGAGGAGCAGCGCGAACGACGCGACGAGTGCGGCCAAGAACAGCGCGATGGCCACGAGCATCCGGGCCCGGAAATGCGGTAGAAGCTGATTCGCGCGCGGAGCGGACAAGGCTCGAAACACGGCGGCGCTCGAGAACAGCGCCGGAAACGCGGTGAGAATCAACAGCACCAGGAAGCCGAGGGTCCAGAGCGGCTGTTGCAGCACAACCCCTAAGATCGCGAGCAACCCACCGAGGACGGCCCCGATGACTCCGAGCCACCGCTGCAGCGGCAACGCCGTGAAGAACGTCCACAAGACCCGCAAGGCCGCGTTCATCGGTGCAGCTCCAGGAAAATGTCCTCGAGCCCGAGGGCCTCGACATTGACGGTGCTGTCGAGTTGCTTCGCCAGCGTGTCTGCCGCCGCCGGCTCCCACTGCACGACCGTGGCCGTTGCGCTATTTCCCGTGACGCGCGTTGCGAGCGCGTTTGGCACGGCAAGGTCGGCCGGTAGCGGCGCGCGCGCGTGGATGTGCAAGCGAACGACGGACTCCTTGAGAGCATCGAGCTCGCCTTGCCAGTGCAATCGACCGTCCTTGACGATCCAGACCTTGTTCGCCGCACGCTCGAGGTCGGACACGATGTGCGACGAGAACAGCACGGCGCGTTTGTCGTTCTCGGCGATCGTGAACAGCTGCTGCAGAAATTGCCGCCGCGCGATCGGGTCGAGGCTCGCGACGGGCTCGTCGAGCACGAGCAGGTCGGGGTGATGGCCGAGCGCGCAGAGGACGGCGAGCTTTTGGCGCTCGCCGACGGACAGCGAGTCGACGCGCCGCGTGAGCGGTACGCCCCACTCGGCGACCAGCCGATCGACGAGCGCGCGGTCCCAGCCCGAGTGGAATGCCGCCACGATCGCGAGGTGTTGCTTGCCGTTCAACATGGCGAACATCTCGTCGAGCTGCGGCAGGAAGCCGATGCGGGACTTGGCCGAAGCGGACATCTGCAGCGCGTCCTCGCCGAACACGACGACGTTCCCGCGGCTCGGGGGGCTGAAGCCGAGCAGCGTCTCGAGCAGCGTGGTCTTGCCGGCGCCGTTCTTACCGAGCACGCCGATGATGTCGCCGGGGAAGACCTCGGCGGACACGTCCGTAAGCGCCGCCGTCGCGCCGAAGACCTTGGTGACGTTACGAGCTACCACTAGCGGTTCAGCCATCGTTTTTCTCCCATTCGTCGCCAAGCAGTGCGACTAGTTCTTTCTTGCCGACCTCGAGCTGCCGCGCCGCCAGCACGACGTCCCTGACGGCAGGCTCGAGCTGCTGCAGGCGCTGCGTCAGCGGCGCCTGATTACGCCGCCGCGCCGCCACGCGCATCGGCTTGCCGCGCTGCCGCTCGAGCAGCCCCTCGGCCTCGAGCAGTGCGTATGCCTTCGAGATCGTCATCGGATTCACGGTGTGCAGCTCGGCGAGGTCGCGTACGGAGGGCAGCTCCGTGCCGGCCGCGAGCTGGCCGCCGGCGATGAGGCGCGTGATCTGTTCGACGAGCTGCCGATAGATCGGCGTGCCGGACTGTGGATTCACGACGAACACGACTGTCTCACGATCCTGTATCTCGGTGTATCATGACACTAATACACATGAGACAGATCGTCAAGCAGGCCGTCGCAGTCTTCCGGGGACAGATCTATAGATCTGTCCCCTTCCGCGGCGGGCCGTCCCGTTCCGCGGCAGGGCCCTGACGGCGGAACGCGGCCGTGCTACCGTTCCGGCCGTCGCGCGCCAAGAACAAGATGTCGACGAAACCTAAGCTGTCCTTCTGGGCCATCCTCGGCCCGGGTTTGTTGCTCGCTGCGACGGGAGTCGGCGGCGGCGACCTCGCGACGGCGACGTTCGTCGGCGGCATGCTCGGCACGACGGTGCTCTGGGCCGTCGCGCTCGGCGCGTTCATGAAATTCGTCGTCACCGAAGGGCTCGCGCGCTGGCAGCTCGCGACCGGCGAGACCATTCTCGAAGGCGTCGCGCGGCGGCTCGGGCCCGTCGTGATCTGGATCTTCTTGCCGTACTTCCTGCTCTGGTCGTTCTTCGTCGGCGCGGCGCAAATGAGCGCGAACGGCGTCGCGCTGCACGCGATGATTC
>Ga0190271_10000394_pt1 | contig 22154 bp, 14 predicted proteins | sample Popmic356T_FD_133747 | JGI IMG/M metagenome (GOLD analysis project Ga0190271, IMG submission 133747) | Populus adjacent soil microbial communities from riparian zone of Weber River, Utah, USA - 356 T | ecosystem: Environmental > Terrestrial > Soil > Riparian zone | place: USA: Utah | collected...
AGTTCAGAATTTTAACGGAGGAGCAACGATTACCTATTCGCTTCCTAATTCTAAAAATATACTGTATGTTCTGGCCCAGTATAAAATCAATGGGGTAACCACTCGTGAAACCAAGTCGAGCTATTACTCAGATACCATTACGGTAGAGGGGTTTGCAAAAAAGCAAGCTTACGATGTTACGCTTTTTACGGTAAGTAGGGCAAATGTAAAGTCAGACCCCCTTGTGGTAAAAGTTAATCCGGATACGCCACCTTATTTATTGGTTAAACCAACCATAAACGCACAGGCAGATTTCGGGGGAATAAAAATTACAGGTACCAATCCGAGTAGTTCGAATTTAGGGATAATACTTTTGGGCTTTGAAGGGAATGTATCTGATGTAATCGATCAGAATTTCTCCAAATTGGCCACAATTGACTATTCCGTTAGAGGGTACCAGCCTGTAGAAAAAAAGATAGGTTATTATGTTATTGATAATTATGGCAATATTTCCGATACCACCTATAAAAGCATAACACCGCTTTTCGAAACGATTTTAGACAGATCTAAGTTTAGCACTTATCGTTTGCCATCAGACGGCGTTATTGCTTACGGATGGGATTTGCCTTATTTGTGGGATGGACGAACTGATGGAAGTTCAAACGGATGGCATACTGCTCCAGGTGGGGCCATGCCTGCAATTGCTACTTTCGGTCTAGGTGTAAGTGCAAAACTTAGCCGTTTCATCCTTTGGGAACGGCCTGATGGTGGAGATAAGTTCGCATATGGGCATGGAAATCCCAAGGTATTTTCACTTTGGGGCTCAAACGTAGGCTCCCCCCGTGATGCGAACCTGCCAATGAGTGCTCCCGAAGGTACAGTAATTGGAGATTGGACCAATTTGGGCAATTACAATTATCCTCCACCGCCTTCCGGTGCCACACCCGTTGCGCATACTACCGCCGATAATGATTTTGTAAAAGCCGGCGTAAGTTTTAATGTTCCTTTGATAAGTCCGAAAGTACGTTTTGTTCGACTAAGTGTATCCACAACATGGTCTAACGGCACCTTTGCCCATGCGATGGAAATGGCATTTTATGGAGATGCCAGATAATCATTATTGAACCTAAACTTTAAACAAAATGAAATATATATATAAATTACCAGCAGTTGCACTGTTACTTACGATAATAGTAGTCAGCTGTTCTAAGGATGATCTGGCATTTAAAGAATTCCTTAAAGATGGAGAAACAGTTTACCCGGGCAAGGTTTCGAAAATTGTTGCTAAAGCCGGTAATTTGCGCACAGGTTTGTGGTTTAATCCAAGTCCTGACCCAAGTGTTACCAAGTATGTAATAAAATGGAATAATAATGCTGATTCGATAGCTGTTAATTCCTCCTCGCATAACCCACTGGATACTATAAAAGTGATTATCCCCAATTTAAGCGAGTATACGTACACATTTACCGTGTTTTCTTATGATGCTCAGGGGCGTAAATCCATTCCTATTGAAGCCCCGAATGTTAGGGTATACGGTCCACTGTATCAGGGGGCACTTTTAAATCGTCCATTTAACGCCACTGAGCCCTATGTAGTTAACTCTAATGGATCACTTCAATTAAATTTCAATACCCCCGACACCATAAATGTGGGAACAACAATCAGGTATACCAATGCCAGTAATGTTCAGGTCGATAAGGTTTTGCCTGGCAGTGACATGTCGATCACATTGAATGATTATAAATCAGGGACAGATGTACTATATAAGTCTTCTTATATCCCATCCAAAGGATCACTTGATGTTTTCAACGTGAGCGAATTTTCAACTTTCCCGAAAATTTTTACACTGGTACAGTGCGATAAATCTCTTTTTAAAGAGGTTCGCCTACCTAACGATGTGGATACTTATGAGTCAGGAACAAGTATCAGCAAACTATGGGATGGAAGCAATGGTCCACAAAGTTATCCAAATATTTTTCATAGCGACGGCAGTTATATCGCACATGTGCTCACTTTTGATCTCGGCAAAACATACAACAATTTGGCGCAGATTGAAGAAGTTGGCCGTGATTGCTGTAATAATCCGGATCGTTTCGAGGTTTGGGGAATTAATGATTTAAGCAATGCCACCACCACATTAAGAGCTGATAACTCTGGATGGAAAACGGAAGCTATTGCAAAAGGTTGGGTGTTGTTGAAAGAGGTTACCCGTACAGATGATGGTAAAAATGCCATGAAATTCGATTTAATTGCTAATCCACCGCCTGTTCGCTATATACGCATCCGTGTACTTCATACCGTTACAGGCTCAGGCTACAGTAATATGAGCGAACTTACTTTTTGGAACAAGCAATAAATTATGATTAAAAGTATTGAGATAAGAGATGCCAGGTACAGTTTGGGGAAAGGTGTGGGAAGCGATGCCATACATCGGGACCCCATCTATTCTTATGCGGTTGTAAACTTAGAAGATGATAGTGGTTTGATAGGGAGTGGTTTTGCTTTTACTTTGGGTGAGGGTAATGATCTCGTTTGTAAGGCGGCGCACTTTTATGCAAACCAGCTGAAGGGAAGCGATATTGAGGAGGTAATGGCGAACTTTGGTGCTACTTACAAAAGTTTTGCTAACGAGCAGCAATTTAGGTGGTTGGGCCCGCAAAAAGGTGTTGTTCATTTGGCGCTTGCTGCAGTTACCAATGCCTGCTGGGATTTATGGGCAAAGAAAAGAGGTGTTCCACTTTGGAAACTGATGATCGATCTCTCCGCTGAGGACCTGGTAAATACCATTGATCTTTCATATCTTGAAGATGAATTGACCCGGGAACAGGCAATTGACCTGATTCTCACAAATAAGCGTAATCAGTCATCACGCACGTCAATTCTCGATGTGGGCTATCCAGGGTATGATACCTCTATCGGTTGGTTTAATTACCCTGATCACCAGGTAAGAGATAATGTAAAACGTGCCGTAGAAAGTGGTTTTACTGCAATAAAGCTAAAAGTTGGATCGAAAAATCCGGAAACTGATATCCGTCGATCCAACATGGTACGTGAAGTTGCCGGTGATGGTGTTAAAATTATGCTTGATGCCAACCAGCAATGGAATTTGCCTGAGGCGATAACAATTTGTAGGGAGCTTAGTAAAATAAATCCATATTGGATTGAAGAACCTACGCACCCTGATGATATTTTAGCACATAAAGTGCTATGCGAAAGTATTGCTCCAATTAAGCTTGCTTTAGGAGAACATGTGCCCAATGCCATAATCTTCAAAAACTACCTGCAGGTGAAATGTGCCGGGTTTATGCAGGTAGACGCGGTGAGAGTTGGGGGGGTGAGCGAATTTTTAGCAGTAAGTCTGCTATGCCGTAAATTCAACGTGCCGGTAGTACCACATGTAGGTGATATGGGGCAATTGCATCAGCATTTGGTCTTATTCAATCACATTGCTTTAGGACACGAAGCCTTGTTTTTAGAACATATTCCGCATTTGAAGCAAAATTTTGTAAATCCCGTACAACTACAAAATGGCTATTATTTAACGCCACAAGATATAGGAAGCAGTTGCGATCTTAAAATGTAATTTTAACTCCAACAATTCAATTTAAGATGATCCAAACCGTTGATATCATTATAAGTGCAAGCTATATTTGTCTCATACTTCTGATAGGATTATGGGTCGGCATCAGGCACCGCAATCGAAGTAAAAAAAATGAAGCCAGCAGTTATTTCTTAGCAGGGAAATCGCTTAAATGGCCTGCTATAGGGTTGGCACTTTTTGCTACAAATATCTCTACAGTTCATTTGGTCAGTTTAGCACAAAGTGGTTTTGATACCGGTTTGCTTAGTGGGAATTTCGAATGGATGGCTGCTTTTACGCTCATCTTACTCGCCTTATTTTTTGTTCCTTTTTACATTAAATCTGGTGTTTCTACATTACCTGATTTTTTAGAAAAACGTTATGATCGATCCTGCAGGGATTGGTTAACGTTCGTTTCTATCATATCTGCAATCATCATTCATATCGCCTTTTCAATGCTCGCCGGCGGAATAGTGCTAAAAACGTTATTTAATGTAAATATTTATCTGAGCGTAATTGTAATTTGTGCTGTTACTGCACTATATACCATCATTGGTGGTTTAAAGGCGGTAGTAGTTACCGAATCTATACAAACCGTAGTGTTGCTCATTGGTGCTGTGGTCATCTGCATGGCCTGCTACCACAAAATGTCGGGTTGGAGCGCGATGGTTGATGCATTGCATAGCGAACAACAAAGCATAAAACTGTCTATGCTACGTCCGTCAAACGATGCATCAGGGATGCCATGGTATGCTGTATTTCTGGGTTATCCTGTTTTGGGTATCTGGTATTGGTGTGCCGACCAAACTATCGTACAACGGGTTTTGGGTGCTAAAGATGAAAATCATGCCCGCGTAGGTACTTTATTTTGTGGTTTTATAAAAATCCTGCCTGTGTTTATTTTTATTATGCCCGGGCTTTTTGCCTACGCCCTGGCGCAAACGGGTAGGCTCGATCTTACCTCCATAACAACTATTGGCGCACATGGACAAAAAGTGGTAGATAGCAAGGGTATTTACACCTTATTGATTACCCAACTGCTGCCCAGCGGATTAATTGGCGTGCTGGTAGCCGCCTTACTTTCCGGCTTGATGAGCCAGGTTTCAGGTGCTTTGAATTCGATATCCACGATGGTAAGTTATGATATTTATGCCAGATACAAACCAAATCTTGATGATAAAAAACTAGTGAATGTCGGTAAAATTGCTGCGGGTATTGCCCTTGTTTTCTCACTTCTTTTGCTGCCGCTTTTAAATAAATACGAAAGTATTTTTAATGGATTAAATGATATCATCGCTCACATTGCACCTCCTATTACCTGCGTGTTTTTGCTGGGCATATTTTGGAAAAAGGCCTCGGCAAAATCAGCTAAACTTACGCTTTGGATAGGTTCGGCTTTGGGGGCTATTGTTTTTACAACCAATAAAATTTGGGTTGATAACTGGTTTGCTGCCATTCCATTTATGATGATGGCATTCTATCTGTTTTGTATTTGTGTTTTTTTACAAATTACATTTTCTATCATTTATCCTGTAGAACATACAGCAGAAAGCGATGTGCTTTACTGGAAATCATGGCGTGCACCGTTAGCAGCCAAGGGCTGGTCAGGCATAGGGAATTATAAAACATTATCAGCCGTATTATTTATCACCATGGCTATTTTATTCTATTTATTCAGATAATTTACTTTATACATACGAGATGCAATTATTAAAAGATAGGGTCATATTCTTAACAGGAGGTTCAAAAGGTATTGGCCTGGAGTGCGCTATAAAATATGCAGAGGAGGGTGCAAAGATTGCCATCATTTCTAATGATCAGGCTTCGATAAATTATGCCATTTCTATTCTCGGAAAGGAGCATCTTGGTCTGCTGGCTGATGTATCAAATCCAAAAGATATACAACAAGCCATAATTGACACCCAGTTAAGATTTGGTAAAATCGACGTCATACATAACAATGCCGGCATTGCCCACCCATCAAAAAACATACACGAAACGGAGGATTGGGAGTGGGACAACCTTTTCAATATTAATGTGAAAGGGATATATTTCACTACAAAATTTGGTTTAAATGCATTAATTAAGACAAAAGGTTGCATTATTAACACGAGTAGCCTGGTTGGAGATATTGGTCAGGAAGACCATGCAGCCTATTCGGCTACAAAAGGTGCTGTCAATGCGCTTACTAAATCAATGGCTTTAGATTATGCGAAATATAAAATAAGAGTTAATGCGGTAGCACCTGCTGGCGTGTGGACACAAATGCTCGAAGACTGGGGAAAGGAACAAAACGATGTAGAAGGAATTAAAAACTACCTTAATGGAATACATGCACTTGGTTATTGCCCAAATGGTGATGTCGTGGCCGATGCTTGTGTATTCCTGGCATCAGATAAAGCCCGTTTCATTACCGGAATAGTTATGCCCGTAAGTGGCGGAGCCGAATTAGGCTATAAAAGAATAAATCAATTAGAAACCATTTAGATATGCGAAATCAATTCTTACTACTCTTATCCTTTTTTTTATTCTTTACAGAAAATGCATTTGCACAGCAAAATTTGAAATTATGGTATAATAAGCCTGCCAAACGTTGGGAAGAAACCATTCCACTTGGAAATGGCCGCTTAGGGATGATGCCTGATGGTGGAATTACGAAAGAAAATATTGTACTCAATGATATTACATTATGGTCGGGTGCGCCACAGGATACCAATAACTATGAAGCGCATAAAAGCCTGTCAGAAATCAGAAAGCTCATTTTAGAAGGCAAAAATGATTTGGCACAAGATTTAGTTAATAAAAATTTTATATGCAAGGGCGAAGGTTCGGGCGGCACAAATTATGGTTGTTTCCAGGTTCTTGGCAATTTATCTTTCAACTTTAGTTATCCCAAACAAACAGATGCCGATACCAAGGCAACAGCATATCATCGGGAACTGTCGCTGAATAACGCGTTGGCTAAAACCACTTTTGTGCTCAATGGAGTGAAATACACCCGGGAATATTTAACTAGTTTTGATGATGACGTGGACGTAATTAAACTAACGGCATCTAAACCCGGGCAGTTAAATTTTGATATCGAAATTTCTCGTCCGGAGCGGGCGGAAATAACAGCAGCCAATGGCGGGTTAGTGATGAGCGGACAACTGGATAATGGCATTGATGGAAAAGGAATGAAATATTTAACCCGGGTGAATGCGTTATTAACAGGTGGAACGCAGGAACTCAAAAATAATAAAATCATTATCAAGGGGGCGACCAGCGTAATTGTTTATTTGGCTGCGGGTACGGATTTTATGAACCCGGGATTTAAAGAAAAAATTAACAGAGACTTAAAATCTGCCCGAGGCAAAACTTACGATACTCAATTGCGCAATCATGTGCGTAACTATCAGAAAAAGTTTAACCGTCTAAATTTACAGATTGGTAATCGTAATCAGGATAATATTCCAACGGATGAACGCCTGGTTAATTATAATAAAAATCCAAAGGCTGATGTAGGTTTCCCGGTACTCTTTTACCAGTTTGGCCGATATTTAAGTATCAACAGTACCCGGGTTGGCTTATTACCTCCAAATTTGCAAGGTCTGTGGGCCAATCAAATCCATACTCCATGGAATGGAGATTACCATCTGGATGTGAATATTCAAATGAACCAATGGCCTGTAGAAGTTAGTAATTTGTCAGAATTAAACTTGCCGCTGGCCGATTTAGTTGGCCGAATGGTTAAAAACGGCGAAAAAACTGCAAAAGCTTATTACGATTCCAAAGGCTGGATCGCGCATGTGATTACCAACGTTTGGGGCTTTACTGAGCCTGGCGAGAGCGCATCCTGGGGCGCATCCAATGCAGGTTCAGGCTGGTTATGTAATAACCTTTGGGATCATTATGCATTTAGCACCGACAAGGATTATTTAAAAAAGATATATCCAATATTAAAAGGTTCTGCAGCGTTTTATGCTAATGCATTAATTAAAGATCCGGAAACGGGTTGGTTGGTTACGGCACCGTCTGTTTCTCCGGAAAACAGTTTTTATCTTCCTAACGGAAAAACAGCCAGTATTTCTATGGGTCCAACAATTGATAATCAAATTGTTAGAGAATTATTTACCAATGTGATTGAGGCAGCTAAAACTTTAGGTGTTGACCAGGCATTCAGCAGTTTTTTGGCTGAAAAGCTTAAATCAGTTCCACCTGCAGGAAACATTAGCGCAGATGGAAGAGTGATGGAATGGATTAGAGATTATAAAGAAACTGAACCCCAACACCGACACATTTCGCATCTTTATGGCCTTTACCCGGCCTCATTAATTACGCCAATTAAAACACCAGAATTGGCTGAAGCAGCCAAGAAAACTTTGGAGGTTCGTGGCGATGATGGTCCGAGTTGGTCTATCGCCTATAAATTATTATTTTGGGCCAGGCTACATGATGGCGAACGGTCTGGAAAATTGCTTCACGAGTTGATGAAACCAACCATCAAAACGGATATAAATTATGGTGCAGGTGGTGGCATTTATCCTAACTTATTATCGGCAGGTCCGCCTTTCCAAATTGATGGTAATTTTGGTGGTGCAGCAGGTATCGCCGAAATGCTTATCCAAAGTCACGATGGATTTATCGATCTATTACCATCGATACCTCAGGAGTGGAAAGTATCGGGGAAAATAAATGGTGTTAGAGCCCGAGGGAACATCACTGTGGATTTTGAATGGAACGATGGAAAAGTGATTGCGTATAAAATATACAGCCCTACATCAAAAAAAATAAAGTTACGCGTTAATGGAAAAATTATTGAAGTAAGTAGCCAAAAACCTAAAACTACATGAAGTTTGTAAACCATATCATATCGACATCCATTTTTGTCGGAATGTTTCTTATTCATTCATCAATTTTTGCTCAAAAAATCAATTTTGGGAAAAAATCTTATATCAGCTATAACGGTGATCAAGGCACTTTTGATGTTTGTATTAACGGAGAGCAGGTATTGCAAAATGCCTACTCTGAAGTTTTGGTTAACGAACGATTAATACGCTCTAACGAATTTAAGAATCGCAAGGTTACCAATACTCATTTCAAAAATAAAATTGGAAGCGGCGAGCACTATGTTTTTACTACTAAAGGTAAGGAAGGAATCATTTTGGTTCAGAATATTTATGCCTACAGTGGCAAAAATTTTTTCACCATTAATGTATCGGTTTCGGGTGCCAATTTAAAAACAAACCAAATGGTTCCTTTAAAAGGAGAATTGGTCGGTCATCATGATTTTGCATCTTGCAGAAATTTATTTGTCCCATTTGATAATGATGCTTTCATCAGTTATGAAGCAAACCTTGTAGCACCAAAAAAGGAAAATGTAAGTTCAGAAGTAACGGCAGTTTATGATAACATAAGCCGGAATGGGTTTGTTATCGGCACATTAAATCATGATGAATGGAAAACAGGAATTGAAACTAAACTTATTGACCAAAAAACATTGGGTTTAACTACAACCTGTGGCTTCACCAGTTATGATATCACCCGTGATCAAATAAAACATGGCTATCTTTCAGGCAAATCAATCACTTCGTCAAATATTTTTTTTGGCTATTATAACGATTGGCGCACTGGAATGGAGGGTTACGCTAAAGCTGTTAGGATTTCAGAACCCCCGATGATTGCCAGCTGGGATGGACCCACGCCAGTGGGCTGGAATAGCTGGGGTGTAATGCAAGAAAAATTATCCTACGAAAAGGCCGTCGAAGTTGTAGATTTCTTTGCTGAAAACCTCAAAAGCTTCCGGATGGGTAATGTTGCCTATATCGACCTTGATTCGTACTGGGATAACATGCTGAAAGGAAATGATTATTCGGTATTAAAAAAGTTCGCCGATTATTGCAAAAGCAAAGGTTTAAAGCCAGGCATCTATTGGGCTCCTTTTACCGATTGGGGTTACAAGGGTGGCGCTAAAAGAAAAGCCCCAGGCAGCAATTTCACCTTTGGAGAAATGTGGACACAAGTAAATAGTAGTTTCCATGATTTTGATGGAGCACGAGCACTTGATCCCACTCATCCTGGTACGCAAAAAAGAATTCAATTTGTAATCTCGAATCTAAAATCTTGTGGGTTTGAAATGATAAAAATCGATTTTCTCGGTCATGCTGCAGTAGAATCTTCAAAGTTTTATGATTCAAAAATCACTACCGGAATGCAGGCATACCGGATCGGCATGGAATATTTATTAAAATGTCTGGATAATAAGATGCTGGTTTATGCAGCAATATCGCCAAGTTTAGCATCTGCAAGATACGTACAGGTGAGGCGCATATCCTGTGATGCTTTTAAAACCATTAAGGATACCGAATACACTTTAAACAGTGTTACAAATGGCTGGTGGCAAACCTATCTGTATGACTATATTGATGCTGACCACGTGGTATTGGCGAATGAAACCGAGGCTGCAAATGTATCCCGGACCTTATCTGCAATCGTAACTGGAACTCTAATTGTTGGCGATGATTTTTCAGTTGATGGACCCTGGAAAGCCAGGGCCGAAAAGGTTTTTCAAAACCTGGATTTACTGAAAATAATCGCCGATGGAAAAGCCTTTAAACCTGTAGATGGAGATAAAGGGAAAAGTGCTTCGGGTCAATTCATAAAAGAACAGGGGAACATCAGGTATCTGGCACTTTTTAATTATAAAAATAAAGACACTTCGGCAATAATAGATTTTTCGAGGCTGGGTATAAATGTTAATTCTATTGCCATGATAGAGGATATAATTGACCATCAAGTCGTTTTACCAAAAGATTACCAATTAAAAGCACTTCGTCCGGAACAGGCAACCATACTTAAAATAACCTTGAAATAATTAAATTGTAACCAAATGAAATTCACACAGATACATAAGGTCAAAAGTCAGCTCCTGTTAGCCGGTTTATTGGGCATTTCTCAGCTTGTTAAAGCCCAGGAAATTATTGCGATAGAAACTGCTCATCATGCTATGGTGCTTCAAGCTGTAAAAGGCAAAGATGTAAATACGATTTACTTCGGTCAGAAATTGCATTCGGCTGCCGAATATGCGCAGGTTAATGCTACATACAAACAAACCAGTGAATATACCGGTCAGCTTAATTCTGCGTACACGCCATCAGGTTCCCGTAACCTGGTTGAACCTGCTATTAGTGTAACCCATGCAGACGGGAATAAAAGCCTGAATTTAAATTTTGTTCAGCAGCAGGTAGAAAACATCAATACCAATGTGCGTTTAACAACAATAACCCTGAACGATCCGGTTTACAATTTTACCGTTAAGTTGTTTTATAAAAGTTTTTATAATGAAGATGTCATTGAACAATGGACAGAAATTAGTCATAAAGAAAAGAGCGCTGTTACATTAGAAAAGTTTGCATCTGCGAATTTAATTTTAAAAGGTAAAAACTTCTATTTAAGGCAATACCATGGTGATTGGGCCAAGGAGATGCAGCCCGAAGAAAGCAGGATTACACATGGAATCAAAACATTGGATAGCAAATTAGGTACACGGGCAAATTTGTTTCAGCCCTCTGTTTTTATGGTCTCACTTAATGCGCCAGCAACTGAAACCTCGGGCGAGGTATTATACGGAGCAATGGAGTGGAGTGGTAATTTTCGTGTTGATTTGGAATTGGATTATCAGGATAACCTGCGCATTATTGCCGGTATAAATAATTATGCATCAAACTTTAAGCTTAAACCCAACGAACCTTTTACTACACCGAAATTTTTGTACACGTTTTCTAATCAGGGCAAGGGTGATGCCAGTCGCAAACTACAAAACTGGGCACGGACCTATCAACTCCTTGATGGTAAAGGCGATCGTTTGACGCTGCTGAATAACTGGGAAGCCACTTATTTTGATTTCAATGAGCAAAAACTCGCAGGCTTGTTAAAAGATACAAAGAAGCTGGGTGTGGATATGTTTTTGCTGGACGATGGTTGGTTTGCCAATAAATACCCACGTAATGACGACCATGCAGGTTTAGGTGACTGGCAGGAAAATAAACAGAAATTACCTAACGGAATTAGTTCACTGGTAAAAGAAGCAGATATAAATAATGTAAAATTTGGCATTTGGATAGAACCGGAAATGGTGAATCCAAAAAGCGAGCTATATGAAAAACATCCCGATTGGGTGGTGAAGCAGCCCAAAAGAGATGAATATTATTTCCGTAATCAACTGGTGTTGGATTTATCCAATCCAAAAGTGCAGGATTTTGTATTTAGTGTGGTTGATGATCTTTTTACTAAAAATCCATCCCTGGCCTATATTAAATGGGATTGTAATGCTGTAATTTATAACGCTTATTCTTCACATCTGAAAGATCAGGCAGCTTTTTACATCGGATACGTTCAGGGTTTATACAAGGTTTTAGAAAAAATCAGGGCGAAATATCCAAAAGTACCCATGATGCTTTGCTCAGGTGGAGGCGGCCGGGTAGATTATGCTGCCCTTAAATATTTTACTGAGTTCTGGCCCAGCGATAATACGGATCCCCTCGAGCGTATTTTCATCCAATGGGAATACTCCTATTTTTATCCGGCTATTGCCAGTTCTAACCATGTAACCGACTGGGGTAAGCAACCCATTAAGTTCCGTACAGATGTGGCCATGATGGGAAAATTGGGTTTTGATATTGTGGTTAGTAAGCTTCCAGAAAATGACTTGAAGTTTTGCCAGCTCGCAATTAAAAATTATAATGAATTGAAGCAGGTGATCTGGAAGGGATCGCAATATCGCCTCGCAAACCCTTCAGAGGGTAGCGTAGCCTCTATGTTGTACGTAAGCGAGGACCAGTCTGCTGCGGTCAGTTTCAATTATCTGGTTAATAGCCGTTACGACGAGGGCAGCAAATTGCCAATCAGGATGCAGGGGCTTAGCAGTGATAAAAAGTATCGTCTAACGGAAATTAATTTATATCCGGGAACAACATCGTCCATAGATTCTGCCGCCACCTACAGTGGTGATTTCCTAATGAAAGTGGGTTTTAATCCAAATGTCAAATCAGACCGCACCAGTGTGGTAATCAAAATTGAAGAATTAAAGTAATGAAAAACAAGAACTTTATTTTAGCATTTTTGCTCATTTTCTGCTCCACTTACGTAGGTGCAAGAATTACCTTACCTGCCTTTTTTAGCTCTGATATGTTGCTACAGCAAAATGCAGAAGTGATCATGGAAGGCAAGGCAAAACCTCGTAATCAAATTATGTTGGCCTGTTCTTGGAATAAAAACAATAAATATGCCGTGTGGACAGATAATGATGGAAAATTTAAGATAAGGATAAAAACTCCCGCCTATGGTGGACCCTATGTGATGGTAATATCCGGAGAGGGTACGGCGATAAAATTTGATAACATAATGGTTGGTGATGTGTGGCTTTGCTCTGGTCAGTCAAACATGGAAATGCCGTTGGCGGGGTGGGGTAAAATTAATAATTTTAAAACTGAAATAGCAGAGGCAAATTACCCCAATATCAGGTTGTTACAAGTTAATCATGCCACGGGTAATTTACCCTCAGATACAGTAAGCGTTCAAAATGGGGGATGGAATGTTTGTTCTCCGGCCAACATTCACGAGTTTTCAGCAACAGCTTACTTTTTTGCCAGAGAAGTTTACAAAAAGACAGGCATCCCGATAGGTTTAATACACAGTTCCTGGGGAGGTACAGTGGCCGAAGCCTGGACGAGTGCGGAAACAATCTCAAAAATTTCTGATTTCAAAACTGCGCTTGAGCTCGTTCAACAGTCTAATGACAAAGGGGCATACACAAAACAACTGTCGGTTTGGAACAACGAATTGAATTTACAGGATAAAGGTTTCAAATCTGGGGTAGCAGTTTGGGCAAATAAAAATCTTAATGATGCCAGCTGGAAAGAAATGGATTTGCCCGCTTTTTTCGACTTAACCGAGAAGCCTAATTTTGATGGTATAATTTATTTTAGAAAAAAAATAACAATTCCAGAAGAATGGAGAGACAGAGATTTAATCCTGAACTTAGGAGCAATTGATGATAATGATATCACCTATTTTGATGGACAGGAAATTGGTAGAACGGAAGGATACGATCGCCAGCGTAAATACATAGTGCCTAAAAAATATCTTTCGCCCGGCGACCATTTCATTACTGTACGTGTCTTTGATGGCGGCGGGGGCGGGGGAATTTATGGAGATCCAGCAAACTTTTTTTTGCGGTCTGCGGATCAGAAACAAAGTATTCAAGGTAAGTGGAAGTATAATATTGGTGTCGATTTGAAAGACTTTAAGCCTATGCCCCAGGATAACTCGGGCTCAAACAGGCCAACAGTTTTATACAATGCGATGATTCATCCTTTCATATCTCTTCCCATTAAAGGTGTCATCTGGTATCAGGGAGAGGCTAATGCCGGTAGGGCCGAGCAATATCGGACACTTTTTCCTGCACTGATCCAGGACTGGAGAACAAAATTTAATAATCCAAAACTACCATTTTATTATGTTCAGTTAGCGAATTATGCCAGGGGAGAAGGCGATGCATTCTCATGGCCGCTATTGCGTGAAGCCCAGCTGAAAACGTTAAAGCTGCCCTACACAGGCATGGCCGTTACAATTGATATTGGAGACGAATCGGATATCCATCCTAAAAATAAACAGGACGTTGGAAAAAGATTGGCATTGATTGCATTGGCAAAAAACTACAATGATTCTGGCGAATATTCCGGACCAGTTTACGAATCCTTTTCCACAAAAAATGACGTAATCGAGCTAAATTTTAAATTCAACAAAGGAATGAAACCAAAGGATGGTAACCTCTCAGGTTTTTCGGTTGCCGGAGAAGACCGGGTATTTTACCCGGCTGTAGCTGTTACGAAAAATGGTTCAGTTTTTTTGAAGAGTAATTCAGTTCTTAAACCAGTGGCTGCAAGATATAACTGGGCAAATGATCCGAAGGGGAACCTAATAAATACAACTGAACTCCCGGCAAGTCCTTTTAGAACAGATAACTGGTAGTCGCAAATAGCATATACTCAGTATTTAAGGGTAGAATTGTAAATAAGAGAAGTTGCCGAACTTAGCATGGTAATATGATAAGCTGATATTTAATTTAAACTCAAAGCTTCGCTGTGAAGAAAAATTATTCAAGACCTTGAATAATTTTTCCTTCTTAAAGATAGAGCCAATAAAGGTGTTTTTTGGGTTCGAGCCCTTTAAGGGCACCCTGATGGTGTTCGTATAGTAAACTGTCGATTGTCTTCTATTTTTGATGTTTAATTAGTTGTCAATCTGATATATAATTTAGGGGGCTGGATATCTTATCGGTTCGATGTTTATCTATATTGTTATAGTCATTTTGCTAAACTAATTCGATCTTTATTTTAAATCATATTTTTAGTTGTGGTAACTAATTTTTTAGCTGATATTTGAAATTAAATAAAATAGGCTATGGATATCAAAGATTTAACCAGAGTTGAAAGCCAATTAATGCAGGTGCTCTGGGCATTGGAAAAAGCATTCGTAAAGGAAATTATATGTGAACTCCCAGATCCAAAACCTGCATACAGCACTGTTTCAACCATTATCAGGATTTTAGAGAGCAAGGGCGTAATTGGTTATGAAGCTTTCGGTAAAACCCATCGCTACTTTCCCTTAGTTAGCAAAGAAGAATATATGCGTCATGAGGCAGATAAGTTTTTAGGCAGCTATTTTTCTAATTCTGTACAAGATATGTTCTCTTTTTTTGTTAAGGAAAAGAAAATCGATATGAAAGACGCCGAAAAGTTACTTAAAATGATAGATCAAATAAAAGGTTAATCATGGTACTTGAATATTACTTTCTCTGGTCTAGCATTTCGTTGGTTTTATTTTATCTCTTTTATATCCTATTGCTTAAGAGAGAAACTTTTTTTGCTTTTAACAGGGTTTACCTGCTTGTTGCGCTTTGCTTATCAATGCTAATGCCCTTCCTGGATCTGTCCTGGTTAATCGTGTTGCCAAAGGTCGAAATTGTAACCAACACACTTGCGGTTGTTGCGGTAGCGAAATTAGGAAATGACATCGGGAAAGAATTTAACTGGGTAACCTTTGTGTATTGGGGTGGAGTTGTGCTTGGTGCAACACGATTATTCATCAAAATAGCGGGTGTAAAAAAACAGATAACGCTGCCCAAGGATGGCGATGCATTTTCTTTTTGGAAAACAAAGGTGATAGACCGAAAGCTTTCTGACCTGGCCGTGATTAATGCACATGAAAATATACACGTTAAACAGTTGCATACATTTGATATTCTGCTGGTTGAAATATTAAGTGTATTTTTTTGGTTCAATCCCGTTGTGTATGCCTGTCGTAAAAGCCTGAAGTTGATTCACGAATATTTGGCAGATGAATATGCGTGTAACTTTACAGCAAGCAAAAAGCAATATGCGATGTTGCTGTTTCTACAGAACCTGAATGCGGGGCCTGTATTGGCAAATCGTTTCTATAATACCTCCTTGCTCGAATCGAGAATAAAGATGTTGCAACGGAAAAAATCTAGCCGCTACAGGTTATGGAAGTATATTTTATGCTTGCCTTTAATTACGCTTTTGTGCGCCTTTAATGGCTCTGGTTTTACTGGTAATAATCATAGAGTGGATCAGGCAGCAAGTTTCCCTGGTGGATTTGATGCTTTCAGTAAATATTTGATAGGTACCGCAAGAAAAGTTTCCAATAAAAGTGGAAAGGTGATTGTGAGTTTTGTTGTGGAAACCAACGGGGAAATTAGCAATGAAAAAGTTGAAAAAAGTTTAGATCAGGCAAGTGATCAAGAAGCGTTAAGGGTTATTAAATCTAGCCAAAAATGGAAACCTGCATTGGAAAATGGAGAAAAAGCACGTTCAGCTTATCAAATTTCGATAAATTTTTAAGCTGATAATCAGATAGATATATTATAATTTAATTATTTAGTTCTTATAGCTAATTTATTAGTTGTATTACTAATTTATTAGTTATACGTTTGGATTATTCAAATTAATCCAAACGTTATGCTTTTTATTTTACTTAAATCCACCCGCTCTAATTATGTTTTAGTTTTCATTTTATTTTTCAGCACCATGGCTGTTAATGCGCAACAAAAGTTGGGTAGGGTTACTGGTAAAGTGGTGGATGAAAAGCTTGCTGAACTCCCATTTGTACAAATCCTTTTAAAAAGGAGCGCAGACTCTAGCACTGTTAAAGCTATAATTGCTGATGACAAGGGAAATTTCAGTTTCGAAATTCCTGATGGCAAATATTTGATCGAGCTGAGAATGATGGGATACACCGCAGGTTATTCGAAAGTTTTCGATATTGCTCATGCACAGTCTGAATCGCTTGGCACCATCCAGCTTAAACCAGCTGCGAAACAACTGGCTGCCATAAACATATCAGCACCGCTTCCATTTGTCGAACGGAGGGCTGATAAGTTAATAGTGAATCTCAATGGGCTGGGCTCAGGGGCGCCGATAATGGAGGTAATGAACCAATTACCCGGCGTGAGCATTACGCCAGATGACCGGATCACTCTGAACGGTAAATCGGTTCAGATCTACATTGATGGTAAGGCCACTACACTTTCATCAGAGGCATTGGCTGGTATGTTGAAAGGGATTTCTTCGTCTGCTATCCAAAAGGTTGAACTCATTGCCCAGCCATCTGCAAAATATGACGCTGCCGGGAACGGTGCGATTATCAACATTATTCATAAACGTAATTATAAAGCCGGGCTGAATGGAAATGTTTATTTAGGAGGAGGGAAAGGTACATTTGGAAAAGCGAATGGGGGCCTTAACCTTAACTATAAAGGGAAAGTATATAACCTGCTGCTTAATTTGGATTATAATTACAACAAATATTTCTACGATAGTTACATTGCTTCCACTTTTTTCGATTCCAATGGAATAGCCTTAAGTCAATCAACTACTGATATCAAAAGCACCAGAACCAATGCGAATTACACGCCAAATTTAGGAATGGATTTTTATCTTTCGAAGCGCACTACACTGTCTGCTTCGGTTAAACCTGGATTTCAGACCTTTGGTCGCAATAACACTGCTAACATCGATAATGGTATTGCACAATCGCAGTTTATTAATCTGGTTAATATTCGTGCAACCAATTTCTCATCCGGACTTCGTCTACAGCATCAAATAGATAGCTTGGGAAGAGATTTGACGATTGATTTAGATTATTACCGTTATGGAAATTATAATGATCAGGATAACCGAACCATCAATTTAAATTCCTTCTCAGATTTTCCCAGTTTAGTAGCTCAAGATCGTGTGTTCAATGTTTATGCTTTCAAAATGGATTATACACATCCTTTGGGTAAAGGCCATCAACTGGAAATGGGTATGAAAACGAGTTATGTTAATGCTATAAATTCTAACTTTTATCAGGATTCCAATGCTCAGCAAACCAATTTATTTGATTACAAAGAAAGTATTTCAGCACTTTATTTAACTTATGCTCGCACTGGCGAGAAATTTTCCTATCAGTTAGGTATAAGGGGCGAATACACTAATGGACAAGGTGAACAGGAGTTTGGAAAAGAACGATTTACCAGGAGCTATTTCCAGCCATTTCCGTCTGTACATCTTGACTATAAGTTTACCAAAAATCATAGCCTTAGCTTAGAGATGAACAAAAGGGTAGAACGCCCTGGCTACGAAAGCCTAAATCCGCTGGTACGAATTATTAGTAGCAACAACCTGCAGCAGGGAAACCCTGCACTGAAACCTTTGGTTGCCTATAATGCCGATTTGTGGTATGGTTATAAAAATGCATTTTTCTTTGGATTAACTTATAGTCACAGCATAGATGATTTTACCAGTATCTCCGTTCCTTTGGCAGATGGCATAATATCAACACTCCCTGGAAATGCAGATTATGGGGATTACTTTACCCTTCAGGCAATGTATGGCAAACAGGTATTGCCATGGTGGTATACCAGTTCGAATGCCGTTTTATCCAAACGTTCATTTAAAGGCGAATTTAACCGGGTTTTGCTAGAGAGCGACGGAATAGCCAGTCTTTCTGCAACTTCCTATAACAGTTTCTCGCTGAGCAAGAATTTCTCTGTGATGTTTCTTTTCAATTATCGTGGCAAAAGTGTAGATCGAACAATCACTAACTGGGCTTTTACCTATGTTACGGCAGGTATTCGCCAGCAGCTGTTAAATAAAAGAGCATCTATTCAGCTAAATGCAATGGACATTTTTAAATCATACCGTAATGAGTATAACCAGAATAGTGGTACCCTGCAGCAGTTGTGGCGAAACCAGTTTGAAACCAGGATGGTGAAGCTGAATTTTAGTTACAGCTTTGGAGGTATGGTGAAAAATACCAAGAAGAGCAATGGTACAGAAGAGGAACGAAAACGAAGTGCTTTGAGTGAGAACTAAGGAATAATAATCTCTATCAATCCTTTAAAAGCTAATTAAGTCATCAATCCAATTTTTAGAGAGCGGACAAACGGGTTAAGGTTCATTTGGGATTGTTCGATTATTTTGAGTTCTTCAAAATTTTAGAAAAACCGCCTGTTTCAATCAATTAGCCCATAAAAATGGTTCGAATTACGCACCGCCGCTGACCTCAGCGTTGTGAAAGCAATCTGAAAACACTGCTTTTTTATTTAAGTGTTTGTTTTAGGTTATCAATAGGAGCTTCTGTTTAAGATGATAGTGCGATTATAAGCTATTACCCATTTAATGCAAGTTGATTGGGAGAAACTCCGTATTTCTTTTTAAAAATGAAAGAAAAATGGGAAAGATCTTCAAAACCTACTTCAAGGTAGATCTCGGTTGGTTTTTTCTTTTTTTCTGCCAGGTAATAATAAGCTAGTTCCAGCCTTTTGTCCGTCAGCCACTTTTGGGGAGTGGTTTGGAACAGTTTTTTGAAGTCTCTGTTGAAGGTAGACAGGCTTCGTCCGGTCAGGTAGCCCAATTTTTCCAGTGACATATTGAACATAAAATTACGCTGCATAAAATCAATCAGGTCGATCTTGCCTGGAACATCAAAGTTAGCAAGGACACTATCCACGCTGGGGTCGATCAGCCTTAGGATGTTGATCGCTTCTTCAATTTTTAGCGTGGCCAGGCTTTCCGGAAATTCACTTTCCACATCAAAATAGGGGATTAGTGATGCCAGGCAGCTTTCCAGTAGCGGGTGGTTACTGAAGTGGTAAATTTTCTGCCGGGGCTGTGTTTTCTTTTTATGTTCGGTTTTTTCATAGAACTTCTTCAGCCTTTCAGTAGACAAGTGCATCACCACGGTTTTATGTGGCAATCCGTTTTTCGGATAGTTGATGATGGTGGCCAGTTCGTTCCTTGGGATCAGAAAAATATCCCCTGTTTTGAAGCTGAAGGTAGATTCTGCCTGTATAATTTTTGTTTCTCCGGAAATGAACCATACCAGCATGTGGTCATCAAACATCAGGTCGGATTTGAACAGCTTGTCTTCGTAGCTGGAAAGTTTGATGTCCTTGGTCAGGTATTTGGATATATGTTCCATTGTGATAAAGTTATTGGTTTTTGATCAGATTTCTATTAAATGCACTGGCCGCCATCGATCAAGTATTCCGAGCCAGTAATAAAAGAGGCCTCATCACTTGACAGGAAGGCAATAAGTTTAGCCACTTCCTCCGCTTTGCCGAACCTTGATAAGGGAATGGTACTGATCATATGTTCTTCCAGGGACTGGGATAGTCCGATCTTACCCATGATCTCGGTTGCCACTGGCCCCGGACTAACGGCATTGACCCTGATCTTGCGTCCGGAAAGTTCCAATGCCGCGATTTTCATGACCGCATTCAATGCGGCCTTACTTGCTCCATAAACAGATGCCTGGGCAGGGGAGATGTGTGCAGAGGTTGAGGAGAGCAAAATTACCGATGCATTTTCGTTTAAGATGGGAATGAACCTGCTTAATGTAAAATATGCACCCTTGAAATTGACGTTCATCACCTCGTCGAAAACAGCTTCGGGCATGTGTTCGATGAGTGAGAATTTGGTGACCCCTGCATTGACCAGCAGGATGTCGATCTTGCCGAAGCGTCCGGCAACTGCTGTTGCCAGCGCTTCGATATCGGCTAGACTTGACTGATCTGCAATGAGTCCTGTTACGTCCAGTTCAGCTGCAGCTTTTTCCACCGCATCTTTTCTTCTGCCCGTGATAATCACCTGTGCACCGTTTTCTTTCAGCTGTTTGGCAGCGGCATAGCCGATGCCACTGTTACCGCCCGTAATCAGGGCGGTTTTTCCTTTTAAGTTTTTCATGGGCTAGTTTACGTTAAATTCAATGCCTGTCATTTCCTCGGTCAAGTCCCACAGTTTTTTAGCACTGCTTTTGTCTAACGAATAATCCATTACGCCGCTTTGGTGCAGTTTAGCGCTGGTTTGAATAGCGGGATCTTCCGATGGCAGTTCAGCGATATCGGCATCTTCGCAGTAAACCCCGCCGATGTTGTTGAGCAAGGGACTGGTAGCGGCCCAAACGGATGTTGCCGCACCCTGTGGAATGTTTTTCAGGCTTGCTAGTATTTCAGGACGCATGTTCCCGCTTTCATCAAAAAAGCCCATCTGTTTGAACAGCTCCATATCGGCATCCCTGGCCAGTTCTGTTCCTGCGATTGATCCAGGGTGCAGGGAGTAGGCCCTTACCTGATGCGATTTTGCACGGTTATCCAGTTCCAGTGCAAAAAGGTTGCTGGCTGTTTTAGACTGTCCGTAGCCAAGCAGTGTCTGGTATTCCCTGTGCTCGAAGTTCGGGTCGTCGAAATTGAAAGGAGCCATGTGATGTCCCAGTGAAGAAACATTGACTACACGTGCGCCATTAGCATTTTTTAATGCTGGCCATAATCTTGCCACCAGCTGGAACTGTCCAAAGTAATTGGTAGATAGCTGTGATTCGAAACCGCGGCTGTCCCTTTGCAAAGGCACCCACATGATCCCTGCATTGTTGATGAGTAAGTGCAGCGGTCTGCCTGATGACAGGAATTTTTCGGCGAACGCATCGATGGTTTCAGGCCTGGCAAGATCCATGGTCCCGAGTTCAACGTTTGGAATGCCCCCGAGGTTTTTCCTTGCTTTTTCGATGTCCCTTGCCGGTACGATCACGGTTGCGCCCGCTGCGGCCAGTACTTTTGTAGTTTCCAAACCAATGCCGGCGTTACCACCAGTTACGATAGCGATCTTTCCTGTAAGATCTATTCCTTTAATAACTTCTGTTGCTGTTGAAGTAGCGCTAAAACCTGAACCCAGTGGGTGTTGTAATGCGCCTTGATAGTTGTTCTTTTCCATTTTGTTTTTGATTAAATGTTATAGGACAAATGTAGGCGGTTGAGCAAAGGCCGATTTTGTTTAGCGTGTCAATTTACTTTGTTTAAAAAGTCAATTTGTGAATAGGGTTACCCAAATGTCATTAAGTTAAAGGATAAATCTCAAGATGTCACCCTGAGGGGTAATTTTCATAAAATCAATATAAAAGACAGATCTTTTTGGCAAAATGGTAGGTCGCGAGATCGTCATTCCCAACTTGATTGGGAATCTAATGCAAGCGCTTTAATATTCCCGCCTGCGCCTA